>JGI20133J14441_1001058_pt1 | contig 23702 bp, 24 predicted proteins | sample RS3BMetagenome_FD_14441 | JGI IMG/M metagenome (IMG submission 14441)
CCGCATCGACAAGACGGCCGACGACCACCTCGCAGACCTGCTGCCCGACCGCTGGAAACCACCACCCGCGCCCGCCGACACGGCGATCTTCGACGCGTAGCGAACGAGGCGACGGCCACTTCCGACGTTCAGGTCGATGTCCGTACGGTTACTCGACGTCGTCCTTCGTCTCGATCGCGTCGAGCACGCGCGCGAGTTGATCGAGTTCGTGCCAGCCGATGTGGAATGGCTCGAACCCGATGTCTTCAAGCCGATCGCCGCCCGGTAGCCCCGCCAAGATGCGGAACAGGAGCGTCGGGTACTGATCTTCGCCGTGGTCGTAGTTCGGCAACCAGGATCGCAGCTCTTCGATGATGTCTTCGATCTCACGACGAGCCATTACAACAACCCCTCTCCGGCGCCGCGCTCGTGGACGCACGCGAGCTGGATGTACCCGCGAGCGGCGCGTTCGCTGCGGTGCCTGGACGTCCGCATGATGGAGTCGAGATCTTTGCCGCGACGGGCGGCGGTGGTGATGAAGCCGGAACGTAGGGAGTGCGCACCGAAGTCCTCGGCGGCGAGTCCGGCGAGCTTCGCATAGTGCTTCACGCGATCGAGCACAGACGCGGGAGACAGCCGTTCGCCGAGGTTCTGCCGTCTGCCGAGCTGTCGGAAGATGGCGCCCTCGACGATCCCCGCAGCGGTCAGCCAGGCCTCCAGGCTCCGCACCGGGCAGCACTCCGCGGTGTTGCTGAGGAAGATGGGGATGTCCTCGCCCCTCCGTTCCTGGTCCGTCTTCGACGCTCGCACGGTCACGACGAGGCCCTTCGCGACCCGCTCTACGTCCTCCACGTCCAAGGCGACGACCTCCGACCGACGCCCCGCCATGCACCATCCGAGCGTCAGCAGCGCGCGGTCCCGGAGACCGAGCAGCGTCTCGCCCGGCACGACGGCGAGCATCCGGCGCAGTACCTCGTCATCGGCCGCGCGCTTCTTCTCCGGGCGCACGCCTAGCTCCCGCCGCAACCCCGCCCGCATGTCGGCCACCGCCGGAGCGCTCCACGGCGACGGGTGCCCGGCTCGCGTGTGTGCGGTGCAGATCGCCGCGAGCGCCCTCTCGATCGTACTCATCTTCCGGCCGTCATCCGCGAGCGCTCGCAGGTACAGGGCGACCGTTCCGGGAGTCGCGGGCATCGCAGCGAGGCCAACGGCCGTGCACCACGTCGCGAACCGACCAAGGTCACCGTGGTAGGCCCGCATGGTGTTCAGAGGTACCGCCCCCTCGACGGTCGCCCGAGCGCGCTTCACGAGCCCCGCGAGCGCGGTTGTCGAGGTCTCGGGCGACGGGACGATGGCGACGCCAGCAATCGTGGCATAGCCGCGATAACTGTCCTTATCAGGGGTTTCGGCGGCGTCCGGCGACCCACCGTCCGGGACCGCTAGGACGTTCGCGCAGGAGAAGATAACGGGTGATATCACTCGTCCTCCTCGTCGTCGTCGTCGTCGCCCTCTGCATCCTCGCCGTCATCGTCGGGGAGGTCGCCGTAGTCGACGTCCTCCTCGTCGAGCAGGTCTCGGAGGGTCTCGACGTCTTCCGGGGTCCAGATGTACCGGCCCCCGACCTGCTCGACGCCGACGTCCTGGGCTCGCGCGCGAACGGAGGAGTCGGAGATGCCGAGCATGTCGGCGACTTCGGAACTGGAGAGCAGATTGCGGTCGCTCATGTGGAGCAACCTACGGCGCGGCTGAGCGTGTTCAATGCGAGCAGTGGCGCCAGCGAGTCGGGACAGTGCATGGGCATTGTCCGGCATGGTCGCCCAGGTAGGGGGCCCTCCCGGGCCCCTGAGGGGGGCCCCTCCCCACCCCCAGGCGGCACCCACCCCCTCGGGGCATACCATGGGGCGCCTAACAGGGGGCGCGGAGGGGTTATCCCTTGTGCACTGCGGGCCTGGTTGTGAGATAGCGGCCCCCAGGGCTATGGTTGGAGATGATGAACATCGACATCGGCGCTGGCGTCACGTGCGGCCAGCACGAGCGGCGCATCGTGACCGTCTGAGAGAGGGCCGCGTAGGCCATGACTGAAACCGAACCTTCGTCGGGCGAACTGTCCAACGACGAACTCGCGATGATCGACAAGGCTGTCGAGGCTGGCGACTTCTGGAAGAGCCTCATACAGTCCAGTTGCAAGGTCGCATCGAGCGCCGTGCCATTCCTCGGTCCTGCGGCATACCAAGCAGCGTTCGAGGTGCGGCAAAGGGTGAACGCGGCGCGGTTTCAGCGACACGTCACTGCCGTCCAGGAGCAGATGCGCCGCGACGTCGCGTACCTACACGATCGCGTTGACGAGGTGGCCGACAGAGTCATAGCGCGGAGCGCCGAAGAGGCGGCGGACCGACTGCAATGGAACTATGCGGAGCAAGCGATCAAGGAGCCGATTGAAGAGCGAGCAGTGATGCTCCAGCATGCGGCGGCTGCCGTCATTGATGTGCGGATGACGATAGCGGAGCATGCGGCAGTGCAACGGGTACTCCAGGAACTGGACCCGCGGAATGTGCTCGATCTGTCCGTTCTCGACCGCGTAGCCGGCAACGTGTGGAAGGGCTCATCCTACACGACCCCTGACCATCTTCGACATGAGGTGTGGAGCAGAATGACAGTCAGCAGCGACATTCTTGTGACGAGTGGTTGCGTTCGCGTTTCCTACGTAGGTGGAACGCTCAACTCGCCTGTTCACGGCGAAGTTGCTGTCACACGCCTGGGAAAGCTCGTTCTTCGCGTGCTGCGCTCCTTCGTCGCCGCGCGGATGGAAGCAGCGGACGTACCGGGCCGTCCTTCGATTCCGGGCAGTCGGACTGAGGACGAAGCCAGACGGCTTATTGGTGAAGCGCTTTGGAACGCGGCGCTTCGGTTGGTGCCCGCGCGTTACGACTACCCCAAGCGTGGCCAGTCCCCGGCGGACCTGCCGCAGCCGAACGCGAAGGCGGTACTCCGTTTCCCCCTTGTGGCTCCCGTCAAGGCTGAGCGGCTTAGGGGGTTCGCCGGGGACTCGCATGTCGCCGGTGCGATGCCTGGAACGATCGTGGACGGAATCGCAGTAACCGTTCGAGAATCGGATGGGCAGCCTGCTGCGGAAGTCCTCATCCACGGGCCGCACGACGTCATGCGTTGGCTTGCCGAGGCCGTCGAGGCCGAGTGGGTCTGATTCGATCTGCGTTCTTGGGGTAGGCGCCCGTGTAGCGGAATCATCGACGTGTGGAGCGCGGACGTATTCCGCGCGCCCGCCCCTAATCGCCAGCCTTGGACGGCAACGGTACGAGCGCGGGCGGCGGCGCTCGTCCTGACGAAGAGAGCTTCGTCGCGGTCTACGTCCGTGCGTAGCTCTGCACCGTCTGAAAACCTACGTACTGAAGGATATCCAGCAGAATGTGCACGCCGTCTGCCGCGAGCCACACCGAGCGAAGCTGGTCAATCGGTAGGCTGAGGCTCCCTGTTGGTTGCGGGAGGTGGAAGTCCACACGATTGTTCTGCTCGTCGAGCACCCGGAGCGTGGCCCGGAACGGGGCGGGCATGTGCTCGTGCGGCCGATGGATCGGGTGCATCCAGATCTCCGTATCGGGCTTAATCTGGCGGAGAACGATGGCTCGGCGTCGGACTTCCGGGCTCATGAACATCGGAAGGTGCTCCGGTCTGAGATACTCGGTCCCGTCGGCGACGCGTACCGGGAAAACGTACGCGTTTCCCCCGAAGCCGTCCTCGGCGCGCGCCGAGATCGATACGGCGACTGGCTGGCCAGGGAATGGCCACACGTTCAAGGCGAGGAGGGCTCCATGACCAAGCGGGAGTCGGACTGGATCAATGAAGGGCGGGGGCGAACAACGCTTGTCCAGCGCGCTCCGCAGCACCGCCATGAAGTCGGCGAGCTCCTTCTCGTCGACCGGGCAGTGCCGGGCAAGCACGAGTTCGCCCTTGCGCTGCACGGCGCCGAGGACGATCGCTCCACCGATCGTGTTTGCGAACGAGGCTACATCCTTGGCCATCTCGAACGTATCCCAGGTCGCCGTCCCCTCCCGCGTCACTTGGTACGCCTTTGGACCGCCCTTCATCTCCAGGACGACTCGTTCGAACGCGAGCCCTTCAGGGATCTGCTCCAATGAATGGACCGGGACGAACACGGCTGGAGTGTAGCAGCGCTTGTTAGGGAACGAGGCTTCTAGCTTAGCGCGTGAAGGCGTCGATGATGGCGACCAGCTTGTCCTTCGTGAGCTTGTCCTCGATGACCTCCCAGCCATCGCGACGAGCATCGTCGAACCAAACGCGCGCCTCTTCGTAGTGCGGTACCACGATGCGACGAACGACTTCAGCCCAGCTTGGATCGCTGCTTTGGCGGCCCAGCAGCCCCAAGATCCCACGCTCGCCGGCCAGGTCCTCAAGGGGAATGTCGGCCTTCGCGTCGCCTTGGCAAACCCCGTTGCCCACGTTGCCGTTGTGCACGATACGGAAGTCCACATGTCGCCGATGCGGCTCGACATCGGCAACGTATCGATACGTGACCGTGCCCTGGCGCGGGCTCTCGATGGGATGCCCACAAGAGTCGCAGCGCCACTGTCGTAGGGGTTCGAGATGCATGCCCGATATCGACGCCCCGCGCGGGCGCTGCGTCAAGGGTGAGTCTTCAAGATGTGACGGAGTCCCGCCACGCGACAGTCAGACACGCGCAAGGATACGCTGCACTTGCTTATGGGTGAATCGGCTGCCAGTGCGGGTTCTTGCGCCCGCATCGGACAGCCTGCGCGCGATCGCGGTCGCGTGTAGCCCCTGCGCTGCGAGCTGCTTCACCTGCCCGATGATGCTCTGCTCGACGGGATCGGACTCCACGTGCACGCCATCGGCTGCGACGCGAAAGCCAAACCGAGGATGCCCCCCGGTGACCTCGCCCCGGCTGCGTTTGGCCTTGAGCGTCTGTTTGTTTCGTCGAACTCGGCGCTGCTCGTCGCGGAGCATCTGCCGCAACGTCGTCGGGTCGAGCGGAGGCTCACCCCGAGCGCTCTCGACACGCACGCCGTGCTTCGCCAAGGTGACGACGACGAGCGCCAGTGCCCGCCAGTCGTTCCCCAGGTCGGAGTACCTCTGGACGATGACGACCTCGAAGCCCTGCGCGCGGACTCGGGCAGCTAGGCGGCACAAGGCCGGCCGATCGTTGACGGGGCGGTCGGCATGCTCCGGCTTCTCGCTGTAGCAAGCGACATGGGCGTAGCCGCGGTCGCGCCGGTAAGCGTCCAGCTTCGTCCGGGCGGCCTTGGCGGCCTCCGGGTCGGCGGGGGCCAGCAGGTAGATGGCGGCGCGCTGGCGGGCTGCTGAGGCGCCCTGTTGGGCCTCTGGCGCGGTCGCCTGGCCGATGGAGGCCGGGCCGGTGGTGCCCGGCTGGCCCATGCCGGTGGCCACCGGCGGGGGGGCGCTGGCGCTCCGGGGATCGGCCGGGGCGCTCATGCGACCACCCGCAGGACGATGGCCTCGTCCTCACCCCCCAACGTCGTCAGGGAATCGACGTGGTCATGGACATGTGACTGTTCTCCTTTCTAGAGGGCGCACGTCGCCACCATGGCGACCCGCGGCGGAGGGCCCGCGGGGCGGGACCTTCGCAACGGGGGTGCCTGACCTCCCTCCAAAGAGACAGTCCGGGCTCGATTCCCCATTCGCCATCGGGCGACGAAAAATCGTACGTGGGCGGGGCAAGTGCGCGGATTCGCTGACGAACTATTTTCTGCTGCATCCCGCGGATGGCGCGCTCGCGCGCGCTCTTCGCGCGACGGAGCGGGCCGGGCGGCTGCGGGCAAGGCGGGGCGAGCGATTGACCGTGGTGCCGCGCGGCGTAGATCGCGGCGCCCGCAACCGCCCCCACGGTGACGGCGGCCGGCGGACGGCGCCGGCGCTCGGGAGCCGCGCCCCGCGTCGGCTTCGCCGTCGAGACGACGCCGCTCGCAGGCCGCGGCTCGGGCGACGGCGCCGCGCGTAGCTCCGCCAGCCTCTCGGCGTCGTCGCCGAGGCGCTTGGCAACCCGGAGCGATTGTTCGTGTGGCGAATGCCGAAGGAGTGACCCGCGGGCTCGACGAGTGTTGCCGCAAGCCGCTGAAGAACGCGCGAGCCCGTCTCGAGCTCGCGCGCGTTCGCCGCCGAGCAGCGCTCGCACGCCGGTTGCTTCGATGCGTACGGCGCCGATCTCGTCGGAATGGCGCGTCATCCCGTCGCGCTCCCCTCGCGACTGTCCGAATCGCCCGCAATCTCGCCGCAGTCGCCCGCGATCGTCCTGGAATTACGCCCGATCTCGCCGCCGTCACCCGCGATCGGCTCCGAATTGGGTCCAATCTCGCCACGCGTGCCCGCAATCTCCTCGGAATTGCGCGCAATCTCCGCTCGCTTGCGGCCGATCACCTCCGAATGGGGCGCAATCTCGGCGCGTTCGCCCGCAATCGTGCCCGAATCGCGCGCGATCGCGCGATGGCCCGCGACCGGCTCGGAACGATGCTCCACGTCGGTGCGCCGGTCCGCGAACGCCTCGCCGTCAAACGCCGAACGCGCCCGAAGCGGCCGCCGGCGCGCTCTCTGCCGCGCCGACGCCCGCCTGGGCGCGCTCGATGTCGCTACGCTCTCGCGCTCAGCCGAGCAGCTTCTGCACCGGCACGAACTCGAGGTTGTGCGCCGCCGCGACCGGCTCGCACGTGACGTGGCCGGCGTACGTGTTGAAGCCGGCGAGGAGCGCCTTGTCGGACTTCGCCGCCGCGACCAGGCCCTGCTCGGCGATCTTCACCGCGTACGGGATGGTCGTGTTCGTCAGCGCCCAGGTGCTCGTGTGGGGCACGGCGCCCGGCATGTTCGCCACGCAGTAGTGCACGACGCCGTCGACCTCGTAGGTCGGGTTGTCGTGCGTGGTCGGCCGGCACGTCTCGATGCAGCCGCCCTGGTCGACCGCGACGTCGACGATGACGCTGCCCTTGCTCATCTTGCTGACGAGCTCCTTGCTCACGAGCTTCGGCGCCGCGGCGCCCGTGACGAGCACGGCGCCGATGACGAGGTCGGCCCGCGTGCAGCACTCCTCGATGTTGGTCGGGTTCGAGTAGAGCGTCTCGATGGCGCCGCCGAAGACGTCCTCGAGGTACGCCATCGTGTCGCCGCGCACGTCGAGCACGGTCACCTGCGCGCCCATGCCGACCGCGATCGTCGCCGCGTTGCGGCCGACGACGCCGCCGCCGAGGATGGCGACGCGCCCGCGCCGCGTGCCCGGAACGCCGCCGAGCAGCACGCCCTTGCCGCCGCGCTCCTTCTCGAGGCAGGTCGCCCCGACCTGCACGGCCATGCGCCCGGCGACCTCGCTCATCGGCTTGAGCAGCGGGAGGCTGCCGTCCTCGAGCTGGATCGTCTCGTACGCGATGCCGGAGACGCCGCTCTTGACGAGCTGCCTGGTCAGCTCCGGCTCGGGGGCGAGGTGCAGGTACGTGTAGAGGACGAGGTCCTTGCGGAAGAAGCCGTACTCGCTCGCGAGCGGCTCCTTCACCTTGACCACCATCTCCGCGCCCCACGCGTCGGCCGCGCTCGGGACGATCGTCGCGCCCTGCGCGACGTACTCGCTGTCCTTGATGCCGCTGCCTTCGCCGGCGCCGCGCTCGACGAGCACTTTGTGGCCGCGCGACGTGAGGCTGCGCACGCCGGCGGGCGTCATTCCCACGCGGTACTCGCGCGTCTTGATTTCCTTGGGCACTCCGATGATCACGGCAACGCTCCTTGGGGATGAGTCGCGCGCCTGCGGCGCGCGCAACACTCGAGGTGGGTGCGGACCATAGCAGATGGCGCGCGCGCGGTTCGAGCGCGGCAGCGCGTGACGCAGGGCGCAACGCGCATGGCCCGGCGCGTGACGCGCCGCGCGAAGAGCGTCGCGCCGCGCTCGCCTGAGCCTGGCCGTCGCAGGCAAAGAGCGGCTGGGCTCGCACGGAGCGTTTGATGCTCGACGCGCCGCGCGCTACTGGCAGACGGCGTGCTTGCGTCGCGGGAAGCCCCCATGACACCGCGTCGGCCCAGCGTGCTCGTCGTGGACGACGACGAGGCGATCCGCGAGGTCGTCGCCGAGGTGCTGCGCGACGAGGGCTACGACGTGACCTGTGCCGAGAACGGCGTGCAGGCGCTGCGCGAGCTGCACAAGGAAAATCACCCCGACCTGGTGCTGCTCGATCTGATGATGCCCGTCATGAGCGGCTGGGAGGTGCTCGAGCAGCTGCAGGCCGACAACGAGCTGTCGCGCATCCCGGTCGTCGTCGTCTCGGCCATGCACGCGCCCGGCGTGCGCGAGCACCTGGCCAAGCCGATCGATCTCGAGCGGCTGCTGGCGACCGTCGGCCGGCTGACCAGCTGAGTCGGCCTGTTGCGTCTCGCCGCCCGGGCCGCTAGCTGACGCGGCAGCGCGATGTACGCCCGGACGCTGCGGCCGCTGCTCTTCCTCGTGCCTCCCGGCGCCGCGCACGCGCTCGCGTTCGCCGGTCTCGCCCCGCTCGAGCACCTGGCGCCGCTGCGTGCAGCCGCCCGCGCGTGGCTCGCGCCGCCTGCCGATCCGCGCCTGAGGGTGCGGGCGATGGGGCTCGATTTCCCCTCGCCGCTCGGCCTCGCCGGGGGCTTCGACAAGAACGCGCGGCGCCCTCGCGCGCTGGCGGCGCTGGGCTTCGGACACCTCGAGCTCGGCACGGTGACGGCGCGCCCGCAGGCGGCCAACCCCCGGCCCAACCTGTTTCGGCTTCCGGCCGACCGCGCCCTCGTCAACCGCCTGGGCTTCCCCAACGAGGGGGCGGCGCGCGTCGCGGCGCGCGTCCGGGCGGTGCGCGGCCGCGTGGGCGTGGGCGTGCCCGTCGCGCTCTCGATCGGCAAGTCGCGCGCGGTGCCGGTCGACGACCTCGAGGCCGTGGTGGCCGACTACGCGGCCTCGTTCGAGGCGGTGCGCGACGCGGCCGACTTCGTGGTCGTGAACGTCTCGTCGCCCAACACGGCGGGGCTGCGATCCATGCAGGCCGGCGAGCACGCGCGCACGCTGCTCGGCGCGCTGGCGGCGCGCGCGGCGGGCAAGCCGCTGCTCGTCAAGATGGCGCCGGACCTCGACGACGCCGGGATCGAGGCGCTCCTCGAGGCGGTCGAGCAGGCGAAGCTCGCGGGCGTGGTGGCGACGAACACGACGATCGGGCGCGAAGGGCTGGCGACCGACGCGCGGCGCGTGCAGGCCATCGGCGCCGGAGGGCTGAGCGGGCCTCCGCTGCGCCGACGAGCGCTCGAGGTCGTGCGGCGCGTGCGCGCGCGGCTCGGGAAGGAGGCGGTCGTCGTCGGCGTCGGCGGCGTCGAGCGCGCCGAGCACGCCATGGACCTGGTGCGCGCCGGCGCGGACCTCGTGCAGATGTACACGGGCTTCATCTACGAGGGCCCGGGCGCGCCCGGGCGGATCGCGCGCGAGCTGGCGGCGATGGTCGAGCGCGAGGGCGCGCCGAGCATCGCCGCGCTCAGGGGGTGATGCGCGCCATCAGCGTGCGAACGATCTCGCGCTTGCGCTCCTCGGCGAAGCGCGGGTCGGACGGATCGAGGCCCCACACGACCCCGAGGAACGCCTCCTCCACGTAGGGGAAGCACGCCATCGCCACCGCCGAGATGACCAGCTGCCGCGCGTCGACGTCGGCGCGCAGCTCGCCGCCCTCGCGCATCGCCTCGAACCGGGCGACCACGTCGTCGATCTGCGGCTTGACGTACGCGCGCACCAGCTCGTCGGCCAGCGCGCCGCCGCGCAGCGCCTCGCCGCGCAGGATGCGCAGCGCGTTCGCGTGCGTGGCGTAGAAGTCGACCAGCATGCCGACCATCGCGTCGACGAGCGTCCGCAGCTGCCCCTCGTCGAAGCGCTTCCCGCGCACGCGCTTGCGCGGCGGCGCCAGCGTGTCGAGGATGTGCCAGCCCTCGGTGGTGATGGCCGCCAATGCGCGCTCGAGCACCGCGCGGTACAGGCCCGCCTTGTCGCCGAAGTGGTGGTGGATGAGCGCCTGCGGTACGGCGGCCGCGTGGGCGATGGCCGCCAGCCGTGCCCCGTCGAAGCCCTTCGCCGCGAACTCGTGCTCGGCCGCGTCGAGGATCTTGCGGCGCGTCGCCTCGCCGCTCCGCTCGCGCCGCGCCGGCAGGAGGCGCTCCAACTCGGTGGGGCCGGGGCCCCACCGAACCGACTTGGCTGCCGGTGTCACGCGCTCGCCTCCCAGCTCTCGTACTCGATGACGTCGAGCTCCTCGAACGCCCTGCGCACGTACGGCGTCAGCAGCCCGAGGCGCTTCACGTTGGGCACGATCTTCGAGAAGCACAGCTTCCGGAACAGCTGCATCCCGACCGACTGCCGCGCGGCCTGCTCGCACTCGTCGAGCGGGAAGCCGAAGCGCTTCCACACCTCCTGCCCGAGAAAGCGCTCGTGCATCAGCTTCGACGAGAGAATGACGAAGTCTTCCCGGTCGCGCAGCTCGCGCTCGCTCAGGTCGCGGTACGCGTCCTTGAGCGACAGCACGCCGAAGGCCACGTGGCGCGACTCGTCCTGCATGATGTACTGCGTGATCTGCTTGATGAGCGGCTCCGACGTCATCTGGTGGATCATGCCGAACGCGCCGAGGGCCAGGCCCTCGACCATGACCTGCATGCCGAGGAATTTGAAGTCCCAGCGCGTGTCCTGGAGGATGATGTCGAGCAGCTCCTTGAGGTACGGGCTGATCGGGTAGACGAGCTCCACCTTCTCCCGCAGGTAGCGGTCGTAGGCCTCGACGTGGCGCGCCTCGTCGAACACCTGCGCGGCGGCGTAGAACTTCGCGTCCGCCGTCGGCGCGAGCTCGACGATCTGCGCGGTCGCGAGCAGGGCCCCCTGCTCGCCGTGCAGGAAGTTCGAGAACATGTACGCGCTCTGGTGCCGGCGCAGCTCGGGGATGTCCTTCTCGGGATCGAGCTTGGGCCAGATGCTCGTACCGAACAGCGGGTTCATGTCGTCCGGCACGCTCTCGGCCGTCGGGTCGACGGGCGTGTCCCAGGCGAGCGCCGTTCGCGCGTTCCAGAGCAGGTCCTTGCTCTTCTCGTAGAGGATGCGAAGGTCCGGGCGCTGGCAGGCGTAGTCCCACGTGTACGTGAGCGAGTGCGCGATCGGGATCTGCTCGGTGCCGCTCGGGCCTTCCTTGGGGCGGCGCGACGCGGCGGCCGCGGACGCCGCGTACGCGGTCGGGGCGTGAGCGCTCGCGGCGTTGGTGGCGGGGGCCGGGGCGGAGGTCGACGGCGGCACGACGGCGGGCGATTGGGCCATTGAGTTGATTTTTTGGTCAACTCGCCAGCTCGTCAAGGCTCGCCGAGCCGCGTCAGCCTGAAATCGCGCGCGACGCTGCGCGCCGTCCCAGCCGTTCCACGCAGACCCACCGACACGCGCGCATCGGCTCCCACGGAGCTCGGGCACGTCGCCGGGGCCGACCCGTCGGCGCTCCACGCCACGCTGGCGCCGTGCCGCTCGACGTGCATCGCTGCGCCGAGCGTGGCCGGGCAGCCGGGGCCGCCCACCTCGACCTCGTTCCCGAGCTCGTCGCGCAGCACCACGGTCGCCGGCTGCCCCGTGGGCGCGGCGACGTCGAGCGCGAGGTCGGCGTAGGTGCGGTCGGTCACGAACGCGCTGGCGCCGGGCGCGAGCACGAGGCCGCCGACGGTCGAGTCGAACGTCGCGCTGCTCGGGCCGGCGAGGCGGTCGGGCGCCAGCTCCGAGGCGTCCGTCTGCAGGAGGAGCTGCGGCGTCGTGGAGTACGCGTTGCGCGTGTCGAAGCGCAGCGCGCGCAGCGTGCGGCTCCCGGAGTCCAGCCACAGGGCCAGCCCGGCGTCGGGCGCGCACGTCGCGTCGGAGGCGCCTACCCTGGCGGCGTCGAGCACGGCGAGCGGCGCGAAGGCGGCCTGCCAGGGCTGCCAGCGCAGCCAGAACTCCCCCGTCCAGAGCACCGGCGCCCCCTGCGCGCCGCCGAAGAGCACGGGGTGGGTCAACGGCGATTGCACGGGCGCCGCCGCTTCGAGCGCGCCCGTCGCGTCGATGACCCACACGTTGGGGAACCCGGCCGGCGCGCCGGGCGGGGGAGCCACGACGGCCAGCGCCCCACCCCCCTCGAGCGCGACGAACGCGCGCGCGCTTCCCGCCACGAGCGACTGCGGGCGCTTGCTCGGCGCGCTCGCGCCGGGGGCGAACCACTCGAGCTGCGTCACGGCGGCGCCGCTCGAGTCGACGCCCCCCGCGACGAGGATCTCGCCCGACGCGAGGCGCAGCACGGTCGGCGCGACGCGCGCGAACTGAAGCTGCGCGACGCCCGTCGTGCGCACGCGCCCGGTGGCCGGGTCGACGATCTCCATCGAGCCGAGCGCGGTCCTCCCGTCGCCGCCGACGCCGCCGACGAGCAGCGTCTCGCCGGTCGCGAGCTGCACCGCGCCGTGCTCGGCGCGCGGCTCGCTCAGGGCGATCGGCTGCTGCTGCGCGAACCCGCCGAGCGCCGGGTCGTACACCTCGGCGGTGGCGAGCACCTGCCCTCCGGGCCGCGGATCGAGGCCGCCCGCGACCAGACCCCCGCCGCCGAACGGCGTGACGGTGGCGCCGACGCGCGGCGTGAGCAGGTCGGTGCCGACGGGGGCGATCTCTCCGGTGTCGAGGCGGACGACGAACGTCGGCGGGGTCGGGTTGCCGGTGCCTCCCACCACGAGCGCTCGCCCGCCGGCGATGGGCGCGACGGTCGCGCCGGCGCCGATGCCTGGCGGCGACGTCAGCGCGCACGAGGCGAGCGCAGGCAGGACCAGCACGTCGACGTCGCCCGACGGCGGCACCGGGGCCACCCCCTCCCAGAGCGTGGGCGCGCTGCTGCCGTCGACCGCCTCGCTCGCCTGCACGACGAGCGCCCGCGCGGCGGGGTCGAGCTCGGGCAGCCCGGCGCCGACGTCGCGCAGGAAGTGCCCCGTCGCGGGGGGCGTGGGCTCGAAGTCGCCCAGGGCGTAGTAGTCGGCGTACGCGGAGCCGTCGGCCGGGCAGGCGGCGGGCACGTGGAGGGTCACCGTACGCGTCGTGAAGACCGGATCCTTGCTGCACGCGGCCGCCCCGCCGGTCGCGACGAGCGCGAGCGCGAGCGCGCCGATGCTAGGATGTGCGGGGGAACGCGGTCCCAACGGTACGAATGTACCCTCAAGTGTTCGGCAAATACGTGCTCGAACGCGAGCTGGCGCGCGGGGGGATGGCGCGCGTGCTGCTCGCGACGCTGCGCGGCGCGGGCGGCTTCGAGAAGAAGCTCGTGGTCAAGCAGATCCGCGACGACCTGGCGTGCGACGACGATTTCGTGCGCCGCTTCGTCGAGGAGGCCAAGACCACGGTCGCGCTCGCGCACCCGAACATCGTCCCCGTCTACGAGCTGGGGGTGGAGCTCGGGACGTACTTCCTCGCCATGGAGTACGTCGAGGGCGCGAGCCTGGCGGAGCTCCTGCGCGCGTGCGCGTCGGGCGGCGAGCGGCGCGGGCTGTCGCCCGAGGAGGGGGCGTACGTCGGCGTCGAGGTCTGCCGCGCGCTCGACTACGCGCACCGGCGCATGAACGTCGTCCACCGCGACGTGACGCCGCGCAACGTGATGGTCGACGACGAGGGGCAGGTCAAGGTCATCGACTTCGGCATCAGCGCGCCGGTGGCGACGGCGCCGAGCGGCCAGGGCGTCTTCGGCTCGCCGGGGCACATGCCGCCCGAGCAGATGGACGGCAAGGAGCTGACGCCGGCGGCGGACGTGTTCGCGGTGGCGGCGCTGCTCATGGAGCTGTGGAGCGGCAAGCCGCCGTTCCGGCGCCGCACGACCGAGGAGATCGAGGCGGCGATGCGGGGGCCGCATCCCAGGCCGAGCGAGGCGGACATCCGCCTGTTGCCGCTCGACGACGTGATGGCGAGCGCGCTCTCGCTCGACCCCAAGGCGCGCCCGCAGCAGGCCGACGACCTGGCGCGCGCGCTGCGGCGGTTTCTGACGGGCGTCGACCTCGGCGACGTCGCGCGGCAGCTCGGCGACCGCGTGCGCGCCGCGCGCGCCCATCCGCCGCCGCCGTCGAGCGAGCAGAAGCCGGTGCTCCAGCGGCCGCCCTCGCGGCCGACGGCGACGCAGGTGGGGACGAAGACGTTCGCGGCGCGCGACGAGGTCGTCGACTGGAAGGAGGCCGGGACGCGCAAGCTCGCCTCGAGCCGGCCGCCGCCCGTGAAGGACGTCGAGACGGTGGCCACGCGCCCGCTCGAGACCGACCCCCGCAAGGAAGTCCCGGCGGCGCGCAAGCGCAGCCTCACGGGCCTCGGCGTCGCCGGCGCCGCCGCCTTGACCGTCGCCGCCTTCTTCCTCGGCAAGATCGCCTCGCCCGGCGCCGCCACTGCACCCAAGGCCAGCGCCGCCACGATCGCCAAAGCGCCCGCCGCCTCGCCCTCGAACGCGCCCTCGACCTCGACCTCGACCTCGACCTCGACCTCGACCTCGACCTCGACCCCGACCTCGACCCCGACCCCGACCCCCCCCTCTTCCTCTTCCTCCACGGCAGACCGCGCCACCCTCACCCTGCTCGGCGACGGCACCACCGTCACGGTCGATGGCGTCCCCCGTGGTCGCGCCCCTGCCAAAGTCACGGTCGATCCCGGCCCGCACGCGATCCTCTTCACCTTCCCCGCCACCGGCGAGTCCAAGAGCGAGTCGCTCACCCTCGGCGCCGGCGATCGCGCCACGCTTCGCGCCGATTTCACCAGCGCCACTCCCAGCATCCGCGTGCAGCGCTAGCCGTGCAGCGCCGGTGTGCGCCGGAGCACGCCTACTCGCACGCGGCATGGCCGCGTGACGTGCCGCACGCGTGAAAGCCGATGACGGCGCAGTCGATCGAGCGCTCCTGCCCGTCGCAGTAGACGAGGTGGGTGCCGTCGCAGCGATCCGCGTGCGTCTCGGGGTTGCAGGCGAGCTGCGGCGAGGGGACGCAGGGGTAATCGCGCAGGGGGCTGTCCCATACGCCCACGACGGACGCCGAGCACCCGCCCGGGATGGCCAGCGCGTTGCGGCAATCGACGCGCGCGCCTGTCCCGTCGCAGTCGACACGCACGTCGCCCTCGCAGTGGGGATTGATGCACCCGACGGTCGGGACGCACCCGAGCGCCGAATACCCTGCTCGCACCTGCCCGCACTGGGTGCCGAGGACGCACGGCGTGCGGGACAGCACACCTCCCTGGCAGTCGGTCTGAACGCCGCCGTCGCAAGACGTCCCGTTCCCAGAGCACGGGCCGAGGCCGCAAACGGGGGGTTCCCCGGCCGTGAGCATGCAATGCGACCCGGGGAAAAAGGGCGAGCTCGCGCAGTCGACGGCGAATGGCTGGCCGCGCTCGCAGCGGACGACGCGATCGCCGATGCACGTGCCGAGGGTCGGCACCCTGGCGCAGTCCACCGGGACGTCACCGCTCACGCACGCGGCGACCCCGCCGCAGCTCGAGGCCGCCGCCAGGCACGCGGCGGACGCATACGTGCCGGCCGGCGCACCCGGGATTGCGTCGGAGCCCGTCAGCACGAGGCTGGGGAACGCGCCCGGAGGCCCGAACGGCCCGACCCATTCGGCGAAGGCGTCGACGTTGACCCAGAGGCAGTCGCTGACGCTCTCGTACCCCTCCTTGAAGGCGGACAGCGCCGGCGGAGCGCACGACAGGAGCTTCGCGCAGGCAGTGACGAGCGTGGGCGTCGGGACCGTGGTCGCGAGCTCGGTGCGCGCGCCGCAGGCGGCGACCGCGATGGCGAGAGCGAGGAGCGCGCCTCCCGGACGACCTACGCCCATCGTGCATTCGAGCGCTAGCGCGTCCGCGCAGCTCTGCAATGGCGGGACGAAACAGCCGGACTCGTAGTGAAGGATTGAAACCGCTTGCTGGGAGGCCTGCTCTACCCCGCGTGAGAGGGCCTCCTTTCTCTTGCGGCGGGCCGCCGTGGTCTTGCGGCGGGCCGCCTTCGTCCTGCAGCGGGCCTCCGTCGTCGAAACACGTTCCGGTGCGTCGAGGAGAGGGCTCGCCGTGTCGACACGTCGTCACGCCGCTCGAGGAAGGAGGCACGCTGCTCGACGGCGCAGTCACGGTGCGTCGACGACCAGGCCGGCCGCTCGACCAGCGAGGCCCGGCGCGCGATGAACCAGGCCGGGCGTGTCGAGACGGCGTGACGCGGCCGGGCGACGGCGTCCCTCCATCGCGCGGCAATGGCCGTCCGGGTGTCGTTTTCTGCAGAGGGCTCGGATCCCGCCGTCTTGCGCAGCTTCTCGACGACCGGGCGACGTCGCCCGCCCTCCCGTCGGCTGCCACACGCCGCGGGCGCCGTGGCACGATGCACGGCCGGTGCGCCCCGAAGACATCACCTGGACCGCCGACGCGCTCGGCCGCCGCGACGAGCCGGGCGCCGTGCGCGTGCGGTGGCTCGGCACGGCGGGGTTCGCGATCGAGCACGACGGTCACGTCGTCCTCGTCGACCCGTACCTCACGCGCGCCTCGCTCGCCCGCTGCATCGTCGCGCCGCTGCGCTCCGACGAGGCGGCCGTCTCGCGGTACGCCCCGCGCGCGGACGCCATCGTCGTCGGGCACACGCATTTCGACCACGCCCTCGACGTGCCCGCCATCGCGCGCGCGACCGGGGCGCGCGTCTTCGGGTCGCGATCGGCGGCGGCGCTGTGCCGTGCGGCGGGCGTGGCGGCGGACCGCGTCGAGGTCGTCGAGCGGGCGGCGGGGTCCGAGCCCGTCGTGCGCGAGGTGGGGCCGTTCGAGCTGCGCTTCGTGCCGAGCGTGCACTCGCGCCTGCTCCTCGGGCGCGTGCCGCTCCCGGGCGACATCGCCGACTGCGACCAGGTGCCGATGCGCGCGCAGGCGTACAAGTGCGGGGCCGTGTTCGGCGTCGAGCTGCGCGTCGCGGGCAGGACGATCTACCACCTCGGGAGCGCCGACCTGATCGACGCGAACGCGCGCACGAAAAACGTCGATCTCCTCCTCATGTGCGTCGCCGGCTGGACGACGGGGCACGACGTTCCCGAGCGCGTGGCGCGCTCGTTCGCGCCGCAGGCCGTGCTGCTGTCGCATTGGGACGACTTCCTTCGACCCATCCACCTGCCGGCGCGCATGCTCCCGGCGATGCAGATGCCGCGGCTCGTGGAGCGGTTGACGCGCGCGGCGCCCGGCGTCCGCGTCGGGACCGTACCGCTTCTCGGCGAGGTGCGGGTGTAGGCCTCGGCTGCAACCGGCCATCGCGCGTCCCCGCCCCGTCCGGCGTGTGCTACGCGTTCGAACGCCGCCATGCCCGACTTCTTCGATCTCGCCCGCCATCTCACCCCCGAGGAGCGCGCCGTGCGCGACAGCGTGCGCGCGTTCGTCGACGCACGCGTGCTGCCGACCATCGCCGACCACTGGGAGCGCGGCAGCTTCCCGACGGAGCTCATCCCCGAGATCGCGCAGCTCGGCCTCCTCGGCTGCAACCTGCACGGGTACGGCTGCGCGGGCCTGAGCGAGACCGGCTACGGCGTCGCGATGCGCGAGCTCGAGCGCGGCGACTCCGGCGTGCGGTCGTTCGCGAGCGTCCAGGGGTCGCTCGTCATGTACCCCATCCACGCGTACGGCTCCGAGGAGCAGAAGGCGAAGTACCTGCCCGAGATGGCCAGGGGCAGGATCATCGGCTGCTTCGGCCTGACCGAGCCCGACTTCGGCTCCAACCCGGCCGGCATGCGCACGACCGCCGTCGACGACGGCGACGCGTACGTCATGAACGGCACGAAGCGCTGGATCACCAACGGCAACCTCGCGCAGGTCGCGCTCGTGTGGGCCAAGCTCGGAGGAGTCGCCGGCTCGGCCGGCGCCAAATCAGGGGATGGCGAGGTGCGCGGGTTCCTCGTGCCGACCGATCGCAAGGGCTTCGAGGCGCGCCTCATCCACAAGAAGGTGAGCCTGCGCGCGAGCGTCACGAGCGAGCTGATTCTCGAGGACGTGCGCGTGCCCAAGGACGCCATCCTGCCGGGGGTGCGCGGGATGAAGGGGCCGCTGTCGGTGCTGACGGCGGCGCGCTTCGGCATCGCTTGGGGCGTCATCGGCGCGGCGGAGGCGTGCTTCGACTGCGCGGTCGACTACGCGATGCACCGCGTCCAGTTCGCGGGCAAGCCGATCGCCTCGCACCAGCTCGTGCAAGGCAAGCTCGCCGAGATGCTCACCAGCCTCACGAACATGCAGCTTCAGGCCCTCGAGCTGTCGCGCGTCAAGCAGGAGAAGAAGCTCGTCCCCGCGCACGTCAGCATGGTCAAGCGGCACAACGTGCGCGCCGCGCTCGAGATCGCGCGCGTGTGCCGCGACGTCCTCGGCGGCAACGGCATCACGCTCGAGTACCCGGTCATGCGCCACATGTGCAACCTCGAGACGGTGTTCACCTACGAGGGGACGCACGACATCCACACGCTCGTCCTGGGCCAGCACGTCACGGGCATCCCCGCCTACGAGTGACCGCTCGCCCGCAGCCGCATGTCCTCGCCCTTCACCGTCCGCGACGCCGGCGCCGCCGACCTGCCGGCGATGGCGCGCCTCGCCGGCGAGCTCGCGCGCCAGCACCACGCCTTCGACCCGCCGCGCTTCATGGTGCCCGAGGACGTCGAGCGCGGCTACGAGCGGTGGTTCCGCCACGAGCTCGGCGACGTCGACGCGGTGCTCGTCGTCGCCGCCGGCGCCGGGGGCGAGATCGTGGGCTACGCCTACGGGCGGCTCGAGCCGCGCGACTGGAACGCGCTGCGCGAAGCGTGCGGCGCGCTGCACGACATCTTCGTCGCCCCCTCGGCCAGGCGCGGCGGCGTCGGACGCGCGCTGCTCGCCGAAGCGGTGCGCCGCCTCGAGGCGAAGGGCGCGCCGCGCGTCGTGCTGATGACCGCGTGGGCGAACGAGCCCGCGCACCGGCTGTTCGAGGCGATGGGCTTCCGGCGGACGATGATCGAGATGACGCGCGAGCGCGGCTGATACGATGGCGGCCGCCGGCCTGGGCGCCGGCCCCGATGCACGAGACCGCGAACAAGCCGCGAATCCGCCTGCCCGAGAGGCTCGCGTTCACCGCGCTCCGCGTCGCCGTCGCGGGGAGCGTCGCCGCCGGCGCGGCGGCGTGCTCGGGGGGCCGCACGACGGCGCTCACCGCCGACGCGTCCGCGGACGCTCCGAACGACGGCGGCGCCGGCGAAGCGTGCGCCGCACCCGTCTACTTCTGCGGTCCCGCGGGGCCCGACGCGTCCTGCCCCGGCAACGTGTGCAACCTCTCGCAGTGTCCGCTCGACGCGGGCTGCGAGCCGTTCGTCTGATAGCCCTCCCCGGTCGGCCCGGTCGGGCCGAGAACGCACCCGCAGGCGCGTCACGGCCCTGACGCCGCTGCCTCCGGCGGCACACGGCGGCACGCACGACCTGGCGCCGATCTCGCCCCTGCGCCGCGTATTCTGTCGGCATGCGCATTGCGTACGGATGCGCGCCGCCCCCCTGGGGGGGCCACCATGCACGACCAACCCGACAAGCCTCGCCTCCGCTTGCCCGAGAAGCTCGCCTTCACCGCGTTCCGCGTCGCGATCGCGGGCACGGTGGCCTGCACCGGGACGGTCGACGCCGCGTCGTCCAGCGCCGACGCGTCGACCGACTCGGTGGTCGACGCGCCNGTCGATGCCGCGGCCGACGCGTCGACGGACGGCTCGACCGACGCCTCGCCGTCCGACGCGCCCGACGACATCGCCGTGCTCGACGCGTCGGACGACGGCGCGAGCGACGGCTCGGCGGCCGACGCGTGCTCGAGCGGGACGATCTTCTGCGGCCCGGCGATGCCCGACGCGTCCTGCCCCGGCAGCGTGTGCAACCTCTCGCAGTGCCCGCTCGATGCGGGATGCGAGCCGTTCGTCTGATAGCCTCCCGGTCGGCCCGGTCGGGCCGAGAGAACCCGTGAAGCAGCGATGGATTCGCCACGACGCGGCGGCGATCGTCGTGCACCGCGACGGCGTCACCGTCGTCGGTCCCGACGGCGCGGGCCGGCGGTTCACCGACGCATCGGCGGAGCTGGTGCGCGTCGCGCTCGACTTCTGGTCGGAGCCGCACGCCGAGGACGATCTGGTCGAGCACCTGCGCGCGCTGGCCGGCGGATGCGATCCCGCGCTCGTGGCGGAGACGAGGACGTGCCTGCTCGCGGCGGGTGCGATCCGCGCGTTCGACCACGACACGCCCGCCCATGCGCCGGCGCCTCGGCCCGCGCGCGCGCGCGTGCTCGTCGGCGTGAGCGGCGCCATCGCGGCGATGGACGCGCCGGCGCTCGTGCGCGCGCTGCTGGCGAGGCGCTTCGAGGTGGCGGTCGCGATGACGGCGGCGGCGCGGCGGTTCACGACCGCCGAGACGCTCGAGGCGCTCACGCACCGGCCCGTCGCGCGCGGCTTCTGGCGGGGCGGCGCGCACCAGCCCGCGCCGCACGTCCGGCTCGCGACGTGGGCGGACCTGATGGTCGTCCATCCCGCGAGCGCCACGACGATCGCGCGCATCGCGCACGGCACGTGCGCCGACGTCCTGTCGGCGGCGGCCACGGCGATGACGCGGCCCGTGCTCGTCGTGCCGTCGATGAACGAGGCGATGCTGCGCTCGGGCGCGGTGCAGCGCAACCTCGAGCTGCTGCGGCAGGACGGCCGGCACCTGCTGCTGCCGCGCGCCGGGCTCGAGGCGGCCGTGGCCCCATGGGCGCGCACGCCCATCGCGGGCGCGGCGGCGGGCGTCGCTCAGGTGGTCGCCGCGATCGAGCTGCTGCTCGAGGACGTCATCCGGGCGCGCGCGGCGGCGGCAGCGACGATCGAGACGTGGGACCGCCACTACGAGCGCGCGGCCCTCGCCGAGCTGCCCTGGTACACCGAGCAGCTCGACGCGGATCTCGGCGCCGAGCTCGCCGCGCTGCCGCGCGGGCGCCTGGTCGACATCGGCACCGGCCCCGGCACGACGGCCATCTTCGCGGCGCAGCAGGGCTTCGACGTCGTCGCGACCGACGTGGCCGCCGCCGCCATCGCCGCCGCGCGCCGCCGGGCAAGCGGCCTGCCGGTTGCCTGGGTCCTCGACGACATCGTCGACAGCCGCCTGTGGGGCCGCTTCGACGTCGCGGTCGACCGCGGCTGCCTGCACTGCCTGCCCCGCTCCGACTGGCCGCGCTACGCGGAGTCGGCGCGCCGGATCGTCGCGCCCGGCGGCACGCTGCTCGTCAAGGTTCACGCGCCCGGGGAGGGCGGCGACCACGGCACGACCCCGGCCAGCGCCGACGACCTCGCGCACCTCTTCGGCGAGCACTTCTCGCTGGTGAGCGCGCGCGCGTCCTCGTTCGACGGCACCGTGCGCCCCGCGCCGAAGGCCGTGCTGGCCGTCCTGCGCCGAAACGGCGCTACCCGATGAACGTCTCCTCGAGCGACCCGACCGCCCGCAGCGCCTCGTAGAGCGCGATCCCCACGGCGTTCGCGAGGTTGAGCGACCGCACCGCCCCGAGCGTCGGGATGCCGACCACCGAGTCGGGGAATCGCGCCAGGAGCTCCTCGCTCAGCCCGACGCTCTCCTTGCCGAACACGAGCGCGTCCCCCGGCTCGTAACCGGCCTTCAGGTAGCTCTTCGCGCCGATCGCGCTGAACAGGTGGAGCTTGCGCGGGGCTGCCGCCTCCTTCGACCACGCGTGCAGGAAGTGCTCGAAATCGACGTGCTGCCGCACGTCGACCAGGTGCCAGTAGTCGACCCCCGCCCGGCGGACACTGTGCTCGTCGATGCGGAAGCCCAGCTTGCCGACGAGGTGCAGCGGCGAGCCCGTCGCGGCGCAGAGCCGCGCCACGTTGCCCGTGTTCGGCGGGATCTCCGGCTCGACGAGCACCACGTGCAGGGGCCGATCGAGCGGCCGGGCGCGAAGACGCGGCGTCGTGGAGGTCGTTCGCGGCATGGCAAGCAGTTTTTCGCCACCTGGCGGATTAGCACCACCTTGACGCTGCCGGCGCGCAAACCGTAGCCTCGCGAGTTGAAGTCACGCACGGGAGCCCTCTTGCGCACCTACTGGAAGGTCGCCTTCGCCGTCGCGTCGTCGGCCGCCGCGCTCATCGCGGCGGGGGGAACGGCTGCCGCCGCCCCCATGGATCCCGCGCCCGACCGGCTGTCTCTCAGCCCGCCGGGCGTGAATTGCCAGACGGCGGGCCCGAGCACCGTGTTTCCCGCGAACGGGCCCAATTGCCAGCCGAACAACGCCGCGTGGGCCAACATGATGTCGGAGCTCGGCTACGCCATCGCGCCGACCGCGTTCCACCCCGCGCGAACGACGGGCTTCGGAGGCTTCGCCCTGAGCCTCGAGGCGAGCTACGCGCACATCAACGCCGACAACTCGGTGACCAACCCGGACGGGTCGACCACGCAGTACTGGCACGAGGGGACGCGCGGTCCCGTCGACCCGAACACCCACAAGTTCTCGGTCGTCAACAACGCGCCCGACTCGATCCTGCAGATCTACACGCTCAAGGCGCGCAAGGGCCTGCCCTTCGGCTTCGAGATCACCGGCGCGCTCGGCTACGTCGCCAACACCTCATTGTGGGTCGGCGGGGCCGACCTGCACTGGGCCATCCTCGAGGGGTACCGCACCGGCGTGCTCGGCTACCTGCCCGATCTGGCCATCGGCGGCGGCGTGCGCACCCTCAGCGGCTCGCCGGATTTCTTCCTCACCACCGTCGCCATGGACGCCGAGGCGTCCAAGCCGATCACGCTGGCCGACAGCGCCGTGCTGACGCCCTACGTCGGCGCGCAGCGCCTGTACATCTTCGCCGACTCGACGGTGGTCAACCTGGCCCCCGGCGTCGATCCAATCGCCCAGTGCGGCTACCAGGGCAATGATCCGTCGACCGGGCAGCCCAAGTGCCAGAACATGGCCAACGGCGCCCCCAACAACGGCGCCTTCAACAACCTGAGCACCTTCAACAAGGTGCGCCTCGAGGAGTGGCGCGGCATCGCGGGGCTGACCTACCGCTACGGCGTGCTCTACCTCGGCGGCGAGTTCGCGATGGACCTCGAGGACCCCGGGGCCGAAGGCCAGCAGCAGGCGTACGGCATCAACGGCGCGCGGCAGTGGACCACGTCGTTCGAGATCGGCGTGTTCTTCTAGCGGCGCGCGCCGTCGCCGGGTGCATCGCGCTTGGCGCATGCGGCGGCGGCGCTCGCCTGGGGCCGGTCGGCATGTCGGCGCCTCCCGCCGAGCCGACCGGCGCGCCGGCGCCCGACGCGGGCATCTCCGACGCCGGTCCGCCGCTGCCGGCGGACTTCCGGGCGCACATGACGCGCGTCGTCGGGCGGCAGCTCTCGCGCGGCCACGCCGAGCGCTTCGAAGGCGTGGTGTGGGCGAACGACGTCGCGCGCGCGGCGTGGGCATCGGCCGGGGCGATGCCCGACGGCGCGATGCTCGTCGAGGAGCTCTTCGACCAGGACCACCTCCGCCAGGATCGATCCGCCGCCGACGATCGCACCGCGGGGTTGCTCGTCATGCGCAAGAGCGCCGGCTCGTGGCGCTTCGTGTCGATCGGGCCTGCGGGGGAGGTCGTCGACGACGCCGCGCACGTGGCCCGGTGCGTCGCCTGCCACCGGCAGGCGACGAGCGACTTCGTGTTCCGCCCCC
>JGI20133J14441_1001081_pt1 | contig 23368 bp, 20 predicted proteins | sample RS3BMetagenome_FD_14441 | JGI IMG/M metagenome (IMG submission 14441)
GTGGAGGAAGGTGAGCGAGTGAGCGAGCACTGGACTGAGGATGATTCGGCGGTGTTCGTGGATATGGCTGATATGTTTGTGCCGTCACGGGACGAGCAGATCATGACCATGTGTCAGCTGATCCCGGCGTCTCCTGATGAGGCATTTACGGTTGTCGAGCTGGGGGCGGGGGATGGGATGTTGGCCAGTGCTGTTCTTATAGCCTTTCCACTATGTCGTTATGTTGCTCTTGATGGTTCCGCAGTAATGCGCGCACAGTTGCGCACGCGGCTGGCACCGTTCGGGGAGCGTGTGGAGGTTGGTCATTTTGAGCTTATGGATGAGGGGTGGCGCGGGGCGCTGCCGGTGTCCCTCCGCTGCGTGCTCTCCTCGCTAGTGGTCCACCATCTGACCGACGAGGGGAAGCGCCGGCTGTTCGCGGACCTGGCGGCGCGGCTGGAGCCGGGGGGTGGGCTGGTTGTTGCGGACGTCATTGAGCCGGTGACAGTGCAGGCGAGGAGGTGGTTTGCGGTGCAGTGGGATGAGGCGGTGCGTGCGCAGAGCCTGGCAAAGTATGGTGACCTGCGTGGCTTCGTGCTTTTCCAGGAACACCGATGGAACAGCTATATGTATAGCGAGTCTGATCCCATGGACCATCTCGCGCGCCTGTTTGACCAGCTCTTATGGCTCCGTGAGGCAGGATTTCAGTATGTTGATTGCTTGTGGATGCGCGCAGGCCATGCTATCTTTGCTGGTTATCTGCGTGGTCGATAACCAGGATAAATACCGCATCTGGAGGTTACCGAACGGTATGAGCCTGCGCTTGGCTCACTCATCGGGGTGTTAGCTAAAGAGTGCTGCACTGGTTTCGTTGGGTTGCCGATGAAACCGTTATGCGCATAGCGATATCGGTTCTATCCTCCTATTGTCTGGCTACGGTGGCGGCAACCTTGAAGAGGGTGGGTACATGGGTCAGCATATTGGTGTAAGAGGCGTTGGCCAGCGGGCAATAGCACTCACCTGCTTTGATGCTGCGGCGGAGCTCATCGGCTTTTGCCAGTCGCCAGACTTTGCCGAAGTCGTAGTCGTAGTCGCGCAGGTTGCCGATGGTCTCTGCCCGTATGCAACAGGTCCACACATCCCCGTTGGGGGCGATCTGTGCCGAGGCGATGCCGGCCATGCACGGGATAACCTGGCGGTGCTCGCGCAGTGTGCGCTTGACGATCTCATAGTATTGCAGGCGGAAGGCCTGAGTGACTTTGGCAATGCCTGTGAGCTTTTTGTCACGCAGGCTGTCGACGAGCTTATCAATAGCGACGGCATAGCGTTCCACGGTTGGTGTGATACCCAGGCCAACGGTATCGAGCTCGACGCGCTCCTCAGCGATCTCGGTAATATAGGAATCGGGCTGGAGCTCACGTTGCACGAATTCGCACAGCTCGGCGAATGAGTCGATGTTGAAATTGGATATTACTGTGTGCACGCCGAGGGTAAAGTTCTTGTAGCGGGTCTTCAGGTCTTTGAGAACGGCATAGGTACGCATTGCCCGCTCAAAGTTCCCCTTGACGCCACGTACTTCGTCATGCTTCTGGCCTACGCCGTCGAGGGAGAGGTTGACGATCACCTCGGAATCCGGGCAGGATTGCAGGATCTGCTCGACGCGGCCAGGGATGATTTTATCCTGGATGCCGTTAGTCGGGATGTTGATGATGCCGGGTCGACAATGCCGGTAGGCGCTGGCTATGATTTCCGGCAGATCTTTGCGTAGGGTTGGTTCGCCACCACTGAAAGTAAACCAGTAGGGTGCCTGGCCAAGCGACTGGAAGGTTCGGTCATATTCTTCCAGGGTGAAGTCGTCATTGGGCAGGAGCCAGACATTGCAGGTTTTGCAGCGCGAGTTGCAACGGTAGCTCACGCTGATAGTGATGTTTACCGGCAGCATCAAGGGCCGCCCGGTAATATATGATGCTTGTAGCACTGGAATCTGTCGCAATACCTTGCGTATGCTCATAGATGTCCTCCCATACTGGCGGTGTGCTGCCACCAGTTTCCTATGAAACTGCCGCCGGTACCGCCAGTGCCAGTGCGTGCCCTGTCTGTGAAAAGGTGATGATGCCACAGGCAAGCTTAACGGTTACTTCTTCGCGGTGCCCGTTCAGCGGCACCGGCGTCGTGGTGATCGTGGCGATGATTTGTTGGGCGGTTCGCTCTGCTTCCTCGCGTTCAACGGGCAGCAGGGCAATGATGGTGCCGCTGCGCTCGGTGGAAACTCTCCCGTGCCATCCCAGCATCTGGCGCATACGCTGGGCAACCTGCTGGACCAGCATCTGACTGCCCCGCGTTCCCAGCTCCAGCTCTTGCTGGTGAAAGCCAATAATGCGGAATACCAGGACGCTCTGGTGCATGAGCGCATTTGCTTCGTCGGCAATATAGGATTTTGTGGTTACGGCTATTTGCCAGACATGCTGTGGCCGGCGTCGCAGATAGTCGTATCGGCCCATAGCGCGGGCCAGAGCCTCCAGCCCGATGGCACCGATGGTCCAGCAAGCCTCATGTGGTGTGCTGAAAGGGCGTTCTGTCAGCAGGATGCGGCCAATGCGCCAGGCGCTCATAGTCGGGGCGGTGTAGCCCTGTTGCTGCTGGATCCGCAGGTGGCCGGCGTAGATGCGCCGTCGCTGGCGCAGGAAGTCGCCGATGGTGGTTGGCCCGCGATTGTAGACGATGGCCCGAGGCTCGTAGACGAGTCGGTAGCCAAGCTGGGAGATAAGCGCCTGGATGGAGATCTCGTCTACGGGGGTATCAAGCGGAATGCCGGGCAGGACGTTGCGGAAAGCCACGACTTCGCCGAGTTTGGGTACCTCGCGTGCCACCCGGTCGTGTAGCCGCCATAGCAGGTGAACGGTGTGGCCAAGGAATGTCGCTTGATTGTTCACGGGGATGGGGTGTGCACCAACCATGCCAACAGTGGGGTCCTGGAAATGGCGGAGCATGGCGTCGAGGCTGCCATCCTTGATGACCACATCGGCACTGGCCATAAGCAGGACAGGTGATCGCGCGGCGCCGAGAAAAAGGTTGATGGCCGAAGCCTTGCCTTCACGGCGCTCCTGGATGATCAAGCGTACGCGTGCATCGTTCTGAGCGATCCGGGAAACGATCGGCACTGTGTCATCGCTGCATCCACTGGCCACGACAATTAGCTCGGCGATGCAGGCGGTTGTGAGTTGCTGGCTGAGAATCGTTTTGATTGCGTGGGCAATATTGGCGGCTTCGTTATAGGCCATAATGCCGGCACTGCATCTCAGCAGAGGTGTAGTGCTCCCACTCAGACTTCTATCCATATCTGCACCCCTCTTTGGGCGCGCATAAGCTATTCTGCTCGGCAGGCATGTTATCCAGCGTTGCGGATCTTCCGCTGTCGCTTCGATTTCTCCAGCGTCTGACGTTGCCGTACAAAGTCTGCTTTAAGCTGGGACAATTCTTTGCGCAGTCCGACGATCTCCTCGTTGTAGAGGCGATCCCAGGCTTCCAGTTTCTGTTGCAATTCCAACAGGCGGAAAGCCATATCGTCTGATGCTGTAGTTTGTATGCTGGGCGTTTCCTTTATGGGTGGTTGGTCCATATGCTCAGCTTCCCCTAGCCCAGTTTGTACCTTTGTACGAGTACGCTGGTCGGCAGACGCTCACATGGGTGGCGTACCAGGGCCAACAGGAATGACATACAGCAATTATGAGGGGGATCGGGCGCGCTGAAGCAGATCAGAGGGTATCAGCATCGAATACCGTTCGTATCAGCTCGGGGTGTTATGCTCAGGAGGGTAGCCTGTTTTGGGCCTCACCCCCTCTCTCGCTATGCTCGTCCCCCTCCATCGCAGATGGAGAGGGGGGAGGGGAGGGCCTCACCCCCTCTCTCGCTATGCTCGTCCCCCTCCCTGGAACAGGGAGGGGGGAGCTGTGGGGCCGGTAGGGTCTTCCTCGTTGCCCCGGATGGGGTCAGGTCGGGGAGGAAGAGATGGGGATGAGGGTGGCTTACAGGACGCCGATCCCGTCGGGGAGCTCAAAGATGGAGAGCGTCGCGGCCCATACGCATTTTAGCGAGCCGGTTCCGATGGCACAGGCATCGACGATGCCACTGAGGGCATTGATGACGAATAACTCGGAGCCCAGTTCGGTCAAGGCGACCGGGACGTTTCCGCCCGGGAGCGCTGTGTGGCCCAGGAGTGCAAACAGGCCCAGCCGCAGGCCATAGACACCGAGTGAGTTGCTGAGCTGCTCGCTCTCGATGAGTTGCTGATGGGATCGATCGAAAAAGACATAGGCGCCATCAAGCGATTTGATATCGATCTGTGGGCTGCCGGGCACAAGGCCTAAGATACCCTGGGAATTGACGGTGTGTGCTTCTGCCTCACCGGGCAGGAGGGTGCTGATACCGTTGAAGATGTAAGTGCGGGTGCCAATTTGCGCAGCGGCGGCGCCAGATGGACCAAGCAGCTGGCTTTGAGTGGATGTGAGCAGCGAGAGCCGGGTGCCATTGGTGATCTGGTAAATATCGATTCTGCTGTTCAGGAAATCGATAGCCATTAATTGGGTGCTGCTGATCAGGGCGATCGAGTAGTATACTGCGTTGGCCCGCTGGGTAGTGCTGGCCAGGGTGAGTGAGCAGCCGCTGCCAACGGTGAACACGTCCAGATAAGAAGGGCCGAGCGAGTTCCACAGGGCTACATACACATATCGGCCATCTGCTGAGACATGAATGTCATCGGCGGTGCCCAGGAGGGTGCCCACGGTGATGGTGCTGACCAGCGAGAGCGAGCCATTGGCGGCTACTGAGAAGCTTTCTACCTGCCCTGAGCCCCCATCGGTGTGGAAGACACAGGGGCCGTTGGCAAGTGAAGTGGCGAGGGAATTGGCGCCGTAGATCGAGTTCTGGAAGCCTGGCGTGGGATAGGGTGAACCAGGGGTTGGTATGAGGCCGCCGGGGGTGATCTGGTAGCCGCTGATGCTGTCCAGTCTCATGCCAACGCCACCCGTTTGCTGAGCATCGCCAAGGGCACCGTTGTCTACATAGAGGAAATGGGTACTGGTGCTGGTGCTGGTATGCATGAGGGCCCGGAGAGGCGTATCTGCCACACGCCACGGCTGCGCGGCGGATGGCGATGTAAGCGCGAGGAGCGGTACGATCATCATTGCCAGGGTGAGGCGCGGGAAGCTGAGACGAGATAGAACCATTCTGTTTTTTCTCTTTTCTGGATGTTGAGCGCCCGCCGGGGGGCGCCATTGCTGGCTAGCTGGTGCTCGTAAGGGTACCGCAACGGTCGGTGGCTCCTCTTAAGCACGATAACGGTTGCAAGGACAATGCATGGTTTCACACGAGCTTCAGGAGTGCCGCTGTGGGATTATGGACGAGGGTGGCTCTCGTGAAGCAATGGTCAGGGCAAGTGAGCCATGCCTAGCGTGCGATGTGCTCGATCATGGCGAGAGTGGTAGCTGTTGCCTGGAGATCGACGCTTGCATGGCAGCGTTTGAAGAGGCCGTGTGCCTGCTCGAGGAGTGCTTGAGCTCTGGCAGGCATGTGCGGAGCCAGGGCGATAGCATAGGCATGGAGAGCACGGCCTTCCTCAAGGGTGTTCCCGAGCTGATGGTGGATGTTAATCGCTTCTTCAAAGAGGAGGTGAGCCCGTTCCCACTCGCCGCGGGCGGCAGCCACCTGAGCGATAACGCGTTTCGCGCGGGCCATCTGATAGGAGTCATTGTTGGCAGCAGTTGCCAGAGCCAGGACTTCCTGAGCATGGCGCTCGGCAGCATCGAGGTTCTGGTCGTGGAAGGCGCACTGTGCTAATCCGAGATGTGCTTCTGTCAGAGCCTCTTCGATATTTTGGCCATAAGCCAGGCACCGGGTAAATGCCTGGCGTGCGCGGGCAAAGTCGCCGAGTGCCAGTGCCAGATTGCCGATGCTGCGCTGGGCGAGGATCATGCTATAGCTGCTGTGGGTAGATTCAGCCATGGCCAGGGCGCGCTCGGCATAGCGTTCAGCTTCGCCGAGGTTGCCGAGCAGGGTGTGGATAGTCGCCATGTTGTTCGTGATGACCCAGTGAAGTAGCGCATCGTTGAAGTGCGTGGATGCATCCTGGACCTCCTGATAGTAATGGAGCGCTTCTTCGAGGTTCCCCAGTCGCTCATGGATCTGGCCAATATTGTTGAGGACACTGACAAGCGCGAAATGGTCGCCGGTACGGCGGATCATGCTCAAGGCTTCGTTGGCGCAGTTGAGGGCCTCATTATAGTCGGCACGATAGGTCAGGAGGTAGGAGAGGTTGTTCAGTGCGGCATAAATGCCACGGATATTGCCGACGCGCCGGTGCAGTTCGATGCTGCGATAGTGATAGGTGATGGCGCGATCCAGGTCGTTCATGTCGGCATAGTATGAGCCGATCATACTATAGCTGCGCGCCATACCGGTCAGATTATTGAGCTGCTGGTAGAGTTCAAGGGCCCGTTCGTGATAGGCGAGCGCAGTTTTCGGGTCGCCCCGGTGGCCATAAATTTCGCCCAGCACTGCGTAGGTGTCCGGGATGTGCTCAGCGGCACCTGCGGCATTCAACGTGCTGAGCACCTCATTGCTGATGGTCAGGGCTTCGTCGTAGCGTCCCCGGCGGTAAAGTCCAATAGCGAGCGCTTTACGCAGCAATGCAGCAGGCACCGGGCCGGGATGCTGACCGGCCCGCTGTTGCGCTTCCAGATCACGTAATCCTGCCTCGCAATGCTCTTGCATGCGTTCATAGTTGCCCAGCACGCGTTCGATCTCGGCCATGCGCAGGTAAAGTTCGGTGCGCTGTTCGGGCGTTCCGCCTAGTTTCAGGGCCTCCTCGCAGCTCTGCACTGTACCACGTAGATCGGCAATGCGTTCCTGGGCAGCGGATAGTCGCGCCCATGTCTCGCGCAGGCGTTCGGTTGTGGCTGAGGGTGGCAGGCGAGTCATCCGGTCAATTGCAGCCCGGTAGCTGGCGATGGCAGTTTCGTAGGCATAGACGGTTTCCGCATGTTGTGCGGCGCGCAGTAAGTAGTTAATGGCCTGGGCCATTTCGCCGGCGGCCTCATAGTGATAGGCCAGGGTTTCAGCGTGGCTATCCGGGTCGTCCATGCTTTCAAGAGCTCTGGCGATCTGGCGATGCAGCCAGCGGCGGCGCAGGCCGATGAGGCCCTCATAGAGGGCTTCGCGAATCAGGTCATGGCGAAAGGCGAAGTCTTCGGATTGGCCAGTCATTAGCTGGTCTGCTGGCAATTCCCGGATGAGGCCGGCACGTACAGCCGCTTCGAGGTCACGAAGGACCTGCTCTTCGCTCCGGCCATCGGCGCGGCGCACGGCCGTAAGCAGGCGCGAATCGAAGCGGGTTCCGAGCGCGGCGGCGGCACGCAACGTTGCGTCCGCCTCCCCGAGGCGGGCGACACGGGCCTCTACGGCAGTGCGTATCGATTCTGGCAGGCCGGCAATGCTCGCGGTGGTCCATTGCCAGTGCTGGTCCTGCTGCTGCACATGGCCGCTTTCAAGGAGAGAGCTGGTCAGCTCATGGATAAAGAAGGGATTGCCGGCAGTCCGCTGATATAAGTGTTCGGCGATGGCGCGGTCCACTTCGCTGCTGAAGAGGGCAGCGAGCAGTTGCCGCACATCTTCGGGATTGAGAGGCTTGAGCGTAAGCAGGGTAGCCAGGCCATCACGGCGCCAGTTGTAGAGCATGTTGCGCAGCATCTGGCTGGCGCTGTTTGCCTCAGTGGAGCGGTAGAGGATCAGCAAGAGCAAAGGGGCATCCGCTATCTGGCGTGCGAAATAATCCAGCAGCTGGAGTGTGGCAGCATCGGCCCAGTGCAGGTCATCCAGGACCAGGATCAAAGGGTTGGCCTGCCGGGCTGCACGCAGAAGGTAACCGGTGACAGCCTCGAAGAGGCGCAGTTGTCCGGTCTCTGGGGTCGAGGGGTCAGGGCTCTCGATCACGACAGCGTGCGATCGGATATCGGTGACGAGTGTGGCCAATACAGCGATCTGGCCGCCGGCAGCCTGGAGGACATCGGCGGTGGTGTGTGTGCGGACGTGGCGGCTCAGAATCTCGGCCAGTGGGCCATAGGGAAGGGCGCTGGAAAGTTCGTAGCAGTGGCCCCAGAGTACTTCGGCACCGACGCGGCGCTGTTGAGCGGTGAATTCGCGGGCGAGGCGACTTTTGCCGGCCCCGGGTTCGCCGGCCAGGGCGACGATGTGGCCATGACCGGCACGAGTACCATGCATGATGACCTGGAGTTCGCGCCATTCATGGCTACGGCCTACGAAGGGGCTGCGCTGTGGCTGGCCAGTTATGCTCTGGCGAGGGTCTGCCATGGGCTCAGCAGCCTGGGGGCGGTCTGGCACCGATACGGTTGTGCTACTGCTACCGGCGGCAATTTTGCGATAGAGAGCGAGTGTTTCGGCGCTGGGCTCGGCCCCCAGCTCTTCTTGCAGTGCGGTTTTGTAGAGCTGGAACTGGCGCAGGGCATCGTCACGCCGGCCATGGTGGGCATAGAGTTCCATGAGGGAACGGTGAGCGCGCTCATGGGTAGGTTCGATGCGCAGCAGCTCCTGCAGGCGGGCGATGGCGGCAGGGATACGCCCGTCAGCAATATATTGATCGCTGAGCGCTTCTGCCAGCGTGATGTAGAGCTGGCGCAGGCGGTTACGGGGTGCTCGTGCCCAGTCTTCATAGAGGTCGTCGGGGAGGAAGTCACCGCCATAGAGCGCCAGAGCTTCCTCATACTGGGGAATCGCTGCGGGCCGGTTGATCAGGTTTATGGCCATCTGTTCAAAGCGGCCGGCGTCATAGAAGGCGATCGCCTCCGGGGCGATGGAGAGGATATCGTTGTCCAGGCGGATGATCGTGTCGGGTCCAACACCTCCAGGGGCGAGAGCCTGACGAAGCCGGTATAAGGTGCGACGTAGCGCCACTGCGGCCTGATCCAGGTCGAAATCGGGCCAGAGGATATCCTGCACACGCTCGCGATGTAAACGGTGGCCGTCGCTGGCGAGCAGCACTTTGAAGAGGCTTTGGACCTTGCGTTGGGCCCAGTAGCCGCCGCTGAGCGGCTGGTTCGTGCCAGGCGCATAGACTTCGAAGCGCCCAAGCGTGTAGATAGAGATGCCTGAAGGACTGTCAGAGTGCTCAGACGTTGCGCGGGGGGATGCACTGGTTGTCATGGCTTCACTCCGATTATCGATATCATCAGGCGGCCACTACTATTCAGGAGAGGATGTCAGGGGCTCTGTCTCCCTGGGATGCTCACCCTCTCTTTTCTCTGTGCTGCCAGTGGGCGAGAGAGACCCGCCAGCGGCGCGAGATTGAGACTGGATAGTTCCTGGCGAGATAGACCGCCGGTAGTGTGCAGATGCTATGTGCTACGGGCGATGAGCCGCTGCTGCTTGCAGCAGGGGATGTTCCCGTGGCGCATAGCCTTGCCTTCGTTGGGAAGTATATCATGACGCATGCTTTGTTGGAAAGCAATCCTTAGTACCCTGGGAGATCCGGTAGGAGACATTCAGGATATGCGCAAGGCACAGCCAGGGGATGGTGAGAGGGTATGCTCCTTAATGACGACGGCAGCATCGAGAACGAGAGGATGGGAGAGATAGCGCGCGTACATGCATGGGGAAAGGATCGTTATTATGCGGTTCTTGCTGAGTCGCGAGTGGTCCGAGCGGCGACTGGCGGTAGCCGATCAATCTTTGCAGGATGCTGCTGTTGGGGATGCAGGGATGGTATCTCAGGGAGAGGTGCTGGAGTCCTTTGCGCCACCTATGAAGTCTACTGAGCGGATCGCTCATGAGCCAGATGGAACGGGGCGAGGAGGATATTGGGCTGGGGAATAAGGTTAGCTTGTGGGCGTTTTCGGCTTCCTTTGTTTTCCTGATGTCGCTGCAGGTGGCGCACAGCAGGGACCCGAACCGGTTATCTTTATCATCATAATGAGCGACCAGCGATCCCCCCTCTGGTCTCTGGAGAGAGCGTCTGGCCGTGGTTGGAGGAAGCTATGCAGCGAGATCGTGCACGTTTTTCACGCGTGGTTTCGGTATCGCCACCACAAAACTCTGTACAGCGCCAGCGTGCGGAGGAGCACGCTACACCACACTGGATCTTGCAATTATTCGATGGCGCCTGGTTATTTGGCTATTTACACGCAGCCATTGCCTTACAGATTTTTACTGTTATTGCTGCTGGGGTGAATACTGCGGCAGAAGTGGCAGCGGCAACGGCTGCCAGTGAGCGGGGAATACGTATTCTACTGAATGCGCTGACCGCTCTCAAGCTGTTACGGAAGGATGATCTGGGCCGCTATCGCCTGGAGCCACATGCAACAGCCTATCTGGTCGAGGGTGGTCCCGCTTATTGTGGTGCTAACCGGCAGGTGGAGCGTGCGGTCGCTTTATCGTGCTGGGGGCGGCTGGTAGATGCCGTGCGATCAGGCCAGCCAGTGTTCAATCCGGAGGAGAAGAGCCGTGCGCCGGAGTTTTGGGTGCCGCTGGCGATTGCGCTGAACGCTCTGTTAGAGCCTGCAGCAGCGGCACTGGTGCCAGTGTTGGGACTCGGTACGGGGTCAAGTGTGCGACGAGTGCTCGATGTCAGTGGTGGTTCGCGATCACTCGGCCAACTGCTGGCAACGCTGGATTCAGGGCTGCGGGTGACGCTTCTGGATCGTGCGCACGTGCTCCGGGTTGCCCATAGCCGTACGCGGCGCCTGGGACTTAATGGCCGGGTAGTCAGCATCACTGGTCGTCCGCTGGAGGTCGAGTGGGGCGAGGGCTATGATCTGGTGCTTTTGAGCAATGTCCTGCAACAGGGGTCGCCGGCGACGAACAGTGAGCTATTAAGGCGTGCATTTGGGGCGCTACGCCCGGGTGGTGTGGTGGTGATCAACGAGCTGGTCGCGGATGCAGAGCGACGGTTGGCGATTTATCCGCTGCTTTTTGCCGGTGCGCTGCTGCTGGGTAGCGCTGGTGGGGACACGTACACTTATCATGAGATGAGTAGCTGGCTTGAGCAGGCGCATTTCTTGCCACCACAGGTAGTACCGGTCGCCGGGCGCATCAATACGCTGCTCCTTGCCCGTAAGCCAGCGTGATGCTGGGTGGCGGGCCTCACCTCCTGGCCCCCTTTGGCCTCAACCCCTGTCCCCCTCTCTATGCTCCATGGAGAGGGGGAATTCTCTTCCTGGCCCCTTCCTCTTGCGGGGAGGTTTTTTGGCGCCAGGCTCGATGGCGCTGCCTGGGGGCGCGGGCATCTCACTCGTGTGGGCATGATGCCCACTCCCCCCGGCGATGCCCCAAAACCGGGACCTGGAAGCTGGCCCCCTCTCCAGCTGCGTTGGAGAGGGGGCCAGGGGGTGAGGCGAGAACAGGACTGCGGGACCAGCGTGTCCCTGGCAAAAGGTGCCGGAGTGCGGGGCACGATGGGGCTGTACTTCGCGCCCGGCCGTGTAGTATGATGGACGCTGCAAGCGTCGGTTTTTTGTCTCCGGTTGCCCTGCTCCTGGGCAGGTTCTGGGCGTCGCTGGAGAAAGGGGATAGTATTGATGGATCAGGCTGGTGTGTTCAATGTGTATGATGTTTTGCGCGATCAGCCGTTGGAGCCAGGAAAATCGCCGCAGTGGATCTTTACCAGCACAACTGATCGCGCGACGACCAACGTTGTGCAGGCGGATGGTCAGACGGCATTCCGTGCGCACCGGCACCTGGAGCATGATGAGATCGTCTTTGTGCTTGCGGAGGGGAGTCGGTTCCGTGTCGGTGATGAGGTTCGCCCTGTGCGACCTGGCGATGTGCTTCATATACCGGCAGGAGTTTTGCATGGTCCGGTGATTCCGGAGACGGGGCGTTTTGCTGCATTTTCGATCTATGCGCCGACGTTTGATCCGGAGCATCCGGATCGTGTTTTTGAGGAGGAAATGGAGCAGAGTTGACACGCTTTATGCCTGATGATCTTTTTATTTTATTCGACCACTGGCGCGCCGAGGCGGACCTGACCCCCGGCCGCTCTTTCCTGAAGGGAAGAGGGGAGGTGGGGTTGAGCGTGTGTCCTGATGAAACGATCATCAGGCAAAGGAGCGGCTGACAGCGTGTGGCTTTCATTCCTTTGTCTAAAAGGCAAGGGGGCTTCAGCTGTGATTTCGCTAAGTGGAGACGGCATAGATAGTGCGACACAGGTGCTTGATGCAGATCCCGACTGTAGGAGCCTTATCAGGCTAGAACGGAGAGGCCACTGTATGGAATCGGATATAACGCCTGTTGTACCGGAAGGATCGGCGATAGAGGTGCAGCGACGCCATAGCGTAGGCAGCGTGCTGGTGCTCTTGTCTGTCTTGATTCCACTCAGCTTGGCGGTGTTTATGATTGTTTATGCCGTGATGACGGTGATTAACCCCGGGCCGTCGCTGACGCTCACCGGGGTAACACCCGATCCCTTGCAGTCGGGGCAGATCGCCACGCTGACAGCACGCACGGCTCCGGGAGCAGATTGCCAGGTGCAGGTGTTCTATGAGTCAGCGAGCATGTATGATACCAGTACGCCGCTTCAGCAAATGCAGCAGGCGGATAAGTCGGGTGTGGTGCGCTGGCGCTGGCAGGTACCACAAGGGGTCGGTGTTGGCCCGGCGGATGCATCGGTAACCTGCACCATTGGTGGCGCTACTCTTACCAGCGAGGCAGCCTATCACGTTACGCCTTAGATGTTTTGCTAGCGGGTACCGGCGGTCACAAGCGTGCCTGGGTGGCTGCGTGAGGAAGCATGAGGGACTCTGCCTTTTTTTCGACCCTCCCGTGTGCGTGCTATAATGAGCGCTGAGCTGTCTATGCAGAGCTGGCCAGAAGGAGACAATGTGAGGTTTCCGATGTCTTCTGATGCTGATCAGGGTATGGCCGATGTGCCGCCGGTAGCTGAAACAGGGGATGGGGCGGATCTCCGTACCGGTGAGGAGACTGGTGCCGATGGGGGGGAGTCACATGTCCTGGATATGGCTGCACTGGAGGAGGGCGGGGGAGATCGTGATGGGGTGGCGAGTGGGGGTGCAGGCTCTGAGGAAACGGCGGTGGTTGTGCCTACCAGCCGGTTCGGGCTGATGGTGCTGGGATTGCTGCTGCTGTTACGGCTGGTGGTGGTCCAGATCCATGCTGTCTGGAGCTTTCCGCTCTATTTTTTTGGCTCTTATGCGTTGATTATCGCCTTTATCGTTCGTGAGCCGGCGCCATTGAAGGATTTTTCATTGATTCTCGGTCGTTTTCGCCTGGCTTTCTCGACCGGCATTATTGTTGGCTGCGTCTATGGATTAGCGAGCGGGTTTGGGGTTGCCTATGCTATCTTTGGGCATCCGCAACATGTATCTGAAGGTCTGGTTGTGCCGGCAATTCTGCAATCCTTTTTTGGGGTGGCCCTTATCGAGGAGACCGTGTTTCGGGGCATTCTGCTCGGGCAGTTGCGCAAGTGGGGGATTGCGCCGGTTGACGCCATTGCAGTTCAGGCGATCATCTTTGCGACCGGGCAGATCTCTGCGCTGCTTGCTGGCTACTGGGTGCTGGCGCTTGATGCGCTGGCGCTAGGGGTAGTAGCAGGGTCGCTGACAGTTCGTTATCAGACGATTCTGGGCGCGGTGCTGGCAAGCACGTTCTGGAACTTCCTGACGCTTGCTCTGCTGGGGGGACATGTGACGTTCTGATGATGGGCTTAGCCGCCCACGGCAGATAGGAACATGAGGAATGGCAGGCTGACCAGGAGAATCATGGTCCAGAGCCCGGCAGTAATGCGTGCGTTGCGTATAAGGACGGCGGAACGCAGAGCCTGCGTGATCAGGATGAGGCGATAGAGTTCGAGTGCCAGGGCGGTGATAGTAAGGCCGATGGTGATGTTCGCTGTGGCATTAGAGCCGGTGTTGCTGACAAAGAATGTGTCGATGAGGGCAAAGGCGCCGGCGATCGCGCCAGGCACGGAAGCTAGTGCGAGCAGATAGGCGGTCTCTCGGGCAGGCCGACGGGGTAGGCGCCGGAAGAAGAGGCTGAAGGCGCCCCAGATGCAGAGATAGTGCAGCCCGGCGACGAGCATGGCGACAATCGCCAGTAGGACAGTGTCAAAGATCAGGAGTGTTTGCTGGAGCTGCGGTGTGAGTGTGGTGGTGATGCCAAAGCTGGTTAACGTTTGTTGCTGAGCCTGGAGCACCTGGTCACGCGAGAGCAGGGTAAGTGCTGCGCTGCCAGCACCAGCGGGGATACAGAAGAGCAGGAGCAGTATCCAGATGCGACCTGTGCTTGCGCCGGTTGCAGCCCAGTCGAACACTGCCAGGGTTGGGCGGCTGAAGGTCTCCCAGAGGGTACGGCCCAGCCCTGGTCGTGCTAATGCGGCGGGCGGTGTATGATAGGTAGTCTCTGTGGTGGCCCAGGGGTAGCTGTTATGGGAATCGGGCATATTGTATGGTGGCTGGGGATCCCGTGATTCTTCTGACACAGCTGGTTCCTCATTTGTATTGTTGCTAGTGGTAGCATATCACGGATCAGGGGGGATGTACAAGGGTGTGGGGAGGCTTGCGGGCTGCTGTAGGTCTCATCCCCTGGCCCCCTCTCCATCGGAGATGGAGAGGGGGAAGTTATGGGGCCTCAGCCCCTCTCTCGCTACGCTCGTCCTTCTCCATGGAACATGGAGAGGGGGAGCTTTGTTCCCTGGGCTTAGCCCTCCTGGCGCCGCGAGTGGCGCTCGTCCCTGGAGGGGGGAAGGCGTCGGCGGAGTCGAGTTCCCCTCTCCAGCGAAGCTGGAGAAGGGGGTCAGGCAGGAGGGAGGGCCGCTTGCTCTGATCTTTCTGCCTCATCCGCGCTACCCGCGGCGCTCGTTCCTCCAGGAGGGGGATCTTCGCGCTGTTATCGGGTGGGTGTGGTTGCATGAGCCGGCATCTGGGTGAATTGCTGGCGCAGCACTTTCTTGTCGAACTTGCCGACGCTTGTCTTGGGAATAGCGTCAATGAATACCACGGCGTCGGGCAGCCACCAGCGCGCTACCTGCGGGCGCAGGAAGTCGAGGATCTCCTGTTCGGTTATCTGGCCGACAAATTCGGGTTTGGGCACCACGCAGGCGAGCGGCCGCTCCTGCCATTTTTCGTGAGGTACCGCGATGACAGCGGCTTCGAGTACCTTGGGATGGGCCATGATCAGGTTCTCCAGTTCGACGCTGGAGATCCATTCGCCGCCGGATTTCACCAGGTCTTTGGTGCGATCGACGATCTGGATGTAGCCATATTCGTCTACGGTTGCTACGTCGCCGGTACGGAACCAGCCGTCAGCGAAGCGCGGCGCGGATTCAGGGGATTTGTAGTAGGCGCTGGCGACCCAGGGGCCGCGCACCTGAATTTCGCCGAACGATTTGCCATCCCAGGGTAGCACCTGGTTGGTATCAGGATCCACGATGCGCAAATCCACCCCCGGTACGGCGATGCCTTGGCGGCTACGCTGCTCAAGCTGCTTCTCGTAGGGCCAATCGCGCATCTCCGGTTGCAGGTTGCACAGTGTGGCCAGTGGCGATGTTTCGGTCATGCCCCAGGCATGGACGATGCGCAGGTGGTATTTGTCAAGCGCCTCGGCAAGGCTACGGGGCACGGCAGAGCCACCGCAGAGGATGCGGGAGAGGGATGAGAGATCGAAGGATTGACGGGATAGCACCTGGAGGAGATTGATCCAGATCGTCGGCACACCGGCGGCGCAGGTCACGCGCTCGTCTTGGATGAGCCGGGCAATAACGGCCGGGTCCATAAAGCGGCCAGGGAAGATCTGGCGCGCGCCGACAAGAGTGGCGGCATAGGGCAGCCCCCAGGCGTTTGCATGGAACATAGGAACTATAGGTAGCACGGTATCGTTCCAGGAGAGGGCCACGGCGTCAGCGGCGGTGATGGCGAGGGTGTGCAGGTAGGCCGAGCGGTGGCTGTAGACTACGCCCTTGGGGTTACCGGTGGTGCCAGAAGTATAGCACATAGCGCAGGCCTGGCGCTCATCGAGTTGGGGCCAGGTGAAGTCATCAGGAGCGGATGCCAGGAATTCCTCATAGTCTACTGCTGGCTGGAGCTTGCCCTGTGATTGCGGTGCAGGCGGGCCCATGATGACGTAGCGACGCACTGTTGGGAGCTGATCAGCTACGCCTTCGAGCAGCGGTACCAGGTCACCATCTACGAAGATAATGGAATCTTCGGCGTTATTAATAATGTAGATAAGCTGGTCGGCGAAGAGCCGGATATTGAGGGTGTGCAGGACAGCGCCCATGCAGGGGATGGCAAAGTAGAGTTCAAGATGCCGGTAGGTGTTCCAGCCAAATGTGCCAATGCGATCGCCGTCCTGAACGCCGGCGGTGCGTAGTGCCGCACTGAGCTGGCGTACGCGCTGGCCGAAGTCAGCATAGGTATAGCGGTGCATGCCCTCATCGGTGAGAGTAGCAATGTCTCGGCGGCCAAAGTATGTGATCGCGCGTTGATAGATATGCTGGATGGTCAATGGATAGTCCATCATCAGGCCGTTCATTGGTGTTGCCTCCTTCTGCCGCGACTGTGGTCTATGCACAAATCTAGCAGACACGAAGCCGGTGTGTCAAGATCGACATGAGCGTGCGCTTGTAGTGGTGAGCGTACAGCGTTTGCAAGTTATCTTTCCTCTCAGTAGGGCTGATTCGCCTGGTCGTTGTCGGGACGGTAGGCGATCATGCCAATGATGGTGAGCAGCACGATAATGAGGCCGCCCACGCCGATGGCGACAGGTGTGGAGATATCAGACAGTGGCTCTTTATTTGTAATCGGTTCCTTTGCAGATGGAGGATGGTTCGTTAGTGGAGGTTGTGTGGAAGGTGGTTGCCCGCTCCAGGTCCGCTGGTATGGGGTGTTCCTGTCAGCTGTTTTCACACGGGCTTTGCGCGTGCCGGGTTGGTGGTCTCTGGCGGCGATGTTTTCTTGCCTGGCTATCGCTGTACGCTGCCGTTGCGTTATGACATAGCGGATGATGCCACCGGCGATGAGGGCGGCAATAACGATGCCGCCGCCGATGGCTACATAGTCCAGCGCATGCTGGATGCGCGCGAGATTTCGCCCGGCGAAGTAGGCTGCCAGACCGTAGACCGTAGCCCAGGTGCAGCCGCCAAGCGCGTTCCAGAAGAGGAAGGTGCGCCAGTGCATGCGGTTGACACCGGCGAAGAAGGCGACCCAGGTGCGCAGAACAGAGACAAAGCGTCCGAGAAAGACGGTCTTATCGCCATGTCGTGCAAAGTAACGCTCGGTTACGTGAAGCCGTTCCGGTTCAAAGTGGATATAATGGCCGAAGCGTGCGATCAGGCGATAGCCGCCATAGCGGCCGATGGCGTAGCCGAAGTTATCGCCGATGATGGCGCCGGCGGCAGCGGCAGCGATAACACCGGCAATGGAGAGATGGTGAGTAACGCCGGCGTAGGCCGCGGCAACCAGGAGTATAGTCTCTCCGGGGAAGGGGATGCCGGTGCTCTCGGTCATTACACCGAGGAGGACGGCCCAGTAGCCCAGCAGGCCAATCCAGTGGTTGATGGTGCTTTGTGATATGCTGATGCCTATCGCTGCCAGTAGATTCAGCAGTCTGTACACGTGTCCTCCAGTCAGGGTGGCACCTTGATGGTCGGTCCTCTCCAGGATGTGCTGCTGGCCGGTGTCGGGTGTTTTCTGCACAGGTCCGGCCACCCTTGCTGCGCTGGCTGTTCAGGAGAGGCGATAAATCTATAAATAATGATAGCGCATTATGTGACTCTGGAGCTTGCCGGCTGGCGATGGAGATGTTATCATTTGCTGTGGTGAGGCTGTCGCATCTGATGCAGTTTGACGGTGGAAGAATGAGTCACAGGACCGTGGAAGGAAAGAGGCAGGGATAAGGAATATTCGTTGTCCCCACGCGGGTGGATTCTTTATCTGAGGATCTGTGGGCCTGTGGGTCTTCTGGGTGCAAGTTTCTTGTGAAGGAAGTCTCGATGCAGCAGAGTCGGGGAAGCTCTACTACCGCCGTGCCAGGGATGCCAGTGGCAGAACTGGTGTTTGTGAGCGGCCCTGGGGGTGCGCTCAGCTATGGACCCGGTCCGGCAGCGCAGCTCAATCGTGTGCATTTCAGCATTGGCCGTATGCCGGGCAACGATCTGATTCTTGATGATCCACAGGTCTCGCGCTATCATGCTACGGTGCGCTGGCTCAATGGCCAGTTTGTGATAGAGGATCTGGGCAGCGCTAATGGTACGTGGGTCAATGGGCGGCGTATTACTGGTCCAACGCCGCTGCTACCAGGGCAGCAAGTGACACTGGGGCAGACGACGTTGCAGATGCGTATGGGGTCGGCAGATGCCATGGCTATACCGGTCCCGTCAGCGGCGTCGCTGACGGGTCGTACGGTGGTCTTTACCACGGGGGCGATGGGGGTTCAGGTAGCGGCGCATCCGCATGGGCTAAGAGGGTTTCTGCGTGTGCAGTTACGCCGCCGCTACTGGCGTGTCTTCCTGGCAGGGCTGTTGCTTTATATTCTGGTGTGGCAGGTGCTCCTCTGGAGCTTCAATCTGCATCTGATCCCTATTTATCTGCTTCTTGCCAGTGGACTGGTGCCGGTTACTTTTGTTGTACTGCTCTGGGATATGAACGCGCTGGCAGATATGCCGCCGGCGCCGGTGGTCATGACTTTCTTCTGGGGCGCGGTGCTGGGTTGCACGGTGGCGACGATATTGGAGACGGTCTTTCCCGCAGGCGCGGGCGCGCTGGCACCAGCGCTGGTTACGGGCACCTGTGAAGAGGTAGCCAAGGTGCTGGCGGTGGTCTTTGTGTTGCGTGACCGGCGCTTCCGTCTGGAGTTCGATGGCTTAATTCTGGGAGCAGCGGCCGGTATGGGGTTTGCGGCGCTGGAAACCGCCGGCTATGGGTTCACCAGTTTCTTTATCGGTCTGCAACGAGGGGGTGGTTTCACTCTCTCTGGCCTGCTGGGTGCCTATCAGTTTATGAGCACGGTGCTGCAGGAGCGTATGCTGCTGGCCGGTTTTGGGCATGGGATCTGGACGGCGATCGTCTGTGCGGCGATCTGGCGTGAGCGGGGTCAGCGGGCATTCCGCCTGACATCTGGCGTACTCCTTGCCTTTGCTATAGCGATTGTCCTCCATGCGCTATGGGATTGGGAGCCTTTCAGCGGGCTTGCGGGTCTGGTCTGGATGGTTGGTATTGGCGTCATTGGCATTCTTATTCTTCGTTTCTTTATCCGGGAGTCACTGGCACAGGCGCGTGCGGGGTCGGCGGCACAGCCGCCAGCGCCACTGGGACGGGCGCTATTGGACTATTTTCTGGGGCCGTTTGGCTTGCATGTGCTGCCAAAGCCAGCATTGGTCCCAGTGCCTGCGCCATCTGGACCGGCGATGCAGTCAGGAGCTTCTGCTGCCGGGTCGGCAACTCCTGGCCGCTTCTGCCCTTTCTGTCATGGACCGGTGTCGCCTACAGCGCATTTCTGCGGTTCGTGCGGTCGTCCGCTGGGTGTGGTGCCATGACTGGAGGGCAGGGGTCAGTGTTAAGCGCTCCATTCCTCTATAAGACGGCGCGAATGTGGGTCGAGGGGAGAGGTGAGGCAAATGGTGTGGCCGGTGGCAAGCTCAATCCAGCGGAGCGCATAGGCAATATCTTCGTTCAGGCTCAGGCGTGTCCAGGGTGTTGAGCTGGTTGAGACGGTGCAGGCGATAGCAAGAGACCATTCGCTGGTGGCAGGGGAGATGTAGCTATTCTGGAGTTCTGCAATGCTTGTGCAGGCGTGTGGTCCAGAGCGCAGACCAGCAAGAATGGCGTGTATGATGGCAAAATCGTCCGGGGTGCGTTTGATGGGGGGTATGGTCTGGTTGAGGAGAGAGAGGGCGCTGGACCAGCGGCTGGCCAGATCGGCGATGATTTGATCGGGGTTTTGTGGCTCAATCATGTTGCTCCTCTTTGTCAGCGTCTCTCCGCCTGGTGGACAGGTTGTCCTGGCGAAGAGATGGCGTGTGCGGCTCTTTCCTGATACGAGTGGCGTGCTGCTTTGGGAAGTGCGGACAGGATGCCGATGTCCTCCCAGGTGCGAGTGCAGCAGGTCGTTTGTATCAGAGAAAGGCGTGGCCAGGGCTATTGTTTCTTTAAAGGGTAGGGCATCGCAAGAGGTGTGCCAATTTGGCTGCGTCCTCTATTCTGACCTCCTCTTCTCGTGATGCGCTCGTCCCCAGGAACGGAGTGAGCTGCGCTGTCTATCCCATGCTGGATCACCAGGGGCACGATGGCTTGTTCTGTGTATGGAGCGGTATTCCGGCTGCTATGCGGCGTGCATTGATTTTGGGCAATCAGCTTGAGCGATGTGTGCGGCCCGAGGCAGTATTTACAGGATATCCAGCCGGTAGCCAATGCCACGAAGGGTGGTGATGCGAAAAGGTACGGGCTCACAGGCGGCGAGCTTTTCGCGAAGCCAGCGTATGTGTACGTCCACCGTCTTAATACCGCCGTAGTAGCGATATCCCCAGACCTCGCGGAGCAGTTGCTCGCGGGTGAAGGCGCGTCCAGGGGCGTTAAGGAGGAAGGCGAGCAGATCGAACTCTTTGGGGGAGAGACGGAGTTCATTGCCATTAAAGCAGATGCGTCTGCCGAGGCGATCGATGGTAAAAGCGCCGATATGTTGCAGGCCGGCCAGCTCGCCACGGCCGAGCTGGGCGCGGCGCAACTGGGCGCGGACGCGCGCCAGGAGTTCGCGATTACCGACGGGGAGGATGACATAGTCATCGGCACCGAGTTCGAGTGCCAGGACCTTGTCGGTCTCTTCATTATGTTCGCTCAGTACGATGATTGGTACTGTGCTTACCTGGCGAATCTGGCTGCACATGCGGGCGTTCTCCATTCCGCTTAGTTCGGTTGCCAGGAGCACGAGTGCCGGTTCGAGCCTGGTCAGAGCTTCCGGTGTGACGGCAGGCAGGCGGTGCACTGTGTACCCGATGTCGCGGAGCAGTTCGGTGATAGCAGCCGCCTGACTTCTGGGGCTTCCGACTACGAGGATCGTAGCGGTTGGTTCCCCGTGATTGGGTTCGCCCGAAAGGATAGAGACTTCACTATCAGAGATTGGCTCAGTACTTGGAGACATTCAGTTCCTGCATTTGGCCCGTAACAAGAAACGCAACACGTTCACAGATGTTGGTGACGCGATCGGCAATACGCTCCAGGTTGTGGGTGACCCAGAGCAGATAGGTAGCTTCGGCGACCATGGAGCGGTCTGCGAACATGACCGCCAGCAGTTCATGGTAGAGCGTCTCGTAGGCTTCGTCGACGTCGTCATCAGCGGCGCAGATATGCTCAGCTTCGACGAGATCGCGGTTGTGCAAAGCCTGGATGGCTCGTGTGAGCATTTGCTGGCCCATCTGGCCCATCTGGGCCATTTGTGCGGATGGTGAGACGCGTCGGTCTTTGCCGAGCATTAGAGTCACGTTCGCGATACCCTCAGCATGGTCGCCAATGCGTTCCAGATCGGTCACGATGCTATGGGCGATGAGTACTTCGCGCACTTGCTCGCCGCTTAAGCCACCGGCGGTGAGCATGGCCAGGCAGTGACGCTCAATCTGGTAGCGCAATTCGTTGATCTGGAGGTCACCACGCACGACCCGCTGGGCGAGCGGGAGATTGTTGGTAAGCAGCGCGTCCATTGCGTCGGCGACTGCCTGGATGACCATCGCTGCCATCGAGGCCACTTCCTGCTCGAGAATATGCAGTTCGTGGTCGCTGTCTCGATTGTTGAGTATGCCGCTGTTGGTACCCATATGCTGCACTCCTGCCGGTGAGCCGGGCCATCTGTGCAACCGTCCAGAGGGGAGGCCCGGCAGCGGCAGTATTAGTATAGCACAGTGGGCCACTACTTGCGTGGGAAGATAGAGTTGAGTCGCATAGCCAGACTCAGGTCGCCGTCAAGCTTGATGCGCTGGGTGAGAAAGGCCATTTGGGGATTGAGGGTACCCTCAACGATCTGGAGCCAATCTTTGGCGCTCAGCTTAAGGGTGATGGAAGGATTCTCCACGCCGCCGGGAATATACTCGCACTGGCCATCGGCGATCTTGAGGGCGTAGGTTCCACCATTTTCGCCGCTGAGCTCAAACTGGTAGGTGACGTTCAGGCCCCTGGCGGCGTTGGGGTTGAAGTTTTGCTGCATAATTTGAAAGGTTTCTGCTGGCGTCACGACTGATTTCCTCCTTTTTCCTGCGCTTTCGTGAAAATAGGCGATCTGAGGGTATCTGCCTTGGTCCAGCGGATAAGCCTGTTGGCGCCTCTGTCCTGCTCTCGCTTCATCCCCTGGCCCGGCCTGTACTGCGCCACATGTCCCATCGTGCCCATTGTCCAAACGTGTCGAGGAGAGCGCTACCATATGCCCCGCGCGTGAGATCAGCGAAACGGTATGGCCATTTTTATCCCCTTCGCGGCTGGCATGGGCGACGAAGCTTCTGCTGTTCATAAGTGTAGTGGACGGCAGGCAGGTCCGTCAAGGTGAGGTGGTCAGGATAACTGGCCGGCTGGCAGGAGAGGAGACGTCACCGGCAAAGCGCTTTGCCGGTGACGTCATCGTGGTTACGCGAGCGTCGTAGACTTTTTTGGTACCGGGCGTGGGCGCTTTGCCGGCTGTATGGTATCGGGGGCGATCTCTTCGAGCGATCGGCGTGCTGGCTCGGGCAGGATCAGCGCGGTGATCCCCAGACCAGCGAGCGAGGTCAGCGCAGCCAGTGCCATGGCTGCTGGCAGATGCGCACTGTGGAGGACGATAGGGAACAGGAATGCACCGGCGAACGCGCCGACTTTACCGGCGGCGGCTGAGAATCCATGGCCGGTTGTGCGCACGCTGACCGGATACAGTTCGGCTGGATAGACGAAGGTGGTGGTATTCGGGCCGAACTCGGTGAAGAGGTAAGTGACGCCATAGACGAGCAGGAAGATTGTGGTATAGTGGGTCACTGCCGGCACGAGCGCGATCACCCCGTAGGAAAGCGTGATCATGGCGAAGCCAAGCATCTGAATCGTGCGGCGTCCCAGTCGGTCAATGGTCAGCGCGGCGATGATGTAGCCGGGCAGCGCGGCGATGGTGAAGATGAGCAGAGAGGCGATGGTGTCTCTGACCAGGTCAGGATGGGTATTGAGCGAGCGTAATACAATGGGAGTAGAGATGGTGGTGCCATAGTAGGCGAAGTCTAGCAGCAGCCAGGCACCACCAGTGCCAAGCAGCCAGAGCATATAGCGGTGCGAGGATAGGAGGAGGCGGAGCGCCGCGCGCCCACGATCGCGCCGAGGCGCCGGTGCCACCGCGTGCGATGGGAGCAGATCGGTGGCGCCAGTGGCGGCGG
>JGI20133J14441_1001119_pt1 | contig 22852 bp, 25 predicted proteins | sample RS3BMetagenome_FD_14441 | JGI IMG/M metagenome (IMG submission 14441)
GGGTACGGACGGCCGATTTCGGCACGTTCCCGCCGCCGTCCGTTACAGCAGGCCGACGACGGAGTACCACGTGATGCCCCTCCCGAGCCGTTGGAGTTGCTCCTCAACAATGACGATGGCCTTCAGGGTCCTCTGTTTCGCAGCTGACCGCTCCGAGAGCATCCCGGGTGCATCACCGCACCGAGAGGTGATTACTCCAGGGAACCTGAGCAGAACTGGTCCATCGGCACGTTGAACTGCGGCTTCACGACTTGAAGCTCCGTTTCGTACCCTGCGCCGGAACCATGGGGTAACTGAATGCTGAGCAACCTCTTGAGCGAAGGATGGCGGTGGAGGGTTGCCCATGCCTCGAGGAGTGTGCCGCAATGGTCGAACGCATCGCCGTTGCCCTCGGTGCCGGCGCTCGAGATAGTTGCCTGCCCATGAACACCACGAGTGGGGCAGGGATAGTCCGGTGGGTCCAGGCCCTGGAGCAGCATGTCGATCTGAGCTGCGGCGTCAAAGGATCAGATCCACGCAATACTCGGAAGGGTGGTCACCCTCCTCCTCACTGTCACCTTCGCTTGCGGCCTCTTCATTGCCGTTGCACATGTCGCCAACAAGAATTTCATCGCCCCCGTCTACGACGTTGCAGCCAATCTCACGGCGTTTGCAGCAGCGGTAGGTGCTTCATCACTGCTCGGACATTGGATACCGGCCACGCTCTCGGCAATGGCGTTCATGTCCTGGCTGGTGCTAGCTCAGCGCACGCGAGTCGCCAAGAGGAGCAGGGACGGTAGAGCGTCGTAGGTCGTCATGGCGCCAACCGATCGAGATCGAGCAGTCTTGGTCTTCTCGCCCACCGAGAACTGTGCCCCCGAACACTCGCCGGGCATGAGTGGGCACTGCCTGCGGTCCGGGTTCCGGCAGGCTGGTCCTAACTAGCCAGCGAGCCGAGCGATTCTCGGACCCAACGTGGATGGGAGAGCGGGACCGGATCCTGGGCTTCGGCGACCGCTTCGGGCCGATCCTGAGCCAGCTCAACGATGGATCGCAGCCGCTCGAACTCCAGGGGTGCCTCCTCACGGAGGAAGGCGACGACGGCTTGGTTGGTCGAATGGGCAGATTCGGTCATGTTGGATTGCTCCTGGGGTAGGGCGGATCGAGAGGGGGCCAGCCCCGGACGCCGGCCGCTGGAGACCTGCGACGTGAGGCGGTTTCGTCACGGTCGGCATCCAGGGCCGATAGGTCCCCCGACGGTCAGGCGGACAGTTGCTGGCGGTCAGCCTTCTCGGTGACTTCGATGCGGCGAGCCTTCGCATGCTCCGCCACCGGGATGACGAGGGTGAGGACCCCCGCCTCGTACTCCGCCCTGATGTTCTCCGTGTCCAGATTGGTCCCGAGGAACACCTGGCGGACGAAGGTCCCATACGGTCGCTCGGCGATCACCGACTCCACGCCGTCCGATGCCGGAGGGGCTGGGCGCTCTGCCTTGATGGTGAGGACGTTGTCCTCGACGGTCAGATCGACGCCGTCGGCTGCGACACCGGGAAGGTCCAGCCGGATCAGGAAGGAGTCATCCTTCCGGTAGGCGTCCATCGGCATGGTCAATGGTCGGTGGCCGTTCCCGGGTTGCCCACCCCACAGCTGCTGGAACAGGCGGTCTACGTCCCTGAAGGGATCACTACGCACAAGAGCCATGATCATCACCTCCTACGAGCAAGACTTGGTTAGCTCTCGCGCCGCCACATGGCGGTGACAATGGAATTATTAGCACTCTTGACCCGCGAGTGCCAGTCCCTTCTTGGAAGAGTTTGCGCACGGTTGTAGCGCATCCGCCGAACGAATGCTTTGTCCGCCTCGGGACCGATCCTCGCGAATGCTGCACTCACCCAGGTCCTACGAGACACCCGTCGTCTTGTGGGTTTCGCCCCAGAAGCGATGAAGCGCAATCACGGTCCAAATCGATTCGACCACACCAAAGGGCCACGCTCCGGACAGGAACCCGTAGACGCTGGACAGTCCCAGCCGAGGGCGAACGCCAAGATGAAGCGAGGACCCCTGCGCTCCAAGGCGTACATGACCATCATGAACGTCAGGGCGACGACGCCGAAGATTGTGAGGGTCATGTAGCAACGCTACGCCGATCCTCCGAATGTGCCCCGAGCCGGCTCGGTGGCTCTCAGGTCGCCGATGCCCCACTCGATCTCAGTTCTGCGAACACCGCGCGAACAAGTCGAAGGGCGTGGAACGCAATAACCCCCGAGACCAGCAGGGCGACCGCAGGGTCCAGCCAGTAGTTGGCACTCGCCACCAGGATGATTGCTCCTACGACGGCGATGGCAGCAGCGACCATGGAGTCCGCCAGCGTGTCGAGCAGGACGGCCCGGATGTTGAGATTGCCACCCGGGTCGTCGTCATCCTTCTCGTCGCCCCCGAGGATTAGCGCTCCGACCAGCATGACAGCGGCGGCGACTGCGCTGACCACGAGTACCGGAAGTCCGTGAACCTCGTGAGTCCCGGCGACGAGCCGACCGACGGCGGCGACGATCACCAGCAGGGACAGCGCGAGCAACCACCCGGCGTTGACCAGTGCGGCCCACGCGGTCGCCCTCGGATAACCCTGGGGTCGTGCGGCACTCGGCGACCGAGCGGACAGGCGGATGGCGACCAACGACACCCCGATGGCCGCGGCGTCGGCAAAGTAGTCCACCCCTGCAGACAGAACGCCGAGGGAGTGTGCACCAAGTCCCACGGCCACCAGAGCGCCGATGAGAATGACGTTGAGTGCCAGCACGATCAACAGTCGCGTTGTCCGACTCACGGAATGCCGGTCCCGGTGGACGACGGTTCAGTGGGCAAGCGCCTCACGTGCCTCCCGGACGGCGTAGTAGAGCAACACGTACCCGGCAAGGGGGTCCGCCCACCACCATCCCAAGGCTGCGTTCAGTACCAACCCGATGAGCACTGCCGTCGCCAGGATGCCGTCGATCATGGTGATCCGGCCCTCTGCAATGAGCACGTGGTTTTCCAGCGCCGCTCCGGTCCTTGCCTTGCCGGCTGCTAGGGCGAACATCACTCCGGCTGTGATCCCGGTCCAGGCGATCCCGAGCGGGCTGTGCCGAGGGTGGAATCCGAGCGCGAGGACGACGGTGCTCTGAATGGCCAGGTAGACCGCCAATCCCACGAACGCGAACCCGATCAGACGCATTGCCCGTTGACGGCGCTCCTGGGTGACGTCGGCGAGTTCCCACAGCACGACCGTCGACGCACCGATCTCGATGAGACTGTCGAGTCCAAATCCTGCCAGTGCCACTGAGCGTGCTGCGATAGCTGCGACGGCGAGCACGACGACCCCCACCACGTTCCAGCCGAGCGTCGCCGTCTCCAGCAGTCGTCCTCGCCTCAGCAACCGACGCTGCTCTGCATTGGCGGCTGCGCCGGTCACTGGGTCAGTGTGTCAGACCCCGCCAAATCAAGGCACAAGGGCGGTAGGGCCCCTGTCCGGCACCAGTGGCGTCGCGGGGAAGAATCTCGGGCCGGAACTGCAGCTCGCCACAGATCGCGCGCGCCTGGGTCGTTCTCACTTCATCGACGGGTGACTCCTCCAGCGAAGCGAAGGAATCCGGTGCATCCGTGCTCTGAGCTGCGGCTTCGCGCCCCGAAACCATTTTCCGTGCTCCTCGCCGGAACCCTGGTGTGACTGAATGCTGAGGAATCTGGGCGTGGCCCGGTGGCTCCAGTCGTCGTGGAAGCTTTCACGGGCGTTGGGCGTGGCCAACATCGCCGTGCTCCACCGGCTGTCGGACCTGACGTCGGTCGGGGCCGCCGGCTCCGAGCAGGTCGGACTGGCCGAGGGCCTGCTCGCCGATTCGGAGACCCGGGTGGTCTACGCGCAGTCCCCCGGTGAGGTGGCCCGGGCCGGCGGGCTCCTGGGACTGACGGTGACAGAGGCCGACCTGGTCAGCACCCTGCCGCGTGGGACGGCTCTGTGGAAGGTCGGTCGCCGGTCGTTCCTGGTCGAGCACCGTCTGGCCCGGGGCGAGAGGTGGCTGGTCGACACCGACGGGGCCATGGCCGACACCGACCCGGGGCCGGCCGGACCGGACCGACCGGCGTGGTGACCCACCTGGCTTGGACCGGCGCCACCGTCGGCGCCGTCGCCGTGGTGGCCGCCGGGCTCCCCCGACCCGGGCGGGGGCAGGGCCTCCGTCGGACGGCACGCCGCCCCGGACGCCGCGAGCCCGCCCGGTGGGCACGACCCGCCGACCTGGGGGACCTCGTCGTCCCGAGCGGTTCGCGACCCCCACCCCCCGGGTGCCTGGTCCTCGGGCAGGTGGGCCGCCGGCGGGTGGCCGCCGAGCGGGCCCAGTCGGTGCTGGTGTTCGGGCCGACCCAGTCGCACAAGACGACCGGGTTCGCCGTTCCCGCCATCCTGGGGTGGGAGGGGCCGGTGGTGGCCGCCAGTGTCAAGGCCGACCTGCTGGAGCACACCGTCGCACACCGATCGGGACTGGGTACGGTCCACTGCTTCGACCCGACCGGGGTGACCGGGCGCCCGGCCACCGCGTGCACGCCCCTCCCCCGGGCCCGCACCTGGCCCGGGGCCCGCCGGGCGGCGGCGACCCTGACCGAGGTGGGCCGGGCCCAGGCCGGTGCGATGACCGACGGCGACTTCTGGTACACGACTGCGTCGCGGCTGCTCGCACCGCTTCTGTTCGCAGCGGCCACGTCGGGCCGCGGCATGGCCGATGTCATCCACTGGGTGGAGACCGGCGAGGAGGACGAGGTGCTCGACCTGCTGGCCGCCGCCGGGGTGCCCGAGGCGGTGGACGCCGCCCGGTCGGCGTTCGGGAAGGAGGAGCGCCAACGGAGCTCCATCGTCACCACGCTCGAGACCCTGCTCGAGCCGTTCGCCGGGTCGGCCCCGGGGGGTGCGCCCGAGCTCGACCCGGGCGCGCTGCTGGGCGGGTCGGACACCCTCTACCTGTGCGCCCCCGCCCACGACCAGCGCCGGCTCACCCCGCTGTTCGTGGGGGTCCTGCGCGCCGTCCTCGACACCGCGTACGACCGGGTGGCCCGCACCGGCCGGCCGCTCGAGCCGCCACTGCTGGTGGTCCTCGACGAGGCGGCCAACATCGCACCGGTGCCCGACCTCGACACCTTGGCCGCCACCGCCGCCGGACACGGGATCCAGCTGGTGACGGTGTGGCACGACCTGGCCCAGCTGACGGCCCGGTTCGGGCCCCGGGCGACGACGGTGGTCAACAACCACCGGGCCAAGCTCTTCCTGTCGGGGATCTCGGACCCGTCGACCCTCGACTACGCAAGCCACCTCATCGGCGACGAGGAGCCCCTCCTGTCCGCCACCACGGCCGGGGGGCGGGCCGGCGCGAGCACCACCCGGTCGCCGACCGCGCGGCGCCTGGCACCGCCGGACGCACTGCGCCGGGTGCCCCCGGGCTCGGGCGTGCTCGTCTACGGCGACCTGCCGCCGGCGCGCCTCACCCTGCGGACCTGGTTCGACGACCCGTGGCTGCGGGCCCGGGCCACACCGGCGGACGACAGAGGTTGCCGGTAGCCTTCCGGGCATGACGCCTCGGGGGAACCGCGTCCGCCTGCTCGGCGCCGTGGGCGTCGTGCTGGCGATGACGCTCACTGCCTGCTCGTCCGGATCGACGGCCGGCCCGACGACCAAGGGCTCGGTCACGCTGGCCTCGGCGGTGACCGACACCTTCGGGCCGCCGGCGCCCTTCAGCCCCGGGTCGGCCGCCGCCAACGGCTCGACCGACGTCTACCACTGCACGCTGCTGGACCCCCACCTGACCTCCGATCGTGAGCTGGTGTCGAGCCAGTTCCTGCCCGGCACCACCAGAGAGGTGCACCACGCCATCTACTTCCTGATCCCCCCGGCCCACGTGGCCGAGGCCCGGGCGCTGGACGCGGCCAGCGACGGCGCGGGATGGAGCTGCTTCGGCGCACCGCTCAACCCGAACGGCACCTTCGACAACACCACGTGGCTGGGCGGCTGGGCGCCGGGGCCGATCGTGGCCCACCCGACCCCGACGGGCACGGGCGTCGCCATGCCGGCCGGGAGCCTCGTCGTCATGCAGATCCACTACAACCTGCTGGCCGGAACCGCCCCGGACCTGAGCCGGGTGCGCATCACGACCGTGCCGGCGGCCGGGAGCCGGCTCCAGGAGCTCGAGTCCACCAAGTACGTGGCGCCGCCCGACCTCCCGTGCCCGGCCGGGGTGACCGGTCCGCTGTGCGACCGCCAGGCGTCGATCGCCGACCTGGTGGCCCGCACCGGCCCGCAGGCCCAGGTGCTGCTCGACGCCATCGAGCTGGCCTGCAGCCACGACCACGACCCGGCCCACCCCCAGGTGTCCGGCAACCTGGTGACGACCACCTGCACGTGGAACGTGGGCCAGGACGAGCACATCCTGGCCGGCGTCCCGCACATGCACCTGCTCGGCCAGTCCGAGTCCATCGAGCTGGTGTCGGGGGCGACCACCACGACGATCGCCGCGGTCGCCCACTACAACTTCGACGGCCAGGTGGGGTACCCGGCGCCGAAGGGCACCTACGCCCACGCCGGCGACAGGGTGCGGGTCACGTGCACCTTCGACCCGACGCTGCGCCAGGAGCTGCCGTCGCTGCGCAAGCTGCCGGCCCGGTACGTGACCTGGGGCGACGGGTCCTCCGACGAGATGTGCCTCGGCACGGTCATCTGGGTCGCTCACTGAGTGGCACCGGGTGCTCCCGAGCCACGGGGCCGCCCGGTCCGTGCTCAGTCGGCCCGAAGCCAGTCGGTGGTCATGCCCACCACGGCCGAGCCGTCGTGGTCGCTCAGTTTGTAGCCGGTGAAGGTGCGCGACCAGTGCGACGTCTGGTGCCGGAACGCCGGCGAGTCGGTGACCATGGCCGTGAGGACCACCTCGGCGACGTCCTGGGCGGTCTGGGCGGCGTCGGGGTTGGCGAACTCCGCCATGATGTGGCGCATGTAGGCCTGCATGGCCGGCTCGTACTCGCCGGCCTCGGCGAAGATCTTGGCAACGTCGACGCCGACGTTGTTCACGAACTCGGTCGCCACCGGGCCCGGTTCGACCACCGACACCTGGACGCCGACGGTGGCGGCCACCGGGGCGAGGCTCTCCATGAACCCCTCGACGGCGAACTTGGCCGCACAGTAGGCCTCGTTGAAGGGCTGGCCGACGACGCCACCCACGCTGGTGACCGTGATGACCCGGCCCCTGCTCGCCCGAAGGTGGGGCAGTGCCGCCTTGGTGACGGCGACGACGCCGAAGAAGTTGACCTCCATGACGTCGCGCATCTCGTCCATCCTCACCTGTTCGATGGTGCCGACGAAGCCGCGTCCAGCGTTGTTCACCAGGACGTCGAGGCCGCCATGGTCGGCGACGACCCCGTCGAGGCACAGGGCGATCGACGCCTCGTCGACGACGTCGAGCCGGCGGATGTCGAGTTCCACGCCGGCCGCCTCGGCCGCCGTCCGGAGCGCACCGTCCTTGGACGTGTCCCGCATGGTGGCCACGGTGGTGAACCCGTGCTTGGCCGCGTCGACCGCCGAGGCGAGGCCGATGCCGGAGGACGTGCCGGTGATCAGGGCGACAGGGGACATGGGGAGGACCTTTCCGTTCGACTCCCCTCAGCCTAGAGAAGCTCCGGCCGACCGGTAGGGCCGATCTGCCCCTCGCGCGGCGCGGTCAGAGCGAGGCGGCCCGCTCCTGCACGGGAACGAGGTCGTCGAGCTGGGTGCGCAGCGAGTCCTCGTCGATCGGGATCAGCAATGCCGACACGGCGTCCGCCCCGGCCTCCGCGTAGCGGGCGGCGACGTCGCCGTCGAGGGGCTGGAAGTAGGGGCAGACGGTGACCTCGATGTCGCCCCGGGACCGACCGGCGGCGTCCAGCAGCGAGTCGAGGCGGGCCAGCGGCCCGGCCAGCTGATCGGGGGCCCGGTTGAAGGTGTGCCACCCGTCGCCGGACCGGGCCACCCGGGCCAGTGCGGCGTCGGACTCGCCCCCGATGTGGATCGGCACCGGCGACTGCAACGGCTTCGGGAACATCTGGCAGGGGTTCAGCGAGTAGAACTCGCCTTCGAACTGCGACGTGTCGTCCACCCACAGCGTGCGGAGCACCTCGAGGTACTCGTCGGTCCTCCGCCCCCGCCGGGGCCACGGCACGTTGACCGCCCGGAACTCCTCTTCGAGCCAGCCCACGCCGATGCCGAGGTCGACCCTTCCGCCCGACAGCCAGTCCAACGTGGCCACCTCCTTGGCGGTGTAGACCGGGTTGCGCTGGGGGAGCAGCACCATGGCGGTGCCCAGTCGGACGGTCGAGGTGCGGGCGGCCAGGAACGAGAGCGTGTTCAGCGGCTCGAGCAGTCCGGTACCGGGGGGCGCGGGGATCCTGCCGTCGTCGGCGTACGGGTACGACGAGGCGTACTCCTCGAACAGGACGACGTGCTCGCCCACCCAGATAGTGGCGAATTCCCGGTCCTCGGCCTCGCGGCCGATGGCGGCCAGGAGGTCGGGAGTGGCGAACGGGGTGGCGGTGGGGATCCAGAGGTCGACGCGCATGCGCCTGTTCTAGACGACCGGGGGGTTTCCGGCTGAGCCGTCGGTGCCGGGCCGTCAGGCCGTGACGGCCGGTGCCACCAGCGGCCACGGACGCTCGCGCTCGGCCATCCGGGCCAGCCCGAGCAGCACCTGCTCCTCGTGGTGGCGGCCGATCACCTGCATGCCCACCGGCAGGCCGTCGACGGTGCCGACGGGGATCGACACGGCGGGAAGGCCCGACAGATTGGCCGGGATCGTCAGCGCCCCGTTGTTGCCGATGGCCTTGTCGAAGCCGTAGGTGGCGATGAGGTCGACGTCGCCCACGGTGGTCGGCATCGGGCCGGCGGCGGCAAAGGCGACATCGGGGTTGGTGGCGGCAAAGATCACGTCGGCCCGATCGAACACGTCGGCCATCTGCTCGTTGAGGGCGATGCGGAACAGTTCGGCCTTGCCCGCCGACTCGATGCTGTAGTGGTGGGAGGCGAGGTTCATGCCGATCTGGATCTCGGGGGTGAGGTCGTCGTTGCAGTCGGGGAACCGGTCGCCCAGCTCGCCCACCAGACCCACCAGGTTGGACAGCGCCCACTCCAGCCCGCCCTGGGGGAGCTGCACCACGACGTCGACCCGCTGCAGGCCGGCGTCGGCGATGAGCGCCTCGGCCGACTCGACAACCAGGGCCGCCACCCGGGGCTCCACCACGGCGGCGCCCAGGTCGACCGAGACGACGGCCCGCTTGCCGGCCAGGTCGAGGGTGCCGAGCCCGGCCTCCCATCCGCCGACCTTCGGCAGGCTCAGGTTGTCGCGTGGATGGAAACCGTTGCACACGTCGAACCACCGCGCCGCATCGCGCACCGACCGGGCGACGCATCCGAGCGTCACGGTCAGCGGCGGCTGGAGCGTGGCAGGTCCCCGGGGGATGCGCCCGTAGGTGGCCTTCAGGCCGAACAGGCCGGTGAATCCGGCCGGGATCCGGATCGAGCCGCCGCCGTCGCCACCGGTGGCGATGGGCAGCAGTCCGCCGGCCACGGCAGCGGCGGAGCCTCCCGACGAGCCACCGGGCGTGCGTCCGGTGTCCCACGGGTTGCAGGTGACCCCGTGGAGCTTGGTCGACGTGCAGTTGATCCCGCCGAACTCCGATGCCGTGGTCTGGGCGGCCAGCACCGCGCCTGCCGCGCGCAGCCGGGTGACGTGGGTCGAGTCGAACGACGAGGTGCGTCCGGCGAACACCAGCGACGCTTCGGTGTAGGGCCATCCGTCCACGGGCTCGAGTTCCTTGACGCCGATGGGCACGCCGCCGAAGGGCAGCGACACGTCGGCTGCGGCCGCCTGTGTCCGGGCCGCCTCGGCGTCCAGATGGCTGACCGCGTTGAGGTCCGACGCGGCGATGGCGTCGAGGGACGCGTCGAGCGCCTCGGTCGGACTCAGTGTCCCCGCCCGGAAGGCATCGACCAGTGCGCACGCGTCTTCGAGCCAGGGTTCGGTCATGGACCGGGACGTTACCCGTGCGGGGTGGACAGTGCTCGGGCCGGGGCGTGACCGTGCCGCCGTCGGGTGGGATCTAGCGTGAGGGGATGACCACGAGCGAGTCCGGGGCGGCCCCGACCGACCCCGCCGGCAGTGACGGCACCCCCGCCACCCCCCAGCACCCCTTCACCCTGGCTGTCGACATCGGGGGCACCGGGCTGAAGGCATCCGTCCTCGACGCCATCGGCGCGATGGTGGCCGACCGGGTCAAGATCCCGACGCCCTACCCGTTGGCCCCCGACAAGCTGGTGGCCTCGCTGAAGCGCCTCGTCGCACCGCTGCCGGCTGCCGAACGGGCCGCGGTCGGGTTCCCGGGGATGGTGCGCAACGGGCTGGTGCTGTCGTGCCCGCACTTCGTGACGGTGGCCGGCCCGGGGACGGCGACCGATCCCCACCTGGTGCAGCTGTGGGACCACTTCGACCTGGCGGCCGAGCTGACCCGGGAGCTGGGGATCCCGACCAAGGTCGCCAACGACGCCGACATCCAGGGCGCCGCCGTGGTCCGGGGTGTGGGCCTCGAACTCGTCATCACTCTCGGCACCGGGTTCGGCACCGGACTCTTCTACGACGGCGAGCTCCTGCCCCATCTCGAGATCGCCCACCAGCCGTTCCGCAAGGGCGAGGAGTACGACGAGCAGCTCGGCGAGGCCGCCCGTAAGGAGATCGGCGAGGTGCGGTGGAACAAGCGGGTCGTGAAGGCCATCGCCAACATGCGTGCCATGACTGCGTTCGACCACCTCTACATCGGCGGCGGCAATTCCCGACGGGTGCTCCGCAACCACCTGCCCGACGACGTCACCGTCGTGGACAACACGGCGGGCATCCTCGGCGGGATCCGGCTGTGGGTCCCGATCCGCGGGAGCGAGGCCCCGCCGGCCGGAGGGGCGGGCACTCCGGCCTGAGCCCGGGTCAGCCCTGCCAACGGCGCCAGCGCCGCTCGACCTCCTTCAGGTCCCGCTTCCACCCCTTGCGGGTCTCGGCCGCCGTCTCGCGCTGGAGGGCCACCAGGCGACCGACGGCGTCGGCCAGGTCGGCCTGCTCGGCGGCGAGCGACTCCAGCCATCCGATGGCGAACACCGTGTCGTGCAGGTCGCCCAGCCTGCCCTGCAGGCGCTCGGCCGCTTTGGCCGTCTTGCGGGCGGACCCGTCCGACACCAGTGCAAGGGTCTCGGACCCGTAGCGGAGGTCCTTCATGCGGATGCGGAGCTGGTGGAGGTGGGCGTCGGACGGGTCCTTGCGGGCCGTGCGACCTGCACCGCGTACGTCGCGCCACGACCGTGCCAGCATCGCCGGGAGCACCTCGATGGCCGGCTTGCCCGCTTTGGCCTTGAACTGCGGGCCCTCCCACAGCACCATCATCTGCTCGGTCAGCCGGTACCGCCGCGGGCCGGCCCGCTCGGCGGCCAACTGGCCCTCCACCTCGTCGCGGCGCCAGTCCACGACGGCCAGGAGCCGGGCGACCTCGTCCGGATCGAGCACCTCGGGAGCCTGCTCGGTGACGACGGCGGCCAGCAGGTCGAGGTCGCGTGAGCGCCCCAGTTGGTTTCCGTACCAGGCGAGCTCGGCCCGCAGGTCCGTGCCCCAGCCGGGGTCGAGCAGCAGGCGGAAGGTGCGCAGGTTCGACCGGATGCGGCGCATCGCCACCCGACTCTGGTGGATCCGTTCGCCGGGGTCGGCCCGGCGCTCGGTCCCCGTGAGCGACCCGACGGCCGACTGGGCCCACAGCGGGCGGGGGCCCATGACGCGGGTGAGGGCGTCGACGGTGCCGGTACCGTCGAGCTCGTCGAGCTCGTCGCCGAGGTCGTTCAGCAGGAAGGTCCGTGCCGACATGGCGAGCACCCGGTGGAGCACCATCGCGGCCGACGGGTCGGGGAACCGCTCGTCGAGGTGCGGCCGGCGGTCACGCCGACCGGGCGCGGGCCACTCCGTGCCCTCGTCCACGTGGTCCTCGAGCGGTTCGATGGTCATGGTGGGGCCTCCTCCCCCAGCCTACGAGTGTCCGGCCCCCCGGTGCGCCGCGGCCCCCGGAGGGCGGTCGGGCCCGGATCGGAGCGACACCGGTACGCTCTTGCCATGCGCGCCGTGACGATCATCGACGGGGAACTCCGGTGGGACGAGCACCCGGACCCCGTTCCCGGCCCCGGCGAGGTCGTCGTGGCCGTGGCCGCCGCCGGCATCAACGGCGCCGACCTGCTCCAGCGGAAGGGCTTCTACCCGGCACCCCCGGGCTCGCCGGTGGACATCCCCGGGCTCGAGTTCTCGGGCACGGTTCTGTCCAACGGCGACGGCTCAGTGAGGTTCGCCGTGGGCGACCGGGTCATGGCCATCTGCGGCGGGGGTGGCCAGGCCGGGCTGGTGGTGGTCCCCGAGGCGCACCTGCTGCCGGTGCCGGACGGGATCGACCTGGTGCACGCGGGCGGGTTCCCCGAGGCGTACTCGACGGCCCAGGACGCGCTGTTCACCCAGGCTGAACTGTCCGAGGGCCACACGGTCCTGATCTCCGGTGCCGCCGGCGGGGTGGGCACGGCCGCCGTGCAGCTGGCGGCGGTGGCCGGGGCCCGGGTGGTGGCGTCGGTCCGCAACCCGGCCCACCACGGCGCCGTGCGCGCACTGGGGGCCGACACGGTCATCTCGCCCGACGAGGTCGCGGACCACGGCCCCTACGACGTGTCGCTCGAGTTGGTCGGCGCCCCCGGGGTCGAGGCGGTGCTCCCGCACCTCACCACCGGGGCCCGCATCGTGGTGATCGGTGTGGGGGCCGGCGCCGAGGCACAGGTCAACCTGCTGGCGGTCATGGGTGCCCGGGCCACGATCGGCGGGTCCACCCTGCGGGCCCGAGACAGCGAGGAGAAGGCCGGGGTGGCGTGGTTGGTCGAGGCCAGGGCGGTGCGCCTGCTGGGCGAGGGGGCGGTGACGGTCCCGGTGGCCGACACCTTCCCGATGGCGGCGGCCTCCGACGCCTACGAGCGATTTGCCGCCGGCAGGAAGCTCGGCAAGATCATCCTCGTCAACGGGTGACCGCACGCCGCCCGTCGCAGGCACCCGCCGTGTCGGAGTTCCTGCCACCCCCACCCGCCGGCCGACGCTTCACGGGCGGGCAGCGCGTCCGCCTGGGGGACACCGACCCGCTGGGACGGCTCCGCCCCGACGCCGCCGCCCGCTACCTGCACGACGTGGCCGGTGACGACTGGGACGACACCGGCATCCGTGCCGACGACCTGTGGGTGGTCCGGCGCACCGCCGTGGCCGTCACCCCCGCCGGGCGGTGGCCCGACCTGGGCGAGTCGGTCGCGGCCACCACGTGGTGCTCGGGGATCGGGGCGGCCTGGGCGGAGCGGCGCACGGACCTGAGCGTCGACGGTTCGGTGCTGGTGGAGGCCGTGGCGCTGTGGGTGCCGCTCGACGGCACCGGCAGGCCCCGACGCATCTCCCCCGAGTTCCGCCTGTCCTACGGCGAGGCGTGCGGGGGACGCAAGGTGTCAGGACGGGTGACCGTCGCCGAGGTGCCCGACGACGCCGACCGGCGCCCGTGGCCGCTGCGCCGGGTCGACCTCGACGTGGCGGGGCACGTGAACAACGCCGCCAGCTGGACGGCGCTGGTCGAGGAGGCGGACGGGCCGGTGGCCACGGCGGTGCTCACCCACCACGGACCGCTGGAGTGGGGCGACGAGGTGACCCTGGCCAGCGTGCCGGGTCGGCTGTGGCTGCTCACCGGCGACGAGGTGCAGGTATCGGGCGAGTACACGCCCGCCGGCTGACGCCGGCGCTACCTCGAGACGATGACCGAGGAGCCGTGGCCGAACAGGCCCTGGTTGGCCGTGATGCCGACCCGCGCCCCGTCCACCTGGCGTCCGGTGGCCTGGCCCCGGAGCTGCCAGACGAGCTCGCACACCTGGGCGATGGCCTGGGCCGGAATGGCCTCGCCGAAGCACGACAGCCCGCCGCTCGGGTTGACCGGGACCCGGCCGCCGAGTGTCGTGTCGCCGTCGCGGAGCATCCGCTCGGCCTCACCCTGCTTGCACAGGCCGATGTCCTCGTACCAGTCGAGCTCGAGTGCCGACGACAGGTCGTAGACCTCGGCCAGACTCACGTCCTCGGGGCCGATGCCGGCCTCCTCGTAGGCGGCCAGCGCCACCGACTGCTTGAACGTCGGGCCCACCGAGGCGGCGGTGGCCGACGAGTCGGTCGAGAAGTTGGGCATCTCGATGATGGTCTGCGGGAACCGGGGGGTCACGGTGGACACGGCGTCGACGGTGACGAGGTCCTGGGTGCCGGCGTGCCGCTTGGCGAACTCCATCGAACAGAGCACGAGGGCGGCCCCACCGTCCGAGGTGGCACAGATCTCGAGGAGTCGCAGGGGGTCGGCCACCATGGGGGAGCCGAGGACCTCCTCGACCGTCACCTCCTTGCGGTACCGGGCATTCGGGTTCTCGAGGCCGTGGCGGGCGTTCTTGACCTTGACCGCGGCGAAGTCCTGCTCGGTGGCGCCGAACAGCTCCATGCGCCGGCGGGCGTAGAGGGCGAAGTAGGCGGGGTTGGTGGCGCCCATCAGGTGGAAGCGCAGCCAGTCCGGGTCGTCCTTGCGGTCGCCACCCACCGGGGTGAAGAAGCCCTTGGGGGTGGTGTCGGCGCCGACCACCAGGGCCACGTCGCACAGCCCGGCGAGGATCTGGGCCCGGGCGTTGTTGATGGCCTGTGCACCCGAGGCGCAGGCGGCGTAGGCCGATGAGACGCGGGCGCCCGTCCAGCCGAGCGCCTGGGCGAACGTCGCTCCGGCCACGAAGCCCGGGTAGCCGTTGCGGATGGTGTCGGCACCGGCCACGTACTGGATGTCGGTCCACGGCAGGTCGGCCTCGCGCAGGGCGTCGCCGGCGGCGGCCAGCCCGTACTCGACGAAATTGCGGCCCCACTTGCCCCACGGGTGCATGCCCGCACCGAGGACGGCGACCCTCTTGTCGTCCGGCATGTCAGGCCCCCTGCCCGCTCGGGACGCCGGTCGGGCGCCACTGCCACACCATGTACTCGTGCTCGTCGTCCTCGTACAGCGTGCCGAGCACCAGCTCGACCTCGGTGCCCACGCTCAGGTCGCCGACGCCGACGCCCGGGACCAGCTGGCCCATGACCACCATCTGCTCGGCGGCCAGCTCCACGGCGGCCAGCGCGAAGGGGACGTAGGGGTCGGCGGCCACGTAGGGCTTGGGCGGCTCGTAGCAGGCGTCGGTGTAGGACCACACCTTGCCGGTGCGGCTGAGGGCCGTTTCGGCGAACTCCCGGCCCTGGCAACCGGGGTTCCGGCAGAAGAAGGTCTCCTTCGGGAACGCGAAGTTACCGCAGCCGGTGCACCTGGAGCCGAGCAGCGCTGGCGCCTGCTCGTCGAGCGTGAACCAGCCCTCGATGGCGGGAACCCGTGTCTTGGTCGTCATGGGCCGAATCCTAACGGACCGTCAGAAACGGGGTCGGTGGGCAGCGTGCGACCGTCGTGCCGCCGGTGGCCGCCCGGTCAGCCGCGTACGCCGAAGGATGCGCTCACGTGCTGGTGGCCACCGGTGCCGGTGACCGGGGAGAAGGTGCCGACGACCGCGTGGGTCCCGATGGTGCCGACGAGGCGGGAGCCGGCAGCGGGCGAACTCCCCCGGACCACCGGGATCACTTCGCCGTGGACGGACGATGTCCCGTAGGTACCGGTGATGGTGACCCGCGGGATGTACTGGGCCGACCGGGCTGTGGCGATGTCCCCGGGCGCGGGGAGCGCGGGGTAAGCGAAGGACACGGTGACGTCGAACGACGAACCGGCGAACGTGCCCCGGTACCGGAAGACCGGGGTCGTGGCGCCGGTCGGCAGGGCGCCCCCGGGGATGACCAAGGTGGACGTCCCGGCGACCGGGTGACCCTCGATCCGCCCGGTGAACGGCTGGGGCCGAGGGGCGACCGTCGTGGTCGAGTAGCCCACGGGTGTCGACACCCAGGCGAACGTGGCCGTCCCCGTGCCGTCGTGGATGGCGGCGGGGTCGCCGACGAGCAGCGCCGCCGTAAGAGCGCCGACCGCCAGAGCCACGGCGACCAGGACGACGACGATCCAGGTGCGTGTGCGCCCACCGCCGTGCGTCGGGCCCGGGCCCCGGGTGGGAGCGTCGTGGGGTGCGGCGGGCTCGTCCATGTCCCATCATCCTCCGGGACGGATCGGTCCCGGTTCCCGATTCGTTCTGATGGTGATCATCAGTATCAGAACGCCCAGCAGGAACGCACCGGGGACACCGACGGCACGGGAGGCTCCGACGTCAGGGCGCCGAATCGGAGTTCAGCCGGCGCCGGCTGCGGCTGCGGTCCCGGCGCTGGCGCCGCCGAGCCCGCCCTTGGCCCGGGACTCGGCGATGCGTGCCGCGTCCCAACCGAGCAAGTCGGCCAGGACCTCGTCGGTGTGCTGGCCGACGGTCGGAGCGTGCGACGGCACGGGCAGCTCCTCGCCGAGGAACTTGATCGGCGTCCCCAGCTGCTCGGCGCCCAGCTGCTCCACCGGGTACCAGGAGAACCGGTCCTGGAACTGGGGGTCCTCGGCGATCGTCTTCGGTGAGTTCACCGGCGCCACCGGGAAGTTCCGCTGGACCCCGTAGTCGATCCACTCGACCGAGGTCCGGGTCCGGAAGATGTCGCGCAGCTCGGCCCGCAGCTCGAGGTTGCCCACGGCGTGGTCGGCGAACTTGGAGCCCGGCCACCGCTCGAACAGGTCGACGCGGTCGACGGCCTCGCAGAAGTTCTTCCACAGGGACTGTTCCGACGCCATGAACAGGACGAATCGGCCGTCGGCCGCCCGATAGACCTGATAGCGGACGCCGTGGATCATCCCGGCGGTGCCCGGCTCGCGTCGCTCGTAGTCGTCCGCCTTGTTGCCCGTGACCTCGGACTCCGGGCGCTCGTAGGCCTTCCACGTCTCGCTCCGGTACCAGTCCATGGCGGCGGCCGCGTCGGACTGGGCGATCTCGAAGTACGAGCCCTCGCCGGTCGTCTTCGCCCGCAGCACGGCGGCCATGATGCCGAGGGCGCCGAAGAGCGGACCGGCGTGAATGCCCATCGACGCATGCTCGGGCAGGTAGGAGAAGCCGTCGTCGTCGACCTGGGGGGTCACGATGCCGGCCCACGTGTCGAAGGCCACGCCATGTGCGGGAAGGTCCTTGTAGGGGCCGGTCATCCCGTAGCCCGAGATGGTGCAGAACACGAGCTCCGGCTTGAGCACCCTCAGGTCGTCGTAGCCCACGCCCCGCTTGGCCAGGACTCCCGGGCGGCCGGCCTCGACCACCACGTCGCAGGTCCGGGCGAGCTCCTTGAAGGTGGCGAGGTCCTCCTCGGAACGCAGGTCCATGACGATCGAGCGCTTGCCCCGGTTGAGGTGCAGGTGCATGAGCGAGACGCCCTCGACGATCGGCCAGGTCATCTCACGGATGTAGTCACCGGCCGGGGGCTCCACCTTGATCACCTCGGCGCCGAGGTCGATGAGGGGCATCGTGATGGCGGCCGGCCCGAGGGCCGAGACCTCGAGGATGCGGATGCCATGGAGCGGGGCGTCGGTGGCCATGGCCCGGGATTGTATCTGACGCTCCGTCAGAACAGCTCGGGCGAGTGTCAGGCCCCCCGGAGCGAGGCGGCGTCGAATGCCGGTGCCGGGTCGTCCATCGGAAGGACCATCCGGGCCCCGGGGTGCCGGTGCTCGCCGGCCACGAGCCGGACGACGGTGCCGTAGGCGGTGAAGCCGACGGCGTGGTGGGCGAACTCCATCGGGCCCTCGGTCACCTTGACCTCGACGACCCCCGAGCCGCCCAGCGTGATTGCCGAGGCCTGCATCCGCTCCATGGCCGCTTCGCGGGCGGCGTACATGGCCGCGGTGAAGTTGGTGAGCTCCACGTTCTGGCCCGACTGCCTCATGGTGGCTCCCATCGATCGGCGGGGGGCGTAGACGAAGCTCGCCCCGGCGGCCAGGCCCAGCGGGGCCCACCCCGCGGTGTGGAGCAGCGCGAAGTCGCGCCCCGACAGGTCCGATGCGAACACCGGGTCGCGTCCGAGCCCGGTGGCGCCCACCGGGCGCACGGCGGTGCCGGTGAGGGCGACGTCGACGTGGTGGCGCTCGACGGCCCACTCGACGCGGACGCCGACCACCCCGTGGCCGCCCGCGTGTGTGCACTGCTCGTGGATCCGCTCGGTGGCATGGGCGAAGGAGCGGGCGTAGGCGGCCGAGGCGTAGTCGATCTCCCCCTGCCCCCAGTTCCACACGCCCATCGGGACCGAGTGGATCGAGACCCCGCTCACCAGGGCCACCGGCTCCCAGCCGATCGAGTGGAGCACCAGCTCCTCGTCGATGGACAGGTCCGAGGTCGTCCGACCCGACGCCGGAACCGTTCCACCGGCCAACGCGTGGGCCGCCGCCCGCACTTCCGCCCGGATGTCCACCGCAGCCGGCACGGGGTACCCGTCGATCGGCTCCAGTCCGGTCACAGCAGCCGCACCGTCGGCCGGGGGGAGGGCATCGGGTCCACGTCCTTGAACCGCCGGACCCGGTTGCCCCGAAGGACGCACTCGACCTCCATGTCGCCCTCGCCACGGTCGCGCTGGACCGTGGCCATGGACGCCCCGTGGAGCGAGTCGTGGCCGAGCTGGTCGCGTACCCGCTGGGTGGCGATCTGGCGGGCCGCCATCTGGGCGCTGACCACCTGGGTGATCTCGGCGCCCGGGGTGGTGCCGCGGTACATCGAGTTGGAGCCCTCGCTCAGGTACTGGGTGACGCAGTTGGCCCACACCCCGACCGAGGCGACGGCCGCCTCGATCGCCACCGGTGCGTATCCGGCCTCGACCAGTTTGGTCAGGCGTTGGCCGGCCAGGTAGGTGGTCCACGGCCGTCCGTCCGGCGGCGGGTCCCCGTCGACCACCCGGACCGCGGTGCCCTGCACCCGGAACTCGACGACGCCCATGTCGCTCAACGGCTGGGAGGTGTCGACGACCCCGACGATGCCGTGGGCACCGGCTGACGCCGCCTCTTCCACCATGCGGGTGCATGCGGTGGTGAACCCGGTCGCCCAGGCGTCCTCGACCCACGACTGCTCGTAGTTCTGCCCCCAGGACCGGTGCTCGGCGGGGACCATCCCGTGGGGGCAGCTCCACTGCTCGGAATAGCCGCGGACGCCACCCCACTGGTAGCCGAACCCGCCGCCGCCGAGCGGGGACATCCCGTACCACTGCCAGTTCATGACGCAGTAGCCCTGGGTGAACCCGACCGGCTCGAGGCCCATCTGCAGGCAGGCGGCGAAGTCGGGGACGGACAGGCCGGAGCTGAAGGCGCCCTCGCCGAGGCGGCGGACCGCGGCCTCGGGCAGGTCGCCAGGCACCTCGGCGGGGACGGTCATCAGTTGTCGAGCGAGATGATGGTCGTCGGCCGGGGAAGGGTGATGTCGTCGGACGTCTTCACCACGGCGGTGCCGAGCGAGAGGAATTCGATGGTGTGGCTGCCCCACTGATGGGACTTCTCCTCGAGCCGGACCCCGACGATCCCGGTGGCGCCCAGTTCGGTGGCCTCGTCCTGCATGCGGGTCATGGCCAGCTCGCGGGCCTCGTAGAGAGCCTGGGTGAAGTTGGGCAGCTCCACGTTCTGGCCGGCGGAGCCGAGTGTCGCCCCCAGCCCGCGGTGGGCGATGTGGTAGACGCAGGTGCCCATCACCAGTCCCTGGGGGATGTGGCCGGTCTGCATGAGTGTCCAGAAGTCCTGGCCGGAGAGGTCGGAGGTGAACGGCTTGCCCAGCTTGTTGCGGTGGCTGACACCGCTCTCCGCTTTGACGGCGGTGCCGACGGCGATGAATTCGGCGGCGTCCTTCCCCCACTCGTAGTAGTTGACGTCCAGACGGACCCCGACCACCCCGTCGGCGCCCAGCTCGAGCGCCTCCTCCTCCATCCGGGTCATGGCCAGCTCCCGGGCGTTGTACATGGCCTCGGTCAACTTGGTCAGCTCCTGGCTCTGGCCCCACTTCCGGGTCTGGATGCCGGTGTGGTAGATCGACGAGCCCATCACGAAGCCGACCGGGTGGAACCCGACCTCCTTGATCAGGAGGAACTCGTTCACCGAGAGGTCCGAGGTGAAGAGCCCGTTCTCCAGCTCGGCCAATCGGCGGCTGGCGCCCTCGGGCAGGTCCTGGGGCGGGCCCTCGGGCGGTTGTCCTGCGGTGTCGCTCATCCGTTTCCTCCGATGACGATGTTCTCGAGTGCCAGGCGCACGGCCTGGCTGTGGTCGGCCTCCGCCTGCAAGGTGGCCAGCAGCCGGCCCAGCCAGGAGTCCATGTCGACCTTCTCGCTGCGGATGCGGATGCCCCCGGACGAGTGCCCGACGGTGCACCGGAGCGTCGATCCGTCGACCTCCGCGTCGAACTGGTCGTCCCCCATGGTGATCCGGAGGGAGCGGATCTCGCCCGACTTGCGGAGCCGCCCGCCGGCTCGCTGGACCTGTAGCCGGGGGCCGAGGGCGTCGGACAGCTGGTCGACCAGGACCTTCAGGAGGATGCGGACATCGGATCCGTCGGCCCGCAATTGGGCCGCCGCAAGTTCCAGATCGAAGGAATCGCCCGTGTCGGTCACTGACCGCACCCTACCGGCGCGACGGAGCTCTTGGTCGGGCGGGCTCGGGCCCGCCGTCCGGCGTTCGGCTCGGTCGTCGGGACCGGGGTGATCGCGTCGGGTAGAGTGTTCCGCCGATGTCTTCTCCTGCCCGTCGTCCGCGTGACGGATCGGCGGCCCGGGAGCACGACGGGGACCAGCGCTCGTAGCTCAACGGATTAGAGCATCTGACTACGGATCAGAAGGTTGCAGGTTCGAATCCTGCCGAGCGCACAAAATTCTGACGAGACCCCCGCTCCGGCGGGGGTCTCGTGCGCTCGGGGACAGGACCGCCAGGCCAGTCCCGGATCCGGGACGTCGGGTACGGTTCGCGGACCGGGAGCGAGGAGGCCGCGGGCATGGGGAGCATCGAGGGGCGGGTCGCCGTGATCACCGGCGCCGCCGACGGCATCGGGCACGGGATCGCCCGCCGGTTCGCCCGGGAGGGCGCCGCCGTGCTCGTGACCGACATCGACGGCGAGGCGGCGGAGCGCGCCTGCGCCTCGCTGGTCGACGAATTCGGGACGACGGCCGAGGCACGCACCGTCGACGTCACCTGCAAGGACGACGTCGTAGGTATGGTGGCCCGGGCGGTGGAGCGGTTCGGCGCCATCGACATCCTCGTCAACAACGCGTGGGGCGGTGGCGGTCTCGGGCGATTGGAGCACAAGACCGACGCGCTGATGGAGCACGCCATGCTGGTCGCCTACCTCGGTCCCTTCTGGGCGATGCAGGCGGCCTTCCCGCACATGCGGGACCAGGGCCGCGGCAACATCGTGAACCTCTGCTCCCTCAACGGCGTCAACGCCCACGTCGGCACGGCCGACTACAACGGCGCCAAAGAGGCGCTGCGGGCGCTGACCCGCAGCGCCGCACGGGAGTGGGCGCCGCACGGGATCGTGGTCAACGCGATCTGCCCAGGGGCGAAGACCGCCGCATTCCGGGCCGTGGCCCGGGCCCACCCCGATATCGAGACGGTGGCCGACGCGTCGAACCCCATGGGCTACCTGGGCGACCCCGAACGGGACATCGCACCGGTGGCCCTGTTCCTGGCCGGCGACGATGCCCACTACCTGACCGGCAACACCCTCTTCGTCGACGGCGGGAGCCACATCAACGGGGTCGCCTGGACCCCGGACCTGCCCGACTGACCACGGACCCTCCGGCCTGACCACGGACCCTCCGGCGCGGTCGGGTGGCCGGACCGGACGCGGCCGCCGCCGCCGGCCGTGCATCCTTGTGACCGGCCGACGCCGCTCCTCAGGTGTGGACCGTTGCGTAGGCGGACGCCGCCGCCGGCACCGTCCCGGCGAGGGTCGAGTAGACCACCACGTTCGACAGGTACGAGCCGGTCGCCTGGTCGAACGCCCCCCCGCAGGTCACCAGCTGGAGAGCACTGACACCGTGCGATGCATAGACATCGCGNGCCGGGAACTNCTNCTTCGGGTACGTGGCCACCTCAGTCACCGAGAACTCGGCGATCACCCCGCTCGCCAGGGACACCTCGATCCGGTCGCCGGGGACGAGGGAGCGCAGGGTGAAGAAGACGCCCGGGCCCCGCGACGAGTCGACATGACCGAGCACGACCGCGGACCCCACCTGTCCAGGGAACGGTCCGAGTCGGAACCAACCGGCCTGGTCGGCCGTGCTGGGCACCTGCACGGTGCCGTCGGCATTNATGCCGAGCGTCCCCAACGCCACGGACAGNCCGAGACGCGGGATCGNCAGATGGGNCGGGGCCGACGGAGTCGACACCACGAGCGTCGTCCGCACGCCGGTGCCTGGTGGTTGTTGCCGGTGGGTGGACGTCGGGGCGGACGCCGCCGGGTCGGGTAGCGACGATCCCTGGCCGACGAGGCCGAGGCCGAGCAGGACGGCCCCGGCCACCGTTGCCACGGCGATGGTGGCCCACCACCACCTGGGGGACCGGCTCGCGCCCTGATCGGGCGACGTCATCTTCCGGGTGCGCCCCCGGCAACGGCGTCCTGCGCCGACCGCGCACGACGCCGGCGTGTCGCCAGCGCCCCGCCGACCCCGGAGGCGAGCAGCGCAGCACCGACGACGGCCAACGTGGCGGAATGCCCGGGCCGGGCCGCTCCGCCGAACCCGGTCGCCGGAGAGCCGAGCGGCACCACGCCCGATCC
>JGI20133J14441_1001129_pt1 | contig 22686 bp, 15 predicted proteins | sample RS3BMetagenome_FD_14441 | JGI IMG/M metagenome (IMG submission 14441)
ACGCCGAGCATCTGCTTGGCCTTGGCCACCTCCTGGGGGACCAGGAGCCACATCCAGTACATGTTGTAGAAGGGCACGAAGATCGGCCACCACGCGAAGGCCGCGTTGCGCGTGACCGACTTCACCTCGTTGACCATGCGGATGCCGCGCAGGACGGCGAGCGCCGCCCCGGCGAGCACCGCGACCGCCATCAGCAGGCCGCCGATCACGCCGAGGCTCGCCGAGATCATCGCGAGCACGAGCGTGAGAATGAGCCCCACGATGTAGCCGCCGACGATCATCGCGAACGGCACCAGCCACCACATGAGCGCGTTGCGTCGCGTCGGCTGCACCGGGCCGCCGATGCCGGCCGACTGCAGCGTGCCGACGAGCGAGGGCGACGCCCCGCCGAACGGCGCCATGCCCTGCGGCTGACCCATGCCGGCCATGCCCTGCATCCCCGGCATCCCCTGCATGGCGCCGTAGTCCTGCGCGGGCGGCTGCCCGTAGGCCGGCGGAGCACCCGGCGGCGCGCCGTAGGCGTTGGGCGGCGCGCCCTGCGGCGCTCCGGGCGGCGCTCCGTACGGACCGGGCGGCGCGCCGTAGGGCGACGGCTCGCCGAACGCGCCTCCCGGGCCGGGCATCCCCGGGCCGGGCATCCCCGCGCCCGGTCCCATGCCCGGCGGCGGGCCGTAGGGCGACTGCGCGGGCGCCTGCGGCGGCGGCGCGCCGAAGCCCGCGAACGGGCTCTGATCGGCGGCGACGGTTCCGCCGAGCGGGTTCACGCCCGGCTGAGGCACCTGGGGCGAGAAGGAGGAAGCTCCGCCACCGAACCCCGGCGGAGGCGGCACGGCCGCCGGAGGCGGTCCCGCGGGCTGCGCGGCAGCCGGGAACGGCATGCTCGCGAACGCGGTGGGGGCTCCGGGCGCCAGCGGCGCCCCCGGGGCAACTCCCGGCGGAGCCATCGGCGGCATGCCCGGCGGCGGCGCGGCACGCCCGGGCACGGCGCCCGGAGGCGGCGCGCCCGATCCGGGCATCGGCGGCGCGACGCCGACCATCGTCCCTTTGAGCTTGCTCGGCATCGCCGGCAGCGCGCCGGCGGCGCGCGGAGGTCCACCGGCCATGGGACCGGCCGCAGGCGGCGGCGCCCCAGGTGCCGGCGGCGCCGCGGGACCGGCCGGCGGCCCCGCCTGAGGCGCGCTGGGGAAGGCGCCCGGGCTCATCATCATCGTTCCCTTGAACTTGGGAGCGGCCGCGCCCTTCAAGTTGAAGTTGCACTTCGAGCAATTCTGAGCCGCATCGGGATTTTGCGTCCCACAGTTCGGACAGAACACACCGCACCTCCCTAGGGCGACGCCTCTACTGCGCGCGCCGCGGAGCATAGCGGCTCGTGATCGCGCCGCTCAAGCGAAACCTCCGGGAGCCGCCTCGAGCGCGGCGGCATCTCACCCGTGAGCGGACGCGTGGGGCCCGGCTTGACACCCTACCGCGCTCGCCACTAGCTTCGCGCCCGGTTTTTCCCGTTTTGGCGCGCTTTTACATCCAAAGGACCGCCGCGCGATGCCCTTCGCTCTGAGCCCGGAACGCGAGCGCAAGCTTCAGGAGATCCTCGAGCGTTATCCCACGAAGATGGCGGCGACCTTGCCGCTCCTGCACCTCTGTCAGGAGCAGGCCGGTTACATCGGCGACGAGGTGATCGACTTCGTCTCTAAGCGCCTCGACGTATCGCCCGCGCACGTCAAGGGCGTCGTCACCTTCTACACGCTCTACAACCAGCACCCGGTCGGCAAGCACCAGGTGTGGGTGTGCCGCACGCTGCCGTGCGCGCTTCGCGGCGCGTACGACGTCGTCGAGCACTGCGAGAAGCGCCTCGGCATCAAGTGCGGCGAGACGACGGCCGACGGCAAGGTGACCCTGCGCACCGCCGAGTGCCTGGCGAGCTGCGGCACCGCGCCGATGGTCCAGGTCGACAAGGAGTACCACGAGAACCTCACGCGCGAGAGCCTCGACGCCCTCCTCGACAAGCTGGTGAAAGGCTGAGCCATGCTGAAGCGCACCGATTACCTCACGCGCGTCTACGGCAAGCCGGAGGGCTGGTCGCTCGCCACCTACGAGAAGGAGATGGGCGGCTACCAGGTCGCCCGGCGCGCGCTCACGTCGATGACGCGCGAGCAGGTCGTCGACGAGGCGAAGAAGGCGAACATCCGCGGCCGCGGCGGCGCGGGCTTCCCGATGGGCGTGAAGTGGTCGTTCATGCCCAAGAACGTCGGCGCCAAGCCCCACTACCTCGTCGTCAACGCCGACGAGGGCGAGCCGGGCACGCACAAGGACCGCACGCTGATGGAGCAGAACCCCCACGCGTGCGTCGAGGGGTGCATCATCGCCTGCTACGGCATCGGCGCGCACGTCGCGTACATCTACGTGCGCGACGAGCTGCACCTGTCCAAGGCGCGGCTCGAGGGCGCGATCGCCGAGGCCAGGGCCAAGGGCTACCTCGGCAAGAGCCCGTTCGGCAAAGACTACCCGGTCGAGGTCCACGTCCACTCCGGCGCCGGCGCGTACATCTGCGGCGAGGAGACCTCGATGCTCAACTCGATCGAGGGGCGCCGCGGCGAGCCGCGCATGAAGCCGCCCTTCCCCGCCAACGCCGGCGTCTTCGGCTGCCCGACGACGGTGAACAACCTCGAGACGATCGCCGCGGTCCCCACGGCCTTCGGCATGGGCTGCGAGGAGTTCAGCAAGCTTTCAGCCTTGCATCCCATCGGCGACGGCGGCGTGCGCCTCTACGGCCTGAACGGCCACGTGAAGAAGCCCGGGGTCGTGGAGCTGGCGGTCGGCCCCACGCTCAACGAGCTGATTCACGACGTCGGCGGCGGCGTGCTGGGGGGCAAGGGCGTGCTCTGCGTCATCCCCGGCGGATCGTCGACGCCGGTGCTCCGCCCCGAGGAGACGGTCAACGCGCCCGACCCCAAGTCGCCGCTGCACCCGTACCACGGCAAGAGCGTCTTCGACGTGCCGCTCGGCGTCGAGACGATGCGCCTGGTCGGCACGATGCTCGGCACCTGCTGCGTGACGGTCATCGCCGAGGGGACCGACCCGGTCTGGTGCATGCAGAACCTGATGCAGTTCTACCGCCACGAGTCGTGCGGCCAGTGCACCCCCTGCCGCGAGGGGAGCGGCTGGCTCGAGCGCGTGTGCACCAAGCTCCTCGAGGGCAAGGCCTCGATGGAGGAGCTCGACGAGCTGCACGACATCGCCAACGGCATCATGGGCAACACCATCTGCGCGTTCGGCGAGGGGACGGCGATGCCGGCTTTGGCCTTCATCCAGAAGTTCCGCAAGGAGTTCGAGGCGTACGTGCGCGGAGCTCGCACGCGCGCCGACGCGACGCTCACCGTGGAGCCGTGGAGCTGACATGACCGCGCTCGGCAACCTCTATTTCTACGTCTGCGCCGCCGCGGCCCTCGCGGGCGCTCTGGCGGTGGTCGCCTCGAAGAACCCCATCCGCGGGGCGATGGGGCTGCTGCTCCTCATCCTGAGCGTGGCGGGGCTGTTCCTGGCGCTGCACGCGCAGTTCCTCGCGGCCATCCAGCTCATCGTCTACGCGGGCGCGATCGTCGTCCTCTTCCTCTTCGTCATCATGCTGCTCGGGCCCAGCGCCTCGACGCCCACCGACCGGCGCGGCCTGTACACGCGCGCGTTCGGAGGAGGCCTCTTCGCGCTGGCGAGCCTGGGCGGCATGGGGCTCGTCGTGCGCGCGGCCATCGCGGCGCACCACCCGCTGCCCATGGCGTCGCCGTCGCCGGTCTTCGGCGGGATCGACGCGTTCGGCAGCGTGCTGTTCGCCGACGCGCTCGTGCCCTTCGAGCTGTCGAGCGCCCTGCTGATGGTCGCGGTCGTCGGCGCGATCGCCGTCGCCAAGGGGCGCCAGGGGGTCAAGTCGCTGTCGAGCGGCGAGCAGCGGATCGCGCGCGCCCCCGTCGCGGCGGAGCCCGCGCGCGAGACCTCGGGCGTCTTCCGGCACGACGTCGACGCCCACGAGCCCGCCGCGGACGCCGCCTCTCCGGAGGGTGGTCGAGGCCTGAAGGAGCAAGCGTCATGATCCCGGTCGAGCACTACGTCCTGCTCAGCGCGCTGCTCTTCGTCATCGGCGGCGTCGGCTTCCTCGTGCGCCGCAACGTCCTGGTCACGCTGATGAGCATCGAGGTGATGCTCAACGCGGCGAACCTGGCGCTCGTCGCCTTCAACCGGTCGCGCATGTGGCCCTCGCCCACGCAGACGTTCGCGGGCCCGAGCCACACCGGCCAGGTGTTCGCGTTCTTCATCATCGCCGCCGAGGCCGCGGAGGTCGCGGTCGGCCTCGCGATCGTCCTGTCGCTGTACCGCCTGCGGCGGACCGTCCGGTCCGACGAGGCTGACCTTCTGAAGAATTGAGCTGAGGAAAGCCCGAAATGCTCTCGCTCTTCCCGGTCGACAATTACGCGCTCATCGCGGTCATCCTCGGGATGCCGCTGCTCGGCGCCTTCGTGAACGGCGTCTGGGGTCACCGCCTCGGCAAGAAGGCGGTGCGGCTGATGGCGCTCGCCGCGGTCGGCGTCAGCTTCGCCGCCTCGGTGGTCGCGTTCATCGCGCTGGCCGAGTACGCGGGCCAGAACCAGGGCACGCACGTCAAGCTCGCGTGGAACGTCTGGGAGTGGATGCACACGACCGGCGGGCGCGAGGGGGCGACGGTCCCCATCGACGTCAAGTTCAGCATCGATCAGCTGAGCGGCGTGATGATGCTCATCGTCACGGGCGTCGGCTTCCTCATCCACCTGTACGCGACGTCGTACATGGCCGAGGACAAGAGCTTCGCGCGGTTCTTCGCGTACCTGAACCTCTTCATCTTCGCGATGCTCGTCCTCATCCTCGGGGACAACCTGCCGCTGCTCTTCGTCGGGTGGGAGGGCGTCGGTCTCTGCTCGTACCTGCTCATCGGCTTCTGGTACGAGGGCGCGGCGAACGCCGCGGCGGGCAAGAAGGCGTTCATCGCCAACCGCGTCGGCGACTTCGGCCTGATCTGCGCGATGTTCCTGCTCGTGCACTACACGGGCTCGCTCGACTGGAACGGCATCGCCAACGGCGCCGTCAGCCTCGTGCACCCGGGCGACGCGTGGCGCGTGCACGTCTGGCCGCTCGGCGGCGGACAGTACACGGGCCTGCTCAGCTTCCTGCAGCCCAAGCACCCGCTGACCATCAGCGCGGCGACGGCGGTCGGCCTCGCGCTGCTGCTCGGCTGCACCGGCAAGAGCGCGCAGATCCCGCTCTACGTGTGGCTCCCCGACGCGATGGCGGGCCCCACGCCGGTCTCGGCCCTCATCCACGCCGCGACGATGGTCACGGCGGGCATCTACCTCATCTGCCGCCTGTCGTTCGTGTTCGTGCTGTCGCCGTTCACGATGATGGTCATCGCCATCGTCGGCGCGCTGACGGCGATGCTCGCGGCGACCATCGCCTGCGTGCAGAACGACATCAAGAAGGTCCTCGCCTACTCCACCGTCAGCCAGCTCGGGTTCATGTTCCTGGGCGTCGGCGTCGGCGCCTTCACGGCGGGCTTCTTCCACGTGTTCACGCACGCGTTCTTCAAGGCGTGCCTGTTCCTCTGCGCCGGGTCGGTCATCCACGCGATGCACGCGCGCGTCCACGACGGCGACGCGTCGCAGGACATCCGCAACATGGGCGGGCTGCGCAAGTGGATGCCGCTGACGCACTGGACGTTCGCGGCGGCGACGGCGGCCATCATCGGCCTGCCGTTCACGAGCGGCTTCTTCTCGAAGGACGAGATCCTCTTCCGCGCGTACGTCGACCACACCGTCAACCCCGAGGCGGGGCTCGGGATGCTGCGCCGGTTCAAGGTCTACGAGCCGCCGGTGTGGGTCGACCACGTCCTCTACTGGATCGCGCTCGCGGCGGCGACGCTGACGGCCTTCTACATGTGCCGCCTCTACTTCCTGACGTTCTGGGGCGAGTTCAAGGGCTGGACGGTGGGCCGTCCGTCGCTGCTCGCCAGGCACGAGCTGGTCCCAGGTTCGTCCGCCGGGGCCCCGGCCCCAGCGGGTGCCGGCGCGCATGGTCACACGCCGAGCGACGAGCACGACGACGAGGACGAGGCCGCGCACCACCACCCGCACGAGGATCTGTCGCAGCCCGGCTACCCGCCGCACGAGTCGCCGTGGCAGATGACCGTGCCGCTCATCATCCTGGCCGCGTTCTCGCTGTTCGCGGGCGTGCTCAACCCCGGCTTCCACATCCTCAAGGATCCGCCGATGGAGCACTGGCTGCATCCGGTGTTCGCGGAGGCGACCGAGAAGGCGGTCAAGGTGGCCAAGGACGCCGACCACCTCGAGTGGACGTTCGCCATCGGCGGCATCTCGGCGTTCCTCGTCGGATCGCTGCTCGCCTGGTGGATGTACGTGAAGGAGAAGGGCGAGCCGGCCAAGCGCCTGGCCGCCGCGCAGCCGGCCTTGCACCGGCTGCTGCTCGACAAGTGGCGGGTCGACGAGCTGTACGAGGCGACGGCGATCGCCGCGGTCGACTCGCTGGCCGAGACGAGCGCCGCGTTCGACAAGTCGATCGTCGACGGCATCCTCGCGCGCCTGACGTCGCTGGTGGTCGCGGCGGCGGGCACGGTGCTGCGCGCCTTCCAGAACGGCGTCGTCCACGTGTACGCGGCGATGATGGTCGTCGGCCTCGCGGCCGCCGGCTGGTTCTTCGCCGTGCCGCACCCGAACGCGACCGTCGTCGACACGGGCGACGACAACTACACGGTCACCGCCGCTCCGGGGGTGGGCTACGCCTACCGCTGGGACGCCGACGGTGACGGCAAGCCGGACAAGCAGAGCTTCGGCGACAGCACGACAATCACGCTGCACGTCGAGCCGGGCAAGAGCCAGACGGTCCACCTCGAGGTGAGGAACGCGTTCGGGCTCGTGAGCACCAAGACGCTTCACATCGCGCGGCCGCAGAAGCAGGCGGCGATGTCGTCTCTTTGAGGCAATCGATGTCCACCGCCGAGACCACCCCCCTCGCCCACGAGCCGGCGCGCACCCCCTTCGGGACTGCGCAGCTCGTCGGCCTGCTCCTCATCGCGATCGCCGCCACCGCGGCGGCCTTCTTCTTCGATGGCGCCATCCCGGTCATCGCCGCGGCGGTCGTCGCGGCCCTCGTGCCGCGCCGGCACGGCTGGGACGTGCGCGGGGCCATCGCCGTCACGGCGGGGCTCCTGGTGCTCTTCGTCGTGCGCATGTGGCCCGCCACCGCCGCCGTCGCCGCCGAGGGCGCGACGCCGGCCGAGGGCGGTCACCTCCTCTCGTGGATCGTCTTCCTGCCCATCGCGGGCGCGGTCGCGATCCTCTTCATGCCGCGACAGTCGCACGCGGCGCTCAAGTGGACGACGCTGCTGCTGATGCTCGCGACGCTCGCGGTGTCGCTGCCGCTGCTGCACGTCGAGATGGGGCGCACCTACCACTTCGACGAGAACGTGCCCTGGATTCCGCGCTTCGGCATCCACTACCACGTCGCGGTCGACGGCATCTCGCTCTGGCTGGTGATGCTGACGACGTTCATCACCCCCATCGCCGCGTTCGCGTCGTTCGGATCGATCAAGACGCGCTTCAAGGACTGGTGCTTCGCGCTGCTGCTGCTCGAGGGCGGCATGCTCGGCACCTTCCTCGCGCTCGATCTGTTCGTCTTCTACGTCTTCTGGGAGCTGATGCTCGTCCCGATGTACGTCATGATCGGCGTCTGGGGCGGCGGAAACCGGATCCGCAGCGCGATCAAGTTCTTCCTGTACACGATGTTCGGATCGGTGCTGATGCTCGGCGCCATCCTGTACCTCGCGTACGCGTACGCCCGCGCGACCGGCGGGCACATGAGCTTCGATTACTTCGAGCTGCAGCGCCTGATGATCCCGCAGCACCTGCAGGTGTGGCTGTGGGCCGCGTTCACGCTGGCGTTCATCATCAAGGTGCCGATGTTCCCGGTGCACACGTGGCTGCCCGACGCGCACACGGAGGCGCCGACGGCGGGCTCGATCATCCTGGCCGCCGTCATGCTGAAGGCCGGCACGTACGGCTACCTGCGCTTCTCGATGGGCCTGTTCCCCGAGGCGAGCGCGCAGTGGGCCGCCAACCTCGCCGGCGTCGCCGTGCTGGGCGGCATCATCTACGGCGCGCTGTGCGCCTGGAAGCAGGAGGACGTCAAGCGCCTCATCGCCTACTCGTCGGTCGCGCACCTCGGGTACGTGATGCTGGGCCTGTTCGCGCTGACGCAGGCGTCGATCGAGGGCAGCGTCCTGCAGATGGTCAACCACGGCATCTCGACCGGGATGCTCTTCCTCCTGTTCGGCGTCATCTACGACCGCCGCCACACGCGCCACATCGACGAGTTCGGCGGCCTCGCCAAGCCGATGCCGGTCTACGCGACGCTGTTCGTCATCGCGACGCTCGCCAGCGTGGGCCTGCCGGGGACCAACGGCTTCATCGGCGAGTTCATGGTCATCACCGGTACCTTCGCGTCGAACAAGCTCGGGCACTTCGCCGGCGTGCAGGCGATGGGTGCGGCCATCGGCGTCATCCTCGGCGCGGTCTACATGCTCATGGTCGTGCAGAAGATGTTCTTCGGCCCGATCACCAAGAAGGAGAACAGGCGCCTGCCGGACGTCACCAAGCGCGAGCTCGTGGCGCTGGCGCCGCTGGCGATGATGATCTTCGTCATCGGCCTGTTCCCGAACGTGTTCCTGAGCCAGATCAAGGACGCGGCCGCGCGCGTGCAGAACGACTTCGACGCGCGCGTCGAGACGAACCCCGCGCCCAACTACTACGAGGGGCCCATCAAGCTCGCCCCGCTGCGTCCGGAGGCGCCGCAGGCGGCCGCCCTCCGCGCGCAGAGCCACACGGCTCCCTGAGGACCCATGACGACCCTTCTCGCCCTCTCCCCGCTCGTCCTCGTCGGCGTCGGCGCGCTCCTCCTCATGCTGGTGGAGGCGTTCTCCACCCGCAAGGGGGGCCTCGCGCTCGGCGCGGCCATGGTCCTCTTCGCGGGCGCGGCCGTCGCCGGCGGAGTCTGGATGGTCGGCGTGCAGCACTTCCAGGACGCCACCGCGTCGCTGTCGCCCTGGCTCGTCAACGACCGCCTCACGCTCTTCTTCGACATGCTGCTGTGCCTCGGGGGCGGGCTGTCGGCGCTGCTCGCGGGCGGCTACCTGCCCGAGCACCGCATCGAGCGCGGCGAGTTCTACGCGCTGCTGCTCTTCGCGACGCTCGGGGCGATGATCCTCGCGGCTGCAGGCGACGCGCTGACGCTCTTCCTCGGGCTCGAGACGATGAGCATCGGCGCGTACGCGATGACCGCGTTCCGCCGCGCCAGCCCCCGCTCGGCCGAGGGGGCGCTCAAGTACTTCCTGCTCGGGTCGTTCGCGGCGGCCGTGATGCTCTACGGGTTCGCGCTCATCTACGGCGCGACGGGGCACACCGATCTCGCGGGGATCGGCGCGGCCGTGCGCACGGCCGGGTCGCGCAGCCCGATGCTCGTCATCGGCGCGGTGCTCGTGCTGGTCGGCGTCTTCTTCAAGGTGAGCGCGGTGCCGTTCCACGCGTGGACGCCCGACGCCTACGAGGGCGCGCCCACGCCGGCGACGACGTTCATGGCCGTCGCGGTCAAGGCCGGCGCCTTCGCGATGCTGCTCCGCGTCCTGACGCTGTCGTTCGGCGACGAGGTGTGGACGTCGTGGGCGAGCGGCTGGCCGCCGGTCGTCGCGACGCTCGCGGCGTTGACGATGACGGTCGCGAACCTCGTCGCCGGGCGGCAGGAGTCGGTCAAGCGGATGCTCGCCTACTCGAGCATCGCGCACGCGGGGTACATGCTGGTCGGCGTGACGGCGCTCATGCGCGTGCCGCAGCAGGCCGGCGCGTCGCTCCTGTTCTACCTGCTCGCGTACACCGTCTCGACGGTGGGCGCGTTCGGGTCGCTCATCCTGTGCGGCAGCCACGGCCGCGAGGCCGTCAGCTACGAGGACCTGTCGGGGCTCGGCAAGCGCCACCCGGCGGCGGCCCTGGCCTTCTCGCTGTTCCTCGTGTCGCTCGCCGGCGTCCCGCCCACGGCCGGGTTCTTCGGCAAATGGTTCATCTTCAAGGCGGCGATCGACGGCGGCCTGTACTGGCTGGCGATCCTCGCCTTCGTGAACAGCGTCATCGCCGCGTACTACTACCTGCGCGTGCTCGTCTACATGTACATGCGCGAGCCCGCGGCGGGCGCGCCGACGGCGGTGCCGATGCGCTCCGGGTACGTCGCGGCGGCGCTCATCGTGAGCGCGGTTCTCGTGCTGGTGCTCGGCCTCGCGCCGACGCACTACCTCGACGTCGCGGTGCGCGCGGCGACGACGCTCGGCGGCGCGGGTTGACCCGGCTTACGGGCGCGGCGTAGCGCGGCGCCCAGCTCGTCACTCGACCGCGCGGCGCGGCGCTCCGCCGAGGGCGGTCAGCGCCGCGCGGGCCTGCCGCGCCACGTCCGAGTCGCCGACCTTCTCGGCCAGGCGCAGCGCCGTCGCCGCGAGCAGCGGATCGGCCGGATCGATCGCGAGCAGCGCGCGCGGTGCGCCCGGGGCGATGGGCGCGCCGGTGCCTAGCAGCACGAGCGACGCCGCGGCGGCGACGATGGGATCGCGATCCGCCGCGGGTGCCAGGCGCGTGCCCAGCTCGCGCGCCCGCGGCGCGTCGGGGCGCGAGAGCGCGATCGCGAGGTAGTCGTGGCGGAGATCGACGCCCGGGGGAAGAGCCGGGGGCGCCACGCCGCGCAGCGCGGCGAGCTCGACCCGCGCGTCCGGCGTCAGCGCGTCGACGTCGAGGGCGCCCCGCGACGCCAGCTCCACCGCGGGGCGCTCGACACGATCGTCGCCTGCCACCATGGGCCCGTGCGCGATCGCCGCCAGCGCCGCGCGCGCACGCTCCGGAGCCGACGTCGCGTGCACGAGGGCGACGCCGAATGCGACCAGGGCGGCGCAGGAGACCGGCGCATCGCCCGGGCGCGCCTCCGAAGACGCCGCCGTCAGGTCCCGGCCATCGACGGCGGCCAGCACGAGGCGCGCACCGCGCGCGGTCGGATCGGCACCCGCCAGCGTCGCCGCGAGCGATCGCGCGAGCGCCGGGCGCGCGGCGAGCAGCGCGCGCCCCGCCGCCTCGTCCAGCCCCAGGCGCGTGCGCGTCGCGCGAAGACCGAGCGCCGCCGCGTCGCCGCGCGCGATCGCCTCGTCGAGCGCGAGGCGCGCCGCGAGGGCCAGCCCGGGCGGCAAGGGCACGTCGTCGGCGTCCACGGCGGCTGCAGCGACCGCGCGCGCCTCGGCGGCCTCGCCCAGCCCCGCGAGTTGCTCGGCGGCGCGCGCCACCGCCTCGCGCTCGGACGGCGCCGCCCGCACCAGGTGCTCGAGCGCGTACGCCCACAGCGCGACCTCGCCGTGGCTCTCGGCCCAGGCCGCGAGCGCGCCGTAGGCGACGGCCGGATCGCGGGCCGTCGCGGTGAGCGACACGAGCGCCTCGCGCGTCGCGGCGTCGTCGCTTCGCGCGGCGGTGCGCGCCGCGAGGGCGTTCGCGGCGTCCGCACGCGGGTCGAGCTCCGCCGCCCGCGCCGCCGCCTGGTGCGCCGCCGCCGTGTCGCCGCGCTCGGCCGCGCAGCGCGCCCGCTCGGTCCACGCGCGCGCGAACGTCGGGTCGAGCTGCGAGGCGCGCTCGAACGCGCGATCGGCCTCGGGGTCGCGCGCGTCGGCCCGGCAGCGCACGGCCCCGATGCGCGCCGCGACCTCGGCGCTGTCCGGGTCGAGGTCCCGCGCCTCCTCGTAGGCGACGAGCGCGTCGTGCAGGTGACCGCCGGCCTCGGCGATCGCCCCCCGCAGGAAGGCCGCGTACGCCGCCGGCTGAACGTACCGACCGCACACGAGGTCGCCGTCGTAGGCCCGCTCGACCCCCGGCGCGCGCGCGCACCCCGCGGCCGCCGCCGACGCGATCACCAGAGCCGCCAGCGCCGCCCGCTTCACGCCACCCCCACCGTGCCGAGCGCATCGAGCAGCGCGTCGTTCTCCGCCGCCGTGCCGATGGTCACGCGCAGGCGGTGGGCCAGGCGCCCGCCGGCTGCGTGGAAGCTGCGCACCAGCACCCCGCGAGCCAGCAGCGCCTCGTACACCTCCGCCGCGGGGCGCGGCGTGCCGACCCAGAGGAAGTTCGCCTGGCTGGGCGTCACCTCGAAGCCGGGCATCGCGCCGATCGCCGCCGCCACTCGCGCGCGCTCGCGCGCCACCGCCTCGACGTGCGCCCGCACCTCGGTCCATGCTTCGGCGAGCACCGCGGCCGCCGCCGCCTGGCTCGTGGCGCTCACGTTGAAGGGCTGGCGCGCCTTGTCGAGCTCGCGCACCAGCGCCTCGTCCGCCTCGAGCCAGCCGATGCGCAGCGCCGCGAGCCCCACCTTGCTCAGCGTACGAAGCACGGCGAGGCGCGGGAACCGCTGCCGCCACGCGCGCAGCGAGCCCCCCGCGGCGTAGTCGACGTACGCCTCGTCGACGACGACGAGCGCGTCGCCGGCCGCCTCGAGCAGCGCCGCGAGCCGCTCGTCGGTCACGCGGTTTCCCGTCGGGTTGTTCGGGCTCGCGACGAAGACCACGCCGGGGCGCATCATCTCCATGGCGCGCTTCATCGCCGCCACGTCGAGATCCCAGCGCGCGTCGAGCGGCACCTCGACGGCCTTCCATCCGTGCGCGCGGGCGGTCACGCGGTACATGACGAACGTCGGCGTGGGGGCCACGACGACCGGATGCGGGGCGGGCGCCCGCGGACGCGCGAGCGCCGTCATCAGCAGCGCGATGACCTCGTCCGATCCGGTGCCCACGAGGAGCTCGTCGGCGCGCGCCCCCGTGCGCTCCGCGATGCGCGCCTTGAGCTCGCTCATGCGCGCGTCCGGGTAGCGCTCGAGCGCCGTTCGCCCCACGGCACGCGCGACCGCCTCGGCCACGCGCGGCGACGGATTGGGCGGCGCCTCGTTCGCGTCGAGCCGCACGTGCACGCCCGGCGGATGCGCCGGGACGTAGGACGACAGCTCAGCCAGCTCGGGGCGAAGGAGCGCGGACCAATCGGGCACGGGTTCCTTGCATGTAGCCGGGCTTGCCCATCGGGTCGAGTCAGAGCGTCGGCGCGTCCTCCTCAAACACGGCATGCTGGAGTCGGGAAATTTTCGTCGAGACCGAGCGAGGCCAAGGAGGCGAGCGAGGCGTACCTGTGTACGCCGCAGCGAGCCGACGCCGGCCTCGCGACGGTATCGGCGAAAAGCCCCCGGCTCCTACCGCCGGCGCACGCTGCCGCCCTCGATGGCCTCGCCGCCGCCGCCGTCCTCGATCGCCTCGGCCGCCTCGGCGAGCATGTGCCCCTCGGCCTCGCGCAGCTTCTCGGCGATCTCGATGATGCGCCGCTCCACGCGCCCGAACACGCTCGACGCCGGGAAGCGCCCGCTCCCGTCCCGCTCGCCCGCCGCGAGCCCCGTCAGCACCTCGATGCCTTGGGCGGCGGCGTCGACCGCGTACAGGTGGAACAGCCCACGCGCCACCGCGTCGGCCACATCGTCGCGCAAGACGAGGTGCGGCAGGTTCGGGCGCGGAATGAGCACGCCCTGCGTCCCGGTGAGCCCCCGCGCCTTGCACAGGTCGAAGAAGCCCTCGATCTTGGCGCACACGCCGCCGATGGCCTGCATCTCGCCGAGCTGGTTGACGCTGCCCGTGACGGCGATGCCCTGATCGATCCCCACGTCGGCCAGCGCGCTGAGCACCGCGAACAGCTCGCTCGAGCTCGCGCTGTCGCCGTCGATCTCGCCGTAGCTCTGCTCGAACGCGAGCTGTGCGCGCAGGGACAGCGGCCGCTCCTGCCCGAACATCCTCGCCAGGTAGCCGCGCAGGATCGCGACGCCCTTCGTGTGGATGCTGCCGCCGAGCTGCGCCTCGCGCTCGACGTCGATGATCCCCTCGCGGCCGATCCCCACGACCGCCGTGATGCGCATCGGCTGACCGAACTCCACGTCGCCGGCGCTGAAGACGCTCAGCCCGTTGACGACGCCGACGCGCCACCCGGTCGTGTCGAGCGCCACCTCGCCGCGAAGCGTGATCTCGCGGATGTGCCGCTCGGCGCTCCCGGCGCGGTCGCGCCGCTCGATCCACGCGGCGTGGATGTCGTCGGCCGCGACGACGCTCACCGACGGCGGCGCGATCGACGCGCGGAACGGGCGCGCCGCGACGGCGGCCGCGTCGTCTCGCGCCTCGTCGCAGGCGTCGTCCGGCGCGTCCTCGTCCGGGTCGTCTTCGTCGGAGGCTTCCGGCCGCCGCGCCGTCGCGCGCGCGGCCGCCAGCGCGCTGGCGAACGCCATCGTCTCCTCGAGCGGCGAGAGGATGAGCGCCAGCTTCTCGCGGTCGCCCGACAGGCGCGTCGCCAGGTCGAGCAGCCGCGCGCGCGCACCGCGGTCGAAGCGGCCCCACTCGCGCTCCTCGGCCATCGCCATCAGGTACGCGTCGAGCGCCACGAGCCCCTTGGACGTGCGCGGGATGATGGGATCGACCTCCACCTTGACGCGGAAGAGCGACGCGAAGTCCGGATCGGCTTCGAGCAGCGTCGCGTACAGCTCCGGCGAGCCGACGAGCACGACCCGCACGCGGATGGGCACCGGCACCGGCCGCAGCGACGTCGCGTACACGCCGAGCGGTCCGAGCGGGTCCTCGGCGCCGATGCGCTGCTCGCGCAGCACTCGCTTCATTCTCTCCCAGATGATGGGATCGGTGAGCAGATCGGCCGCGCGGACGACGAGCACCCCGCCGCTCGCGCGGTGCAGCGATCCGGCGCGGATGCGCGTGAAGTCGGTGAGGAGCGCGCCGAAGCGTGCGCGCCGCTCGAGGTAACCGAACAGGTTGGGGTACGTGGGGTTGGTGTCGTAGACGACCGGCGCCGACGCCCCCGGCTCGTGCGACACGAGCAGGTTCACCTTGAAGCGATTGAGGCGCGTCGCCAGCTCCGGGTCGCGCTCTTCGTGGTCCTCGCGCTCCTCGCGCGAGCGCGCCTCCCGCTCGGCCGGGTCCTCGATCTCGACGAGATCGTCCCAGTCCTCGACGAGCGCCTGCTGCACGCGTTCCAGCCACGCGCGCACGCCGGCCCCGAGGTGCGCGACGTCGCTCGCCGTCTCCTGGATGGCCCTCCCGACGACGGCGCTCGCCGCCTTGGAGAAGGCCGCCTCGCGCGCGGCCTCGAACCCTGCGCTCTGCGCGCGCACGAGCCTCGCCGCCTTCTCGACCTCCTTCGTGAGCTTCTCCTCGGACTCGGTGAGCGAGCGCTTCGTGGACTCGTCGAGCACGTCGAACTGCTCGGCGCTCACCGGCTTTCCGTGCAGGATCGGGAACGTCTGCACGCCGCCCTGCACCGAGCGAACGCCGAAGCCGAGCGACTTCGCGAGCGCCTCCAGGTGGTGGATGACCGCGCGGTTCTTGGTCTCGAGCTCGCCCGCGAGCTGCGTCTGCGCGCGCTTGAACTCCTCCCCCTCGACGACGGCGGGGATCTCCTCCTTCAACCGCTCGATGAGCGCGTCCATCGCGCCGACGAGCGCCGGGCCGGTCCCGGCGGGCAAGACGAGCGGGCGCGGGGCCTCGGGATGATCGAAATCGTGGACGTAGACGATGTCGTCGGGGGTGGGACGCGACGCGGCGAAGCGCGACGCGTGGCGGACGACGTCGTCCTCGATCATCACCTCGGGCTGCGCGGCGACGAAGACGTGGAAGCTCGGCTCGCGCGCCGAGAGGCCCAGCTCCAGGGCGCGCCGCGCGACGGTGGGCAGCAGCTCGAAGAGGCCGTGGCTCTCGCGCGGCGCCTCCGGCAAGCTGGCCGGCTCGGTGCGGACGAGGACGTCCTCGGGGCGGACGCGGTACGCCGCGCGCTTGCGCGTCATCGCGTCGCCGCCGTCGTCCGCCTTGGCCCGCGCGCCGTTGGCCGCCCGGCGGCCGGCGCCGTCGCCGGCCAGGCCCACCGCCCTCGACCTCGGCGCCGCGGGCTCGGAGCTCTTTGCGGGGCTGCGGGCTCTCGACTTGTGGGCTCTCGGCATGTCGATGGTGTCGCCGAGCTGCGCTCGGCGTAGGACAAAGTCTTAGCATTTGTCGCTCCGGCCCGCGGATGGGTCGGACGCAGCCCGAGCGCAGCGAGGGACCGGCCGCCACGATACCGTCGGCCCCCTGGCTGGGCCGCGCACGGAACGTCCGCCCCGCGGCTGGGCCTGTCCGCCGGTCGCCGGCCGCGCTACCATCGGGTCCGCGTCCCATGGCTAGGCTGATCCTCGCGACCGCCGAAGGACAGCAGGCGATCGAGCTCCGGCCGATCAACAGCCTGGGGCGGCACCCCAACAACACGATCCAGCTCCTCGACAAGATCGTGTCGAAGGAGCACTGCATCCTCGAGCAGCGCGACGGGTATTTCGTGCTGCGCGATCTCGGCAGCCTGAACGGCACGTACGTCAACGGCGAGCGCGTCCGCGGCGAGACCGCGCTCAAGCACGGCGACGAGATCGCGCTCGGGTCGACGCGCGCGCGCTTCGACGATGGCTCGGGCGCGGCGCTTCCGCCGCCGCCGGTCGGGCCGGGCGCGGTGCAGCACGCGGCGAGCGCGCCCTGGCCGGCCGCCCCTGCCGGGCCCAGCGTGATGCCACCGATGGCGCCGCTGCCACCGGCCGCGCCCATCTCGCCCGCCCCGGCCCGCTCTCCGTACCCGTACTCGTCGCCGATGCAGGCCGCGCAGCCGGCTCCGGGGCCCGCCTTCTCGCCGCTGCGCCCCCCGAGCTTCAGCGGCACGCGGGTCGACGTGCTCGACGCGGCGCGATCGATCGGCACGCAGATCGCCGCACAGACCAAGGGCTTCCTGCCGTTCGACGCCGTCGGCCAGGACGCGCAGCAGCTCCGGCTCGACTACGAGCGACTGCGCATCACCTGGGAGCTGACGCGCGACATCGGCCTCGAGCGCGATCTCGACCGGCTGCTCGACAAGATCCTGCTCGCCCTCTTCAAGTTCACCAGGGCCGACCGCGGGGTCATCCTGCTGCGCGAGGACGACGGGACGATGCAGCCGCGCGCCGCGCGCCGCCGCGACGGCAGCGACGCGCCGATCCAGATCTCGTCGACGATCCTCAATCACGTCATCAGCGAGCGCGCCGGCGTGCTCACGCACGACGCGTCGATGGACTTCGCCGCCTCCAAGGGCAAGTCGATGATCCTCAACCGGATCTCGAGCGCAATGGTGGTGCCGCTGCTGCACGAGAACGAGAAGGAGGTGCTCGGCGTCCTCTGGCTCGACTCCGAGTCGCTCGCGCAGTTCCAGCCCAAGGACCTGGAGGTCATCACGTCGGTCGCCGGACAGGCGGCGATGTTCATCGAGAACACGATCCTCGCCAAGAAGGTCGAGCAGGAGATCGTGCTCCGCGACCGCTTCGCACGCCTGGTGGCGCCGAACGTCGCCGAGCAGATGATGAGCGGCAAGCTCGAGGTGAAGAAGGGCGGCCAGCTCGTTCAGGAGCTGTCGGTCTTCAACAGCGACATCCGTGGCTTCACGGCGATGAGCGAGGGCACGGACGCCGAGGTCATCGTCGAGATGCTCAACGAGTACTTCGAGCCGATGGTCGAGACCTTGTTCAAATACGAGGGGACGCTCGACAAGTTCATGGGCGACGGGATCATGGCCTTCTGGGGCGCCCCCATCCAACACAAGGACGACGCCGTCCGCTGCGTACAGTGCGGGCTCGACCAGATGGAGGTGCTCGGGCGCTTCAACCGCGAGCGCATGGGCGAGGGCAAGCCGCCGCTCGCCGTCGGCATCGGGATCCACACGGGCCCGGGCGTCGTCGGCTACGTCGGCAGCTCCAAGGCGCTCTCGTACACGGTCATCGGCGACACGGCGAACACCAGCGCGCGCCTCTGCGCGACCGCGCTCGCGGGCCAGATCGTCGTCAGCGAGACGACGCTCGCGCGCCTCGGCGGCCGCTTCGAGTTCGAGGAGATCGAGCCGCGCTCGCTCAAGGGCAAGGAGAAGGCGATGCGCCGGTTCAACATCGTGCGCGAGAAGCCGAGCGCGGTCGCCAAGGTCGGCTGATAGCCGGCCCGGCGAAAGGCGCCGATGTTGCAAGGTCCGCCCGGCAACCCGCCGAGGTGGACCATGCAAAAGCTCATCGATACGAACCGCGAAAAGGTGCTCGATCTGCTCACCGCGCGCGTCAACTTCGAGCGCGTCGGCGTCAAGCTCTACGACCGCGTCATCTCGCGCATCGAGGCAACGGGCGACAGCAACTTCATGCGCATGATGGACGAGCTGCGCAAGCATCGCAGCGAAGAGAAAGAACACGAAGAGTGGCTCGAGGAGCAGATCCGCCGCTTCGGCGGCGACGCGCACGGCACGACCGAGATGTCCAAGCTCGAGGAGATCGAGTCCTCGGGCATCGAGAAGATCATCCTCGACGGCGACCCGCAGCTGTCGCACGCGATGCACGCGCTGCTGATGGCGGAGCTGGCCGACAACGCCGGCTGGGACCTGCTCGTCAAGCTCGCGGGCCAGGCGCACGACGGCGAGGCCAAGCGCGCCTTCCGCAAGCGCCTCTACGAGGAGGTCGATCACCTGGCGTTCATGCGAAAGGTGATGGGCCGCTGCGAGCGCCGCGAGGTGCTCGGCCAGATGGTCTCGATGCCGCGCAGCGTGCTGCTGTAGCGGGTCGCCAAGCCGCCAAGCCGCCATGCCGCCGGAAGGCGGGGCTTCGGCCCCTCGCGTCTTCTGGCGCCTTCGGCGGCGTGGCGCCGTGGCGCCGTGGCGATGACCTTGTGCTAGGGTGGGCGGCCCCGTGGCCGCCGCGTCGTACGTCCTGCCGTTCGAGAAACCCGTCGTCGAGCTCGTCTCACGCGTGCGCGAGCTGCGCGAGCTCGCCCGCGCGGACCGCACGCTCGAGCCCGAGCTGCGCCGCCTCGAGGACAAGGCGACCAAGCTCGCGCGCGAGCTGTTCGCCGAGCTGTCGCCCTGGCAGAAGGTGCAGCTGTCGCGGCACCCCAACCGGCCGTACACGCTCGACTACGTCGAGCGGCTGTTCGAGGGCTTCGTCGAGCTGCACGGCGACCGCTGCTTCGGCGACGACGCCGCCATCGTCGCCGGCATGGCGCGCTTCCGCGGGCGATCGGTGGTCGTCATCGGCCACCAGAAGGGGCGCGGCGCCAAGGACAACGTCAAGCGCAACTTCGGCATGCCGCACCCGGAGGGCTACCGAAAGGCGCTGCGCGTCTACGAGCTGGCGAGCCGCTTCGGCCTGCCCATCGTCACGCTCGTCGACACGCCCGGCGCCTACCCCGGGCTCGGCGCCGAAGAGCGGGGACAGAGCGAAGCCATCGGCGCGTGCCTGGCCGGGATGTCGCGGGCCCGCGTGCCCATCGTGGCCACGATCATCGGCGAGGGGGGGAGCGGCGGGGCGCTCGCCCTGGGCGTGGCCAACCGCGTCCTGGTGCTCGAGTACGGCACCTACAGCGTCATCTCGCCCGAGGGGTGCGCCTCCATCCTGTGGAAGGACGGCAGCAAGGCCGACGAGGCGGCCACCCGCCTGAAGATGACCGCGCCGGACCTGCTGCGCCTCGGCATCGTCGACCGCATCGTCGAGGAGCCTGCCGGCGGCGCGCACCAGGACCACGACACGGCCGCGCGCCTGGTCGGCGCCGCCATCGCCGAGGAGCTGAGCTCGCTCGAGGGACTCGGCCCCGACGAGCTGGTGGAGGATCGCTACCGCCGCTTCCGCCGCATGGGCGCGTACCTGGCCTGAGCGGTCGGGGTCATCGCGATGAGTGAGTAGCCGCGCTCGTCGCCGCGACTTCGCTCCGGGTCGGCCGCAGGCCGACGGGGGCCGGAGCATCTGACCCGCGGGACCGCGGGTCAGATGTGGTACTTGTGGGTCCATGACCGCGCGCATCACGCTGGAGGGCAAGGTCGCCATCGTCACCGGCGGCAGCCGCGGCATCGGCGAGGCCATCGCCCGCACCTTCGCCGCGCACGGGGCGCGCGTCGTCGTCGCATCGCGCAAGGTCGAGGGCGTCCAGGCCGTCGCCGAGTCGATCGCCAGGGAGCACGGCGAGGGGCGGGCCCTCGCCGTCGCGGCCCACACCGGCAAGGAAGACGAGTGCGTGCGCCTGGTGCGCGAGACGGTCGCGCGCTTCGGCAAGGTCGACGTGCTCGTCAACAACGCCGGCACCAACCCCTACTTCGGGCCCATGCTCGAGGCCGACATGAGCGCGTGGGACAAGACCTTCGAGGTGAACCTCAAGGGCTACTTCTGGTGCGCGCGCGAGGTCGCCCGCGACTGCATCGCGCGCTCGGCGCCGGGCGCCATCGTCAGCGTCGCCAGCGTGGCGGGGCTCATGGCCTCGCCACTGCAGGGCATCTACGCGGCCACGAAGGCGGCCGTCGTGTCGATGACCAAGACGCTCGCCGTGGAGCTCGCGCCCTCGAAGATCCGCGTCAACGCGATCGCCCCCGGCTTCGTCGACACGCGCCTGGCGAGCGCGATCCTCAAGAATGACGAGCTCTTGAAGCATGTCCTCTCGCGCACCCCCCTCGGCCGCTACGGCACGCCGGACGAGATTGCCGGCGGCGCCCTGTACCTTGCCAGCGACGCTGCAAGTTTCTTGACTGGCCATACACTTGTGATCGACGGAGGGATGACGATCGGATAAGGCCTGGGGCGGGGAACCGGATGGAAGCGGGTCAGACCATTGCGGGGAAGTACCGCCTGAACCGCCTGCTCGGCACGGGCGGGATGGCGTCCGTGTGGTCGGCGACCAACGTGTTCACCGAGCGCGAGTTCGCCATCAAGTTCATGCTCCCGCAGGTCGCCCGCACGCCGGAGGCGGCCCGGCGCTTCCTCCTCGAAGCGCGCGTCAGCGCACGCATCAACCACCCGAACATCATCGAAGTCATCGACGTCGGGCAGGCCGAGGACGGCTCGCTGTTCCTCGTCATGGAGCTGCTCACGGGCGTGTCGCTCGACGTGGCGGTGCGTCGCCAGCGCCCGCCGATGACGGTGCACGAGTTCCTCGTGCTGATGCGCGACGTGGCCGTGGCCCTGGCCGCCGCGCACCGCAGCGGCGTCATCCACCGCGACCTCAAGCCGACCAACGTCTTTCTTCACAAGGACCGCGACGGGCGCGTGGTGCCCAAGATCCTCGACTTCGGCGTGAGCAAGATCCTCGAGGAGGAGAACAACACCGCGCTGACGATGGTCGGCACCGTGCTCGGCTCGCCGCTGTACATGAGCCCCGAGCAGGCGATGGGCGCCGCCGGCATCGACGGGCGGACCGACGTCTTCGCCTTCGGCAGCATCCTGTTCGAGGCGATCACCGGCCGGCGCGCGTACGAGGCGTCGAACTTCAACGCGCTCATCGTCGCGATCGCCACGACGCAGCCGAAGAGCGTCGACTCGGTCGCGCCGCACCTGCCCGAGCCCGTGCGCGCGCTGATGCGCGACTGCATGGTGACCGACCGCAACCAGCGGCTCGCGTCGTTCGATCTCGTGGTCGAGCGGCTGCACGCGATGCTTCCGGAGCTCGAGGCGACGAGCCTCGCGCTGCCGTCGCCGTACATCCACGAGCCGGCGTCCGATCCGGACGCGACCAACGCGCTGCCGGTGGCCCGGCCGACCAGCGAGCGCAAGGCGAAGGCGTCCAACCCGCCGCCGGGAGGGCACCCCTCGCCCGCCGCGATGACGGTGACCGCGCCCGCCGTGCCGTCGACGCCGCCGGGGCTCGCGTCGCCCGCGGGCGACTGGGTGCAGGGCGGGCTGCACTCGGTCGGCACGTACGTGCGCAGCCTGCCGCCGCGCACGCTGGCGCTGGCCGTCGGCGGTGGAGGGCTGATCGTGCTGCTCGCGCTCGTCGTCGGCATCGCGGCGGCCTTCACGCGCGTCGGCGGCGCCGAGTCGCGCGCCGCGGTCCAGGGGTCGAGCGCCGCGGCGGCGACGGGCGTCGTCCCCCCGCCGGCCGCCCAGCCCTCGGAGGGGCCCGCGCCGCCCAGCGCCGACGACTCGGCCGAGGTGCCGACGTTCAACGTCGACTCGCTGCCGGTGGCCACGCGCGGCGCCGCCCCCGCCAAGGGCAACGGGCGGCTGTCCATCGCCGCGTCGCCGGGGTGGTGCTCGGTGTCGGTCGACGGCGTGCCGCGCGGGGTGACGCCGCTCAACGGCTTCGATCTGGCCGCCGGCACGCACCACGTCGACTGCGTGCCGCCGAACGGCAAGCCGCGCTCGGCGAGCGTCAACGTCGCCGACGGCACGGCGACGCACTACAAGTTCGCGCTGGACGAATGAGCCGCGAGGCGGCGCTCCACCGCGCGATCGCCGACGCCTGCCTGGACGCCGACGCCGGCGACGCCATCGCGCGCGACCTGCGCGCCTTCCTCGAGCAGCGCGGCGTCGCGCCCGACGACGTCGAGGCGGCGCTCGCGTCGGCGCCTCGCCTGGCCGTCTACCGCAGCCTCGTGCGCAACGGCCTGTCGGCGGTGGTCGTGAGGATGCTGCCGCGCACGCGCGCGCGGATGAACGCCGCGTGTGCCGGACGCTTCGACGCCGACGTCGCGCGCTTCGTCAACGAGGTCGGGCCGCGCA
>JGI20133J14441_1001137_pt1 | contig 22546 bp, 24 predicted proteins | sample RS3BMetagenome_FD_14441 | JGI IMG/M metagenome (IMG submission 14441)
AAACACTCATCTCCAAGCTCAGTTGCCCCATAAACCCTATACTCTCCTTCGAAAAACACGTTTTTTCCTATTCTAGCTTTGGTTGATATATAGCTCAACTTTTACCACCGATAATGCCGAAGAAGACCAATGAAATTTCTCGCGAGATGCGTAACACGTCATCTTGCGGCACACGCTTAATCTGAGCAATCGTGTTCGCCGATACGAAAACATTGGTTGGCACGTTCCTAACACCCTTTGCCGGTCCAAGTACGGGTGAGTCTGACTCTAACATAAGACTTTTTAGTTCTAATCTACGAACGAGCTTCTGCTTTTGCTCTGATCGGACAACTGAGGGTGGAATAGAGAAGAGGAAACCTTTTTTGGCAGCCATAATAGCGTCGCCAACCGAGCCATCATAGGCATGCATCAAAACAGAGTTGAAACCAGAAGAGTTGAGAATCTCTATGCAAGCCCGACCGGCGGATCTAGAGTGAACCACCAAGGGTTTTTTGAGCCTGTCAGCAAGGTCGATGAACATCCTAAAAATGTCTTCCTGCTTACTCCAAAGATTTCTGTCACGCACCCAGTACCTATCCAATCCGACCTCGCCTACTGCTTGAATCCAGTCTTGATTGGCCTCTATTAGCTTTATTACTTCGAGTGCGCCTTCCCGGTCGAGGTTGCGCGCCTCCCAGCCGGCTGTGGTTTTCACCCATCTGGAGGTTTTAGCCATTTCAAGTGAGACTTTGAGTTCCTGTTTGCTTAGAGCCGAATCCACCACCATTACGCCTTTACTTGCGCACTCTTCAATGACACTCCCTCTGTCAACTTCGAACTCACTGTTGGAAAGGTGGGCGTGGCAGTCAACCGCTCTAACGCTGTTTAGGATATCTGCGGCCATCAGATGTCACCACATAGGTTTGATTGCCCTCGTTATATCGTCTGAGGCTTGCCACAAATGGTGCCCTATTTATTTCATCGAGCACGAAGAAAAGATCTGGCAGTACACGGTCGAGTGAACCTATATCCTCTTCATGTATCCAGAAGTTTTGGCCTTCCGGTGTTGCCTCTAATAGGTCGCCTTCGTATCCCCCTGCCCTGATAACGAAGAGTACAAAGTGATTGCTCATTGTTTGGCTGTCAAAATTCACTTCCGAGTAAACACCGCTAGCACTAGCCTGGAAACCCTTCAACCCTGTTTCCTCTCTAAGCTCCCTTAGCGCTGCGTCCACGATATCTTCGCCGAATTCGATTTTCCCCCCTGGTAGTCCAACGTAGCCCTTGAATAAACCGCTCCTACGTCTCTGAAGTAGTATTCTACCCTTTTCATCCCTAAGATATACGATAGCGCCAACGATTATGCTATTCACGGTTAAAAACCTGGAGCTCAAATAAATGCCTTCTCATCACGTATCAGCTTAACTCTGATATTTCACAGCTCCTAAATCATAATGCCTGCGCTGGCTCTTAATTTTTTCTCCTTACCGCTACTTCCTCACTTGGTCACTAAATATGGGTAGCGTAACGCCCTTCTGACCTTGGTACTTTCCACTATAAGGCTTCTCGAGGGGTGTTGTGAGTTTTGAGAACACTATGTGAACAAACCTCTGACCACTATACAACTTAACGGGGAAAGATGTTCCCCTCACTTCTATTGTTATATTGCCGTCAAATCCCGCGTCTATGATTGTGGGGGGTAGGAGTAGTCCGGCTCTGGCAAAAGAGGATCTCAGTTGTACGAAGCCCATTAGGTCAGATGGTAGCCTCACTCTCTCTAAGGTTGTTATTAGGATTTTTTCATCCGCTTCTAAGATGAACTCTTCGGCTTCGATTATTTTATAAAACTTTGAGGTATCCACGTTACCCTTTGTATCAAACACTTCCTTGGTTGAAACCAGCCTTGCTATCTGATATCCAATACGTAGGTCCACGCCGTTTTCGCGGATTGTGTCGTCGAACAACGGGTCTATGTAGAGGCGCCCACCGGCGATATAGTTCTTAAGGTCAAAGTCGGATAAAATCAACTCCTATCCCACCACTAACCATGAGCCAGAATAAAGCGTTTACTGAGATTAAACATGATTAGATAGCTGGACGCGGCTCAGCTCGGCTCTTCATCTTCATTTAAAGGGGATCAGTGTGAGATCGGGATCATCACGGCCGCGTGTGAGCTACCCACCATGGATGGTGAAGCTTCCCCCATCAACCACCCCACCCTTGCTGCAGGATTACGTTAGTTCCAGTTAGGCGTGGATACTCAACTCGTCACAGGTACTAGTGGCTCTAAAACGGACTTGTCCTTAAGGTTTTCGTTAACTCTCTACGCAATATTAGAAGAGGCAAACTAGAAATTATATAAACTCGTCGGCTTACGTGCCCTGCTAAACCTAAGGTTTAACGGAACACGTAACGGTAACGGGCTTAACTTCCGGGTTCGGAATGAGACCGGGTGTTTCCCCGCTACCTATGGCCGACGAGCTTAATTTGAATCCGTCTGTGAATGGTATAAGCTTTTCGCGCCGTAACCGATGGTGTCTGGATAACGCTTCTCCACGCCTGGATACAGAGGTCGCCGCGTTCTAATCCGGACACTATCCCGTAACCAGACAGTTTAGGAGATGGTATGCTGATAAGAGTTTTCAACCCTTGGCCACGTTCATCGCCCCTAACCTGGATGCCATACCTTGAATATCGGCGAGCGCCAAACTATGAGGAGTCATGAATCCTCAATTTGTATCGGGGCTATCCACCGTGTGTATAAATCTGGTGCTTTTAGAACCATGTCAGTATTTTTGGTAATACTCTTGTTACGCTAGGCGCTAAACTTCTATGTATTCTTCCTTCTTGAAGTTGAAGCTCGGGACCAGTATATAACCCCGCCATAAGCGCATATGTCCGCTAATATTAGTATTAACCCATATAATCTGTATGGGTGGTTTATGCCGCATGGGAACGTGCATGTGTTTGAATATGAGGTATACGTGAGGAGTGCTAGCCCTAGAATAAGGGGTATAAGTAAATAGGTGAGTGTACGAAAATAAGTCGACCTCCTCGTTTGCTACACCCTTTGTTTCAACTGTTTTATAAGCTCTGGAACAATCTTGTAGAGGTCTCCGACCACGTAGTAGTCTGAGTTAGCTGCCATTGGCGCATTTGGGTCCTTGTTTATGGCCACAACAACCTTTGCATCCCTCATACCCGCTATGTGTTGTATCTGGCCGCTTATCCCGATAGCCACGTATAGTTTGGGTTTTACTTTGTGTCCTGAAAGGCCTATCCATTGGTCGTCTGAGAGCCATCCGAGGTCGGCCGCAAGAGGTCTGGAGCCCCCTATCGCTGCGTGGAGAACTTCTGCCAACTCTCTTATGAGCTCTAGGTCTTCCTTTCGTTGCAGCCCTCTCCCAACGGCGACTATTCTTTCGGCTTCCTCAAGTCTGGCTGCGGATGCCTCCGATTTTCTTCTTACTTCGAGGGTTTGAGTCATTGGTTCAACCTCCACACTGAGTTTCTCGGTTTCCCCTTTTTGTGGGTTCTTGATAGGCTCCATGATACCTGATTGGAGGGTTACAATAGCGGGTATCCTACCAATGATCTCTGTGGAAACACCGTTGCCACTGTAAACCATTCTCTCAACTTCAATTTTGCCATCCGTGAAACTAACACTTCGACACTCGGTGGCAAGTGGAACGTCGAGTTTCGCCGCTAAACGCGCAGAGGTTTCCTTCCCAAACTTTGTGGCTGAAAGGATTATTAGCTCTGGCTTCTCCTTATTATAGGCTTCAAATATAGCAGCCGAGATGGTTATAGCATCGTATGGGCTGGTATTTTTCGACTCCGTTAGGTAAACCCTGCTAGCCCCATACTCGAACGAAAGATCAACTAGCTTATCATCCGATGTAACCATGGTGACTCCACCCCCCCCAGAAAGCTTGTTGGCATACGTTAAGAGCTCAGGTATCTGTTTAGGGCTATCCGCGTATACTAATACACGGTGAGCCAAATTATATCACTCCCTCCTGTGTAAGGTGTTTGATAAGTGTCTGCACAGCCTCTTCTGGTTTAGAGCCGTCTATTACGACTTTTTTCCGTTCAGTTTTAGGCGGAACCACAGTCTTAGTCGTCACCACTGGTTGCAGCATATCCACTCTGACTTCAAGCTGGGATGGAGAGACCACGTTGATAGGCTTTTTGGATGCGGCAAGTATCGATTTCAGTGTAGGGAGTCGGGGTTGATTTATCTCTTGGGCCACCGTGACAACGCAGGGTAGGGGGCTCCGCACAACGTGGAATCCATCATCTAAGTCTCTTTCAGCGACAACATTCTCCCCCAAGTATTCAAGCCTGCGGGTATACGTGAGTTGGGGTAGCTTTAGGAGTTCAGCAACCCTAGGCCCCACTTGTACACTGAAGTGGTCAACACTTCCTTCACCCATAATCACCAAGTCAAAAGGGCCAAACTTGGTGTAAAATTTAGAGATTAAATATGAGACAGCACGGCTATCAAATTCGGCTATAGACTGATCCGTGATTAGGTATGCCTCATCCGCACCCATAGCTAAAGCCTCTTTCAACACATCGCGACTACCTTGCTGGCCTACGCTAACAGCAACAACCTTTCCGCCATGTTTCTCACGAATCCTTATGGCCTCCTCTAAGGCGTTCTTATCGAAGTCATTCATTTTTCTTGGCACCCCAGCTGTGGTGACGGTGTTCGTAGCCCTATCGATTTTAAGCGAATCAACATCGACTACCTGCTTTACTGTTACCAGAATGTTTGGCATTTGGGTCAAACTACGCTCAGGCTACATCAAAATTAAACTTACGCGTTGTAGATTTCAACGCTTCGCGAGTCTAAGGAAGTTTCCAAGCACCTGTTTACCGTACTGTGTGTGTTCAACTTCCACATGAAACTGGACTCCATACATCATTGAGTTGTCATTTTTCACCGCTTGAAACGCGCACTCTTGGCTGTCTGCGAGCACTTCAAAGCCTTTTGGGAGCTTTACTACTTCGTCGTTGTGGCTCAGCCAAGCAGTAAACGTGTTTGGTACGTCCTCAAACAGCTCATCCCTCTCAATCACCCTTATCATGGCTGGCCCAAACTCTGGCTTAGCTGAGGGTGCAACAACCCCCCCAAACAAATGGGCCAACAACTGGTGGCCATAGCATATTCCAAGGACGGGAATCTGTGCATTCGTTAACACCTCCTTCAGAGATTCTGAGACGTTGTTGTCGAGGCCCAATCTACCCGGACCACCACCAATTATCACAGCACCAGCGTTACGTAGTGCCTCAGGGTCAATATCCAACCGCTGCATGGATGCCTCATAGCCCAGTTCGAGGACTCTTCTAAATATAAGGTGATTGTACTGCCCTCCTGGCGTGAGTATGTATACTCTCCCCACATGTAGAACTTCAAAACACATAGGTATATGGTTTTCCAAATCCTACTAAGCCGGCTTCAACTTCTGGATGGTGCTATTTCAGGCCAAGAATAGTAAAACCCCAATTATTGCGCCAAGAAATGTTGCTAATACGTTTACTGTGTCGTTATCTAGATGCTTAACCCCCCCAATAAGCGTCGACTTGGTACCGCAATGCTCGGCTCGCTCAGTCTTTTTAGAGCACACCCCACATACATACTTGGCTTGGAGAGTTGCACCAAGCACGCTATCAAGAACAGTCCCACAGAATCCCCCCACACTTATCGCTAACGCATATCTTGTGATCCCACTAGTGGGAATGAATGGGTCGTTTGAAGCAAGCAGCCTCAGTTGGAGGAAACCATATATGGCGTGCACAACATAGAGCCCAATTATACCTATACTTATCGCACCTATCGCCCCACCGACTAACCCAATAGCAGTTACTCCACCAGACACTCCTGGTTCAACGCTGGAAAGATTGGTTATGAGCCTTGGCTTTGAACCACTTAACAAGCCAACCTCCGTGGAGGCCGTGTCCGCTGAGGCCGCTGCGATAGCACTCATAAAGCCTACAACCAGGATTTCACGATAGAAGAGAATACTGAGGACCGCGAATATCGTTGCTGATAACCCATTGGCGACGACGCTTCTCCAAGTTCTGGCGCCACCTTTGGGTTCAGCCGCGCCCAGTAACGCCTTCTTGACGTAGCCCATCTTTGTGAATAGGCTGTTAACTGTTAGGAATATTATTAGTACGCCTAGGAACACTGGGCCCATGGTGAAACCTACCGCTAATCCTAGAATACAAGCGGTTAACGTACCTAACCCATCGAGGAAGCGCACCTTATACGCGACGGGCGCAGACACACCAACCATCAACGCTGAAACTAGGAGGTATTCAAGCATTTTAGCTATAAGATTGGCACACATATTTTTTTGTTGTGCTAATGTTGGATTCAGTAGAGCGACGACGCGTTTAGTCGTGTTGAAACCAGTGATTCTAGCAGGAACTCTGCTCAAATACGTCTAATCAGGTTTTTACTGGTTCTCCATGATACTGAAGTTTGGGTCTTAGGAAAACTTAATTTGTTGGTCTACAAGTGTTTTATGGCGATGACTGCTCCGGCCTAGCTGACTTGGTGATGAGGATCTTGAGTGAGCGGAGCCCCTATAATATGTGTGTATTAGCCACATCGAAGCCGGGCAGTTCCCATAAAGCGATGGTTGAGTTCTTGGATTTGGTTATCCTAAGCGGATGCGGTGGGTCAACCGCTCTCTCAAACCGCTCTCACACAGCATTCGTGGTGGGTTTGACTGCTGAGTGCGTCAAAAATTTAAAGTCCCTCGTAAGAAGTAGGGGTATAGAGGAAATAGGCTCCCTGAAGCTCTGCAGCGGACCTTACAAGGGGGCTGAGGAAGTGTATTCGGCTATCGGCGACAGCAGTTTTTCCATTAACTTTAGAGAAAGGTCAAGAGTTTTCGAGCAGTTAAAAGACAAGTCGAACCGTCGAGCCAAGATAAGCGTTGAAGTTTTCGGAGAACTGGCTTTTATATGCTGGGAAAAATGGCTATGAGAACACACAAGCAGTATTATACACGGTTCGAGAATTAGCGCCTACAATTACCCGACGGGGTCAATCGTTTTCACCCTAAACCGCAAAGTCTAATATGAATTAGTGTTATCCGTGTTGGCCTAGTACCCGGTTAAACAACACTAATTATGTTTGGGGTCAAATAGTTAGTGTATGCTCCTCAAACAGGGATTAATATATAGAAGCATCGTTAACATCCACAGGATTAGTCGGGAGTACCTACCCCCCACACTCCCGTTTAGGGACTTAGAGTTAAGGTGGCTTGGGGATGAGCTTAGGGCGTTTATAAAGTCCCCTGAAAAAAACACCGGGATAATGATTGTTGGCGATTCAGGGGTTGGTAAGAGCTCTGTGGTAGAGATGATCGCTAGGGTTCTTGCTTCTTCGCCAACCCTAAACGGCGATAGGAGCACGTGTTTTGTACGCATAAATGACACTATACCTAGAACAGTTCATGGATTTCTCTCCGAGATTTTGAATTATTTGGCGCCGTTTAAGACAACGGTAGGCGTCTCCGATAACGAGCTTGCGGGTGCGTTAGGCGAATGCTTAGTTAATGGTGACTTACGTCTTATAGTCCTGCTGGACCAATTGAGGCTATCCCAAGGGACCACTAGCCTCTTAAATAGGCTAATGGAGCTGAACGATGGCGTGCGATCTAAACCGATTTGCTTTGTAGTGTCGACTCGCGCGGCAGCCACGGGTTTACAGGGTTTCGATGTGACTAGAACCCTCGAAGTTAAGCCCTACAGTAAGGCTCAGGTGGATGAGATCCTGACATATAGGTTGCGTCTAGCAGGTATTGAGGATGTGGTTGATGATCAAGCAAAAGAGTACATAGTTTCACAGGCCGGATTAAGAGGCGACATGGGCTACGCGATGGGGTTGCTTGCAGGTAGCCTCACCCTATCATCTCAACTCAAGGACGCTAGAATAAGACTAGAACATGTTACACAAGTTGATGCGTCTTACCTAGACGTTTCAATGGCGTTGGCTGTGCGGTGGCTGGATATTCACGAGAAGCTGTTACTTTATTCTATTTGTACACTACTCAGTGTTAAAGAGCAAACAAGAGTGAGTATGGGCGAAGCTGAATCTGCATACTCTGACCTCTGTCTGCACCTGAATTTTAAGCCTAGAATGCACACTCAGCTGTGGTGTTATGTTCAGAAGCTATACGATTTAGGAATCATAGATACCTGGGTTGGAGGTAGGGGTCAAAGGGGTAGGACCACCAATATATCCGTACCCCACAGGTTGAACCCACTTATCAGCGAGTTAAGAAGGCAAATAAAAAATATGCCAAAGGCAATATGAACATCATGTATGACAGGTCATAAACCTTGTGCGCCTCAAGGGTTAAAGCTTGACGGTAAAGTGTACTTCAGACTCTTCTATGACGGCGCTCACTATGCGGGATGGTCAAAGCAGAAAGATAAACCCACTGTTCAATGCGTTCTCGAGAATGCCCTACTCAAGACAGGGTGTGTGGTTAAGCGTATAAAGGCCTTTAGCCGGACGGATGGAGGAGTTAGCTCTCTTTCACAGATTATCGCACTCGAAGGACTCTCGGTGAGGCCGTTAGCAGCCAACAGGGTTCTACCAAAGGATGTGGCTATCACTCACTATGCCACCCACTTGGGAAAAGTGTCATCAAAAACCTATGTGTATGTTAAGAAGGGTCGATGGCTGCACCCTGAAGTGGTTAATGAGGCTTATTCCAAGCTTAATCGTGAGGGCGGTTTGAATAAGCTATACAAAAAGGGTGGAGCCACGCCCTCCGAGAGCTGTCAAATCGAGTTTCTCTCAACCGCTACTAATGAGTTTATCTTCTTCAGGGCTAGGGGGTTTGGGTACCAGCAGGTCAGAAGGATCGTAGGCTACTTAACCCTAGCTGACTCTACGGGGACACCTCCCACACAATTTTCAAGTGTTCATTCAGCTAATCCAAGAGGATTAATACTAGTTAAAATCAGTGATGACGGCGCTAACTGGGTAATGTTAGAGGAGGGTTTAATTAAGGTGAGACGCTACCTCTCATCTAAAATCTCAGACTTAGAGTGGTCATTATCAGTCTACAGGTGCATGTTCGCCCTTGTCTAATAGCCTGACGATTGTTTTTGCAGCCTCTGGACCGAATTTGCGTTCAAACCATTCAGAGAAGGCTTTATCCACACCAGTAAAGAGGGCTATAAAAGGCATGTCGGAATCGATGTAAGAGTTTTCCGATGTGTGCAGATAGACTGAGAGCATAGCTGAGAGTGCATTGAGTTTCATCCTCATTTCCCTACTCCTTGAAAGGTACTTTAATCTTAATGGGAATTCGAGCTTTCTGAACGGCTTCTCGCCCAAAAGCTGGGGGGCGTAGCACATGAAGTCCTCGGCGAACTTCCTTTGTTCATACACGCGGAACCTGTCTGCACGGTATGCGTATACGCTAGCCTTACTGAGTGCATCGCAGCACTCTTGTATTGTTTCGGGGGGTTTAGGGTAAGCTGGCAGATTCTCAGCCAGCCAAGCGTAAATAGTATCCCAATCCGCCACACTGTTTGTAAAAATGTTTTTAGCAGTGTAGATGGACTGTGAGCGTATAAGGTCGAGCACTGTCTTGTATGCGTATATCTGCGTGTCTCTCCTAGTTACCCAGTTAATATCAGAGCTCCTCACAACCTGTTCGCCTGAGCACACCGCCTGCAGGTCGTTTATTGCCGCTCTCAGATCGCCGCCTGCGTTTTCAGCGATATCCTTCAATACTTCCTGTTCTACACTCACACCCTCAGAGCGGCAGATCTTGCTTAGGAAAGCCTGTATTTGATCTGAGCGAATCCGGTCGAACTTGATTTGGGTGCAGTACTCCTGCCTTAAATAGTATAGTCTGCGGTTAGAGTAGAGTGCGTCTTGGTCGTTCATTGTAAACACAACGGGGACTCTGGTGTTTTTGAGAACCTCGAAGAGGCGTTCTGTTTCGGAAAAGGCGCTCAGCGTTACCTCTACCTCTTCTATTAGAATAAGTTTACGTGATGCGCCGAAAAGTGTGGCCGTGGTTGAAGCCGCCTCTGAGAGCTTCTCGAGTGTTACACCTACACCTATGTTTTCGCGGTTTACCTCTATCACATCTAAGCCAAGAGTGTTTGCCACAAGGTAAACCAGTGTGGTTTTCCCTACTCCAGGTGGACCTATCAGCAGAGCCCACCTGATTTTAGGGGTCCACTTATCGAGCCATTCATAGAAAGCGACCTTCGCCTGCCTGTTGCCCACGAATTCCTCCAAAGTTTTTGGGGCATACTTAACTGTCCACATCGCTGTACTCAAAGTTTAACTCACTTCTTAATGGAAGCCATCTTTGCTAGGAGTGCGTCAAGCTGGACCTCCCCATCTGAGCCTTGTACTAGTCTGAACTCGACCTCCCCCAAGTAGCCAAGTACCTCCACCTTTACCTTATCTGGTAAGCCACTCTTGACTATTTCCCGGTATATTTGTCTGACCACGTCTTCAGGAGGGATAGCCTTTAAGTAGAGCACATCCTGAAGCTTCTTACGGGCATCATTGAATCTACCTTCGAGCGAAAGGTCGATGATCTGGCTTATATCGGTTGAGTAAACAGATCCCAAAACCTCTAGCACGTTCTGCTTATCCACCTTTTTGTTGAGTACCGCTAGACTCTGAAGAGTGTTTATACACATTCTAAGGTCCCCTTGGTGCTCCTCGTAAATCGCTTCCAAGCCTTCACGGTCAAACTTCAACCCCTCTTGCTCCGCGATATACCTTAGTCTCTCCACAACATCATTCTTCGATAGCCTGGTGAAGCGGAAAACTGCACACCTGCTCTGTATTGGCTCGATTATCCGATTAGAGTAGTTGGCTATAAGTATAAATCTACACACATTAGAGTATATCTCCATGGTTCTACGCAAGGCCTGCTGAGCTTCGGGCGTCATATTATCGGCTTCATCAAGCACTAGTATCTTAAAGGGTATTCCACCAAACGTGGTTGTCCTAGCATAATCCTTGATCTGTGTTCTTACAACGTCAATCCTGTTATCCGAACTAGCGTTGAGCTCAAGGTAACCTTCCCTAAAGTGTTCGCCCAGAATATCCCTTGAGAGGCAAATTGCCGCCGTGGTCTTACCCACACCCGGTGGGCCTATGAAAAGACAGTGCGGCATATTCCTTTGACGAGCAAACTGTTTGAGTCGGAGCACTACTGCATCATTTCCAACGAGGTCGTCAAGCTTCTTGGGCCTATACTTCTCAGTCCAGATCATCTCTTCGTCAGAGCTCATAAACGCTGACCAGCTAACAATGAATATCCTCCTTTAAGAAATAAACTTTTGTGTATCCAACCCACTTGTCACCTTGGTCAAACCCTCCTTAACTTCCTGACACATCACGCCGCTGATCCTATGAGCTGTGAGGTTTAAGCTGGTATGTAAATCTAAGTGAACCACCCCGCCCTCACGGGGCGGACGGGGTCTACCCCTAAAGATAAAGGGTGCGTTTTAACTATTCCTGCAAGCAGGGTGCTCCCCGCGTGGCTACCAATCGTGGTTTATATCGCAGGGTAATACTTCTACTAATGCGGGCTACCTCCCTATTAGTAGCGAGGCTTTCCACTCTACCCACAGGCACCACTTTCTCAAAGTGTAAGTTGGCTCAGCCAGTGTCTGGAGGAGTGAGTCGCTATACTGTCTGCCATGGATACGAGCGATTCTAGCTTTGGCTACGCTTTTGGTTTTCTGCCTAAAACCCGACGCGGGGATTTTGGCGAAGGAACAACAAGCCTCGTCCTTTAAGGCAGATAGAAATTTATTCTTCGAGCAAAAGCTTAGAAGGGGTTTCAATTTATCGTTTAGGCAGAGGCTTGGATGCTATAAACTGAGTTTATTAGTTTCCGAGAATATTATATTTTGGGATATGACGCGTGATTTTAGGCTTATACATAGGTATGTTCTACTGCTATATCTTCAAAAACCGGTTATGGTGAGGTTCAAGAAAACCATTCAGGGTTTGTCTGACTATTCTCCTAGTCTCCCTGAACCCGTAGAAGAAGGCTATGAGACAAACGTTCCGAGATGGCTTGCCGAGTGGCTCATAGAGAAGGGTTATGCGGAGTATACTTCTCAGCAAACTTCCTTGAGGCAACAACTAGCAAGGAGTATATGGCAGGAAGAGCAAGGTTCAAATCCTCAAAAGCTCGCAGAGAATTACTACGCTGAGCTTAAGAAGCCGATAGAGGATATGTTGAAGTCGAATGACCCTAATTTTGCGGCCGCCCAATCTATGCTTCAAGACCTCCTACGGATGAGGATTAAAAAGATAAGGCGTATGGCTGAATCCAACACAAAATCTGAGGCATTCGACGCACTATTACCAGAAGAGAAAGCTTGGTATGAAGAGTATCGGAAGCTTTTCCAAGATTGGATCGACCCAGTCTGGTTTATGTACCCCACAGGGTTTAAAGTGGATTTCTGGATGAATCTAAATGAGTGAAGTGACAATAGACCGGCTCCCTATCCCTCCTCAAGTAAAGGAGGTAATGTATGAAAAACATATAGAGAAGCTTTGGCCTCCTCAGGTTGAATCGATAAAGGCTGGATTGCTTGACGGGGAATCCATGACTGTGAGCGCACCCACATCGAGCGGTAAAACACTAATCGCAGAACTCATGATAACCAAAGTACTGCTTGAAAAGGGTGGGAAAGCCCTATATCTTGTTCCGCTTAGAGCTCTCGCCGCGCAGAAGCTAGAGGAATTAAAGAAGTGGGAAAGGCTTGGGATACGCGTGGCATCGAGTACAGGTGATTTTGACAGGTATGACAGGTGGCTTGCTGACTATGATATAGTTGTTTTGACTTATGAGAAGTGTGACTCGATTTTGCGGCGGAGGACCACTGAGTCGTGGGTGACGGAGACCAATGTTGTTGTCGCTGATGAGGTGCATCTAGTTGGCGACAGGTCACGTGGACCAACCCTTGAAGTCGTGTTAACAAGGCTTAAGAAAATTAACCCCGAGATAAGGTTCCTCTCTCTTAGTGCGACCATAAGTAATGCTGCACAAATCGCTCGCTGGCTGTCCTCTAAGCTAGTCGTGAGTGATTGGAGACCTGTTCCTCTTAGGCAGGGAGTTTACTATGGGGGCAGAATTTATTTTGATACGGGTGAAACGGTGAATGTCAAACACACTGGCGATGAGCCTGTAGTCGACCTCGCATTGGATTCGATAAATAGGGGAGGACAAGTTTTGGTCTTCGCCTCCACTCGTAGGCAGGCTGAGAGTGTGGCCAAAAAGTTTACTGGGAAGCTTAGTCTCTCTGAGGTTGAAAAGAAGGAGTTGAATGATCTCGCTAAGAAGCTTGGCTCATACGATGAGCTAGGGCCAACCCACGATGAATTGGCCTCCCTCATAAAATCGGGTGTAGCCTTCCATCACGCAGGGCTTTCGTTTGATGCGAGAACAACCCTCGAGCAGGCGTTCATGGCTAGGAAGGTGAAGGTTTTGGCCTCAACAACCACACTTGCAGCTGGCTTGAATTTACCCGCGAGGCGTGTAATAATATATGATGTTACTAGGTATGAGCAGGGGTTTGGGAGGATTCGTATCCCCGTATTGGAATATCACCAGATGGCTGGTAGGGCGGGTAGGCCTGGTCTTGACCCATATGGTGAAGCGGTGCTTATAGCCCGGAAAGCGGATGATGTTGAAGAGTTACTGGAGGAATACGTGCGCTCCAAGCCTGAACCCGCTGAACCACAGCTCTTGGATGAGCTGACTCTGTTACCCCATGTGTTATCAAATGTGACGTCTGGTTATGCTGCTGATGAGCAGAAGCTCCGGGAGTTTTTCTCGGAGACATTCTCTGGCACCCTTTCTTCTAAGCCTTCTATGTGGAGGTCTATATCCAGAAGCCTGAAGTTCCTCCTCGATAACTCTTTTCTTACAGATGAAGGGGGCTACCTTCTACCCACGGCCTTCGGTAGGAAGACGAGTGAGGTATACTTTCACCCTTATACTGCGATCTTGGTGAAGAAGGCTGCTAACTATGGTGTTAGTGGTGTGGATAGGCACAGCCTCCACTTAGTTTGTTTGAGCGTTGAGGTGCCGAAGCCAAGATTAGGTATGAAGGAGAAAGAAGATTTGAGCTACGAGATCGATCAGGAAGAGGATGAACTACCCGTCTCACTCGAGGAGTATGTGGAGACTATGATGGACCTATCACCGGACCCCTATGAGGAGTATCTGGGCGCTTGGAAAGCCGCGAAGGTTTTAGAGTGGTGGGTTAACGAGGTAAGCGAAGCGAAGATAGAGGAAGCCGTCGGCGTCCAACCTGGAGACCTCTATCAGCTATACACCACCGCATCGTGGGTGAGTAGGGGTATAGCCTCACTGTTCCAAACACTGAAGTCAGATAGAAGCCTTGTAAAAGCCTATACAGATCTAAGCGTCAGGCTCGAGTCGGGTGTAAAATCCGAGCTCCTACCCCTCGTCGGACTTAGAGGTATTGGTAGAGTTAGAGCCAGACAGCTTTATAATAGTGGTATCAGGACGCTGAGAGATGTCGCCGAGGCCCCCATTGAAAGGCTCACCCAACTGAGAGGTGTGACAACTCAGCTCGCCCTGAGTATAAAGGAGCAAGCCTCTAAGCTTTCATCATCAGTTTGAATCGAGGCTTAGCCCTAGTCTTAACGTTTGCTGCATTGAGCGCATCCTGATCTTTTGAATGTCTTCGTTAACTAGGGGTCTCCCGGACTCCATAACCTTAATCATAGCTGGCTTCATGATCCCCCCGCATTTTGGGCACTTCTCTACCGAGTCTTTCCAACCAACAACCACATCGGTTAAACAGTCTGTACACCTATAGACGTTTTTCACACCCGAAAAACGCCCCCTCTTCGATACGGGTTTCCCTTCAACTTCGCATAAATCCATTGAAAAGTCGATGACTCTTGCAGCGGCTATGCTTGTACCTACACCGAACATGTCTGCGCCAGCTTTCTTTAACCCTCGAATACTTTTTTCATCGAGTCCACCAGAAACCATAATCCTAACCTTTTTGAAACCTAGGCGGTCGAGTTCCCAGCGCACTTCACGTACTATGTGTTCAAAGTTCCCCCTTCTGCTTTTAGGTGTATCCAGTCTTACCGCCGCAAGCTTAGCCCCAAGTAGGTTGGCCGCCCTAATCACTTCGTCTTTCTCATCTGAAAGAGTGTCGCAAAGAAGTGTGCGGGGCACATCAGGTGGTGCGTATTTGTCGAATGCAGACCAGGCATCTTCTTGACGCCCATAAATCAATATAAATGAGTGTGGCATGGTGCCGACAGGCGTTATTCCAAGTCTTCTACCCGCGGCCACACCACTGAAGCCATCCACACCGCCTATGTATGCGGCTCTATCAGACACGGCGGCGAGAGCGGGGTGCATGCGCCTAATCCCGAAGGCGAAAACCGGTGCACCTTCTGCTGCAACTTTAACACGCGCGGCGGCGGTGGCTACACCGCAGTTATATGATAGAATTCCTAGGATGGCTGTCTCAAGGAGGGCGAACTCACTGTATGGGCCGCTAATCACCATCACCGGTTCTTCAATGCCGTTTACGTCTTCTCCGCGAAACACGCTTCCCTCAGGCAGAGCCCACACGTCTACACTTCTCCCATTTAGTATCCCTATGACCTCGTTCAACCCAGCAAAGACACCCCACTCATATCCGTCCGGCAGGTCGCCTGAAAACTCAGCCCAAACGTGTGTGTCCGCCTTACCGTCTTTGCGCAGAGCCTCCATCATCCTCTCTAAGTAAACATCCGTTGTGAGGCCAGAACGCACCTCTTCAAACCCGCAGATCCAATCATCAGTCAAGTTAATCAAGAACCATAAACGTGTGAACATTAGAGTCTTTCGCAGTGGTGTGTTAACACATGGCCCCGTGTCTTGGTGTAAGCAGCACGTGTTGGTATAGAATTAAATTGTGTAGAGATAGAGCATACGTCTATCATACTTCCTGTACTCAAATTCTCTTACCCGCACGGGTTCAAGCATTGGTAGCTTAAAATCGTGTGTGACTATACGCAGCTGGCTAGTGAGACTAGGCTGGCTTAATAGGTCTTCGAGCACCGCTATGTTGCCCCGTGTTGTTAGGTAGAGAGTGATGACATTGAACCCCCAGCTCCTTACTGCCTTGTAGTCACCAACAACTAGATGCACCCGGCTCAGTAAACCCAGCTTGGTGCATCTCTCCCAAGCTTGACGCACTAGGCGGGCCTCTATATCCACCCCCACCGCGATGGCGCCCAGCTTAGCCGCCTCCTCTATGATGACTCCATCGCCGCAGCCAACATCAAGCAGCCGCTCACCTCGTCTCAGACCTGCGAGTTTGAGCATCGCTCTCGCAACAGTTGGCGGTGTGCGGTCGAATGGGGCGAGGGTCATAAGGTAACTATGTGAACGCCTTCCTTATTGACTCTTTATAGGGAGGTTCCAATACGCCTTTCTCTGTTATTATCCCACTGATAAGTGTAGGCGGCGTGACGTCGAAAGCCGGGTTCCACGCGTCCACACCGTCTGGTGCGGTCTTTACACCGTTAAACCCACGCACCTCTTCGGGGGAGCGTTGCTCAACCGTTATTTCACGTGACTCTAAATCAAACGTGCTGAGTGGCGCCGCAACGTAGAATGGAACACCATGTTGCTTGGCGAGCACCGCCAATGTGTATGTCCCAATTTTGTTAGCAGTTGACCCGTCGGCAAGTATGCGGTCGGCTCCAACCACGACTAACCCGACCTTCTTGGTGCGCATCAAGTATCCAGCAGCTGAGTCCACTATCAGTGTAACTGGTATCCCCGCGTTTACCAGCTCGAGGGTGGTGAGTCTGGCGCCCTGCAGAAGAGGGCGGGTTTCCGTGGCGAACACCTTAAACCTCTTACCACGCTCCCATGCAGCTCTTATGACGCCTAGCGCTGTGCCCATTCCACCCGTGGCGAGTTGGCCAGTGTTGCAATGTGTCAGAATGAGATCGCCATCCTTGATTAGCTCAGAACCGTAGCCACCGATTAGCTCGTCACGCTCAACCTCTTCCCTAAGTATTCTGTGCGCTTCCTCAAGTGTTGTGGCTTTAACCTCTTCGACACTTCCACATCTTTTAGCTGCTTCTAGCACTCGGTCGACACCCCAAAAAAGGTTTCTGGCAGTGGGTCTAGTGCTCTTTATAAGAGCACCCGATTTTTGTAGGAACTCAATGCACGTGTTAACATCATTGCTCATGCATCCCTGGGCGGCGAGCGCCACCGAGTACCCGCCAACTATACCTAGCGTTGGAGCCCCTCTGACGGCCAGCGTCCTTATCGCATCCGCGACCTGCTCAACTCTGGTACACCTAATCCTCTCAACTCTAAATGGAAGGAGCCTCTGGTCTAATATTGAAACACAACCCGCCTCCCATTTGACTGGTGTTAGATCCATCATCAATACGCTTTTTAGCACATGAGTTAAAAAGTGTTTTGTGTGTTGGTGTGTCAACCCAAAAACCGTTTGAGATCACCCCTAACGGTCTGTTTGTAGGGCCCCCCCTCTCCTCAACTCTCCTGAATAGTGGTTTCGGGACGCCGAGGGGCTCCGGTGTGGAGCTGGGGGGAATGGAGGCTGTCTACCTCATACTTCGGGGTAGAATAGAGGTAGACAACCCAGAGGAAATCATTAAGACTCTATCCTCCCGTAAAAGGGGGTTCTGGACTGTTTACGCGGTTTTTGCAGACCTCTCTAATCAGGGTAAAAAAATCTTCTATGACGACGAGCTGGGCATAATACTCCAGAAGGAGGGTGAAAAAATGGTTTATATTCCTCTTAGCTTGGATAAGCCAATGACTCTTAAGAATCTGCTGGCGAGGGCTAAAACTTATGTTGAGAGGAGCTGGACACCGGTGCTCGCGATCGTCGACGAACATGGGACGCCCACCTACTATTCTGTTGACACGAGGCCGCCATCTAAGGAGCTACTAATCTCTGGCGAGGAGGGTTCACTGTGAGGTCTAGGATAGCCACTGTGGCCAGTATGATTAGGCCCTTAAATGCCTTTATGACCTCCGTGGCGGTGTACGTAGCGGTGACCGTGGCCCTACGCCACCTTACGCCACCCACACCCAGACTCGTTGCGGCCTGTGTTACAGCGTTCACCATAGCTGGGTTCGCCATGGTTGTAAACGACATATACGATATAGATGTTGATAGGGTCAACGAGCCTGGTAGGGCTCTGCCGAGTGGGGCGATATCTATCAGGGGTGCGTGGGTGTACGCCCTAATTCTTGCGGTGGTCGGTCTGGGTTTAGCGGCTTACGATGGGGTGATCGAGCTTGGTTTGGCTGGCTTGTCGTGTGCTCTTTCAATCCTCTACTCTAAGACCCTTAAACTGAGGGGTTTGAGTGGCAACCTAGCTGTGTCCTACAACGTGGCCCTACCTTTCCTATACGGTGGTCTAGTGGTAAACAAGCTAAGCATTGTGTTAGCCACGTTTTTCCTGCTTGCGTTTCTTTCTAACACGGGTAGAGAAATCATTAAGGGCATAGCGGAATCCGAGGGCGACGCGCTTAGATCTGTTCGGACCCTCGCCCGGGTGCACGGTCCAAGGGTGGCAGCCAAATTTGGGTCGGCCTTTTCACTTATCGCAGTGGGGTTGAGCCCCATCCCCATCTTTGTGGGGGGGCTGTCACCTCTGGGATACTTACCAGTGGTGTTTGTCACCGATATTCTGTTCGTATACCTCAGCGTTAAGCTTCTCATGGATGTCTCATCGGCTCAGTCTGTCAAAAAACTCTATAAGTTCCCGATGCTTTTGGCTATGGTGTCCTTTATCACGGGCGCACTCGTCTAGCCCACTTGGTGGTGAAGATGACTCAGTTCACAACTCCGCGGGGGATGAATGACATAGGCGTAGAGGAGATGGAGCGGAGGCTCTGGATTCAATCCAAGATTGAGCCTGTGATTAGGTCGTATGGCTTCCGACGGGTTGAGCCGACATTCATTGAGCATTTAGACACGCTCAAAGCCAAGAGTGGTGAGGCCATTCTCCAGGAGATCTATTACTTCAAGGATAAGGCGGGAAGGGATCTTGGACTAAGATTCGATCTCACTGTGGGTATGGCTAGAATGGTTGCCAACGACTTCAAAACCCCCGAACCCATAAAGCTCTACGCTATATCACCCATGTGGAGATATGATGAACCCCAAGCTGGGCGTTATAGATGCTTTTGGCAATGGGATGTCGAAACATACGGACCAACCGAAGCCTACGCTGATGCAGAGGTGATTTCACTGGGGCTGGATGTGATGAAGTCCGTTGGCCTCAACGCCACAGTGCACGTTTCGCATAGAAAACTGCTTGAGGGCGTAGTGCGTGTCCTTGGAGCCAAAACCGAGGAGCAGGTCAAAAGATGCTTTAATGCGCTCGACAAGGCTCAGAAGATAGGTCGCGACGAACTGAATCAACTCCTGCAGAGCGCTGGGCTGCCAGCGGAGAGCTCCCAGCTTCTAGTTGACTTGGTCTACTCTAGGGCTGACTTGGACGGTTTGAAGGCTAAACTAGGCGAAGGGGTGCTAAGACAGGTTGAAGATGCACTCAGAGAGCTGGATGTGCTCTGGGACGAGCTTGGCTCACTGGATAAGAAACAGAGTTGCTCGCTCGATTTAAGTATCGTGAGGGGATTAGACTACTATGATGGAATAGTTTTTGAGGGCTACACTGAGGGCTCAAACCTTTCCTTGTTTGGGGGTGGCAGATACAATAACCTCACCGCCATATATGGATCCCGCCACCTACCAGCAACTGGTGTGGCTGGGGGTATAGAACGACTAATGCTGGCGCTCGAGCAGGTTGGTGTTTTCTCCAAGCTGGAAGAGCAGAAACCCGTGCGAGTATTCGTGGCCAACACAGATGAGCAGACAAGGCGTGACGCCATCGGCGTCGCAACCGCGCTGAGAAGAAGGGGTATAGTTGCTGAGTACACAATAAAGGATTGGCCTTTGAGGAGGCAGCTTAGCTTTGCTGGTGCTGGAAGCTACACCCACGCCCTCATAGTTGGCAGGAAGGAGGTGTCTACGGGTGTGTACACCTTGAAAGAGCTTAAAAGCGGGCTTCAAGTTGAGAAATCACTGCAGGAAATACTCGATATGCTCACGCCCCCGTAGCTCAGCATGGATAGAGCGACTGCCTCCTAAGCAGTAGGTCGGGAGTTCAAATCTCCCCGGGGGCGCCTCATCCAATGCTCTCTGATTTGACACATCTTCTTTTTTGATGACATTTGTTGACAAGCTTTTACTCAGGTAAACATCCCCTCTCAGTATAGCGTGGACGAAGGAGCTCAGGTTTGGATAACCCAGAGCGCCTATCTTGAGAAGGAAGAGTCTTTCATCTTCTTCCTTAAGGCGGACACTCAGCGTGGAGTACGCTTTTTGTTTGTTTTTTTCAAACATTTTGTTTTTTAAAAAACGAAAAAACATTTAAACGCAGCGTAGAAAAAATAAATTTATTACTTATATACATAAGAGCACCTTTTGTAAAACAATCTGCGAAAAAATCAAAAAACAAACAAAGAAACAGCTGAGGAGGAAGGAGTACCTGTAAGGGAGATGGATACGAGTGAAGTAACACTCGAAAAAAAGGGTGAAGCTTCACCGCTACCACTCAAACTCTTCGAGATAGGCGTCCCAACAGGCTTCAAAGTCTGTGGCTCTAAATCGCCGATGGTGATTGAACCGCTGAAACTCACCCAGGCAAGGTTAACAGTGCTGAAACCCATCAGATCCAGAATAATCGGGGATTGAATAGTGGTATCACTGGGTGAGACAAGATAGAAAACCATGCCCACAACATCCATCCGCGGATTCGTTATTATCCTCGTCCTCTCCGCATGGTTCATGCGGACTCAACCACTTTCGGACTCAACCAGTGCGATCAGATACTGGTAGTATATATCTTCAGGCGTGATGTTTGTTAGCTTCAAAGTCCAATCCTGATAGAGTGGAATCGCATAAGTGGGGTCATAGACGATGCTCCAGAAATAGGAGGGCGTTGTTGAAGATAGAACAGAGTAACGACTCAGGATGAAGGGAACAGCGTTAAAGTGACCATGCGACGCATTAGCCTCTTCACTCAACGTAACACCGAAACTCTGACCCGCGATATTGGGATTCACGAAAAGGTCGAGCTGCGCATCCCCACCAAGAATGAAGAGCTCAGCATAGAAAATCTCCGAGTTCGCTGGGAAAGTAAAAAGAGTCTGGCTTCCACCCGGGGAAAGCGGAGTCATCTGACGGGTGTAAACCGAGTATTTTCTACCCTCTGGTGGGCTAGGGGTTCTCTGCAAAAAACCCCCCAACCTCCTATCAATGAATGTCATTGTGCACCCACATATTCCTCATAGGTGCCCCAGACAGTTGCCTGAATCGACGATGATGCTGGAAGTACAGCGGTGGCTATGATCTGCCCACTACCACTGATGGTGAAGAGGGGTACACGCTTAGCTTCAAGCACATTAGCCTGCGAAGTTGAAACAGTGAGCTCGAAGACCTGCACACCCGTGTAGCCATCACTCAGCGTCAAAACCACTGGGGATGATGCGGTGGTTGAGGCGCTCAACCTCCTTGCATAGAATTTATAGAAATTGGGTACATACGTGTTTGCTGTACCATCGGGTCCAATGGTAGCCGTGACTGTTGCGGTCACGGTAGCTGTATTTGACAGGTTGACCTGAACAGGATACAGTGTGTTCACGCGCGGCTCACCTCAGTTACCACCATTGGTTCCAGTGCATGCGGATTCAGGGGAACCACGCCCTCTATTGGGGGCATACTAACCGCACCACTAAAGAAGTTCCCCACATACATGTCCTGACCCAGAGCCACAGCCGTCAGCAGCGCCTGTTTATCATTGACTGGCCTGAACGATACGAAGTGGAAACCCAACTTCAACCGGAAACTCTGAGGAAGGGGAAGGGTGTTGAGGAAGGCGAAACTATAGATCAGTGGGCCAACGGGGAAGCCCACAAGACCATCAACAAACTTCGGCGAATCATACGGATATTCACTTCCCTTCAGAGCACCAAAATTGAAGTCGGACGCAACGGGGGCACTCTCAGGCAGCGAAAGAATGGATGATTGGTCTGCGCCTATTCTGGGGTAAAGCCAGACAGTTGAAGGATAGATACCCATGGAGAGGAAGAGCGCGGTGTTGGGTGCTACTTTACTCCTATTAGGTACAAGGATATCAGAGTTGGGAGACTGGGATATCCTCAAAGTGCTGAGGCGGTAGGGGCCCACGAACACGGGGACATCAACCACTGGGGCATCAGCCTGTTTATTTTGCTGGATCGGTGGAAGCTCAAACAACTCCGGGAGATTCGTTTCATACAGTGGGTTCCACTCGTACGTGATGTCATATCTGGCAGTCGCTAGGAAGGTCGCATAGCCTTCTCTAAAGAGGAGTGCGAAGGGTTCGCCTTCGCGAGGGGGTCGTTTCATACGGCTTAAAAGGAAACAGACGCATAAAAAGGCATCCAATTTTTCA
>JGI20133J14441_1001148_pt1 | contig 22360 bp, 22 predicted proteins | sample RS3BMetagenome_FD_14441 | JGI IMG/M metagenome (IMG submission 14441)
CCAGAGGCGGGCGGCGGCCGATGACAGCGGTGCGCAGGTTCATGAGCACCGGGCACATCTCGGGGAGCTCGATGTCGAAACGGTCGCGATAGCGACGCGCGAAGTCCGCGAGCACCTGTCCGGGATCGAATCCCGGGCTCACGACGGGGATACGCAGCACGTGCGATTGTCCCTGGTAAAGAAGATCGGCTTCGTGTTCCACATCGATCTTCGTGACAGCCACGCCCTCTGTATTGATCAGCTTGCGGCCCGCCATCGCCTGGTCGTGGAAGATCGCATCGATTGCCGTTGCATCTGCCGTAGCGAGCGGGCAATTGATGGTTTGCACGAAATCGTGTCTGACGTCCGCAAGTACGCACCCGATCGCCGAGGTCAGTCCAGGGTAGCGCGGTACCAGTACTTTCGGAACACCGAGTTCACGGGCGAGAGTCACTGCATGCAGCGGGCCGGCGCCGCCAAAAGCGACGATGATGAAATCGCGAGGATCGTGTCCTTTCGCCATGGATACGAGACGTATCGCGCCAGCCATCTGGTTGTTCGTGACGGCGATGATGGCGGCAGCCGCCTCGACCGCATCGTAGCCGAGGATGTGGCCAATTTTTTGCCGAAGGGCGCGCCCGACGGCGCCGAGGTCGGCGCTACGATCTGCACCATTGAGCGCCGCCGGGTTAAGGCGACCGAGCATCAGGTTCGCATCTGTAATAGTCGGCTCGGTCCCACCGCGCCCGTAACAGATCGGCCCGGGCATCGATCCGGCACTCTCTGGGCCGACCTTCAGGATCCCGGCTTTGTTGATGCGGGCGATACTACCCCCGCCTGCACCGATGGTATGAATGTCTACCATCGGCACGTGCACCGGCAAGCCGTAGGCGATATCCTTCTCGCTAGTGATTGCCGGGGCCCCGTCGAGAATGAGTGCGACATCGAAACTCGTACCGCCCATATCGCAGCCGATGGCGTTAGGAAACCCAGCCTGGGAGGCGATAGCCGCGGCGGCGAGCGCCCCGGCGGCGGGACCCGACATGACCGTGTGAACGGCATGCGCACCGGCGATGCCGGCAGACATCATGCCGCCATTTCCCTGCATGACCAAAAGGTCATGCTCGAATCCGCCACGTCGTAGCGCACCATTCACCTTCGCAAGGTATGTCGAGACGATGGGCTGAATATAGCCGTTGATGGCAGCCGCCGTGCCGCGCTCGAACTCACGCATTTCGCAGAGTATCTGGGATCCGACTGTAATAAAGTCATTCGCCCAGACCTCACGTGCGATTTCTAGGGCGCGCAATTCGTGGGTTTGATTGACATAAGAATGCATGAAGTGGATGATGAGCGCCTCAGCTCCCATGGCGGCGAGCTGTAAGATTGCCTCTCTTACCTCGGTTTCGTCGAGCGGAACCAGGATGCGACCGTCTGCACCGATCCTCTCCGCCACTTCGAGGCGAAATTCACGTTCGATGAGTGCCTCGAACGTGCCGATCATGCCGTAAGCTTGTGGGCGGGTACGGCGGCCAAGCTCCAGCACGTCGCGGAAGCCGCGTGTCGTGATCAACCCGCACCGCACCCCTTTTCGCTCCAGCACGGCATTGGTGCCGATCGTGGTGCCGTGGATCAGTGTATCGATGTTCGCCGGCGCAGCGTCCAGGGCGCCAAGGCCGTTGATGAAGCCCACCGATTGGTCCTGCGGCGTGGTGGGTACCTTGGCGATGCGGAAACGCGCTTGCTCCTCATCGATCAAGAGCAGATCTGTGAATGTTCCCCCAACATCCACACCCACCACTTGCCGCTTCATTCGCGCACTCCTCTCTCCTAGCCGCTCCAGAGGCGAGCGGTATCAGTTATGCGTTCCGTAATTCGAAACTAGATTTCGTAATTCGGAATATGCTGTATGGATATTTGGGGGCGAGTCAATCGCCTTTCGTGGTCGCGTTGAGGTTCGGCGATATGAGGGGAGGCGAGCGGAACGAGATGGGGTGAACGCGAAGGAGTCGGAAGGCGCCAAACGGCGGCGAGCGCGGGAGACCAATGTCTTGGAGCGGCAAATCTCGATCCTTGAGGCGATTTCAGCGTCTGGTGACGGCTTGCTGCAAAGCGAGATCGCAGAGGTTGTCGGACTGCCGAAAGCGACGGTGCATCGCTTGATGGCGATGCTCGTCGAGGCGGGGCTGGTCGTCGCGCGCGGGCGTCGGCGCAAAGCTTATGTGGTTGGGCCGCGACTCACGCGCCTGCTGCACGCCGAGATCGAGATGAACCGGCTGCAGCGGCTCGCCGATGCCCCGCTCCACGCCCTTGTGGCGCGGTTCCAAGAAACGGCTTATCTCGCCCGTTTCACGGGCACCGAGGTGCGTTCGATTGCCATGGCCGTCCCCGAGCGCGAGTGGCGTGGGCACGTTTACCCCGGGAACACAATGCCCTTCTACGCTGCAGCGTCAGCGAAGGCGATTTTTGCTTTTCAGCCGCCGGAAGTACTCGCGCGTGCCATGAAAGCGCCATTGATGCGATTTACGCCTTTCACGAAGACTGATCCCGAGGCTATTCATCATGAATTCGCAATGGTAAGAGCGCGAGGCTTCGCCACGTGTCGTGAGGAAATCGACATGGGCATTATAGCCTATGCCTGCCCAATAAATCTTCCGAACGTGGGCGTTATTTATAGTGTCGGCTTAACAGGGCCGATCGGCCGGATTGACAAGACCCCCGAGGCCGAGATTGTGGCCGCCTTGAAGAAGGCCGCCGATCAATTGGCATCGCGAATCGCACGCATGGGTCGGGTCGAATCCCGGATGGAGTAAGACTTCCAGAAACGAAACCGATGGGCCCTTCGCTTTTTTTGGAGTTGCCCCTAAAACCCCGAAGGGAGGAGTTTGCCGATGAACACCCGGAGTTCCTGCGGTGCTAGGCCAGCAGCGACTGGCGCGGGAGACCTTGCGAAGGCCTTCCAAAAGGTTGATCCTGGCCTCCGGCTGAATTTTATCAGCCTATTTTTATCAGCCTATGTTCATAATGATGATTGCTCTGCGAAGTGACGGAAACCTAAGATAAGGTATCATCTGATCATGTCGGCCGGACAGACAGAGAAACTTGCCCTCGCCTTTCGGAACCTTTCCAAAACGTTCGGCGGCCAGCGTGCGCTTGCCGGCGTGAATTTCGATCTTAAATCCGGCGAGGTTCATGGCTTGCTCGGTCAAAATGGATCGGGCAAGTCCACGCTTATCAAAATTCTTGCCGGTTATCATGCGCCGGATCCCGGCAGCCTACTGTTCGTGCATGGAAAGCCGGTGGCGCTGCCGTTACCGCCGGGCCAGTCACATCGTTTCGGCATCAGTTTCGTCCATCAGAACCTCGGGCTTCTTCCGTCGCTGACCGTTGTGGAAAACCTGTTGCTGGGAAGGCTTGCTGACTCGCGCGCCAAGATGCTTTCTTGGCAACAGGAGGCGATACGCGCCAGAGAGACCTTTGATCGCTATGGGCTCGATCTTGATCCGAGCGCAACGGTGGCGAAACTTTCCGCAGTGGAGCGTGCGTTGCTTGCCATTGTCCGCGCTCTGGAAGAGATGCGTGCCTGGGCGCCGCCGGCCGGCGGTGTGCTTGTGCTCGATGAGCCTACCCCATTTCTTCCGAAACGCGATGTGGATCGGTTATTCGCGCTTGTGCGGAGCATTGTTGCAGAGGGCGCAAGCGTGATTTTGTCTCTCATGACGTGGACGAAGTTCTTGAAATTACTGACCGTGCGACCGTTTTACGCGATGGTCGGCTGGCCGGCACTGTGGAAACACGCTCGACCAATAAAGCGGAACTGGTGCGGCTGATTGTCGACATGGATCTGCCGCCGCCCGCGCATGAGAGCAAAACCGCCGTGGGCTCCGAGCCGCTGGTTGAGATACGTGGCCTGTCCGGGCCATTCATTCACGGCCTTTACTTTACACTCCAACGCGGCGAAATTCTGGGCCTGACCGGCTTACTCGGTTCCGGTTATGAAACTGTCCCTTATCTCCTTTACGGCGGAGAGCGGGCAGGCAGCGGTGTGCTTCGGATCGGCGAAAATGCATATGAACTTTCCGCGTTTACGCCGGCGCATGCAATCCGCTCCGGAATTGTTCTCATTCCGGGTGATCGCGCCAATGCAGGTGTCATCGGTTCGCTTCCCGTGGTGGATAACGTTACGATGCCGGTGCTGAGCAGGGTATTTAGACCCTGGCTTCTATCCCACCATCGCATGCGAGAGGTGACGCGCACGCTTGGCGAGCGTTTTGATCTTACGCCGAATGACCCTTTGCTTCCTCTTTTTGCGTTAAGCGGCGGTAACGCGCAAAAGGCTGTCCTTGCAAAATGGCTGCAAACAAAACCTAGGCTTATTCTTCTGGACGAACCTACGGAAGGGGTTGACGTGGGTGCGAGGTTGAAGGTGTTTGGCGCCATTCGCGACGTAGCGGCGAAGGGTGCTGCGATCATATGCGCAAGCGCCGATTACGAACAGCTCGCTACATTATGCGATCGTGTGTTGGTCTTATCACGTGGTCGCATCGTCGCCAAACTATCCGGCCCCGATATGACAAAAGACCGTATTGCCGAGCAATGCTACCGGGTAGGCGAAATCTCATCGGAACAGGCAGCGGCGTAAGTCTGCGCAAGCGGATGAGCATAACCAATGCTGCAGCCGGAGTGGTGCCGAGGTCGGTTTCGTGATCAATAGGTTGATTCACAACTTGTCGAAAGGTATTTTCCGATGATTACTTTGCGCGCCCGCCCGCTGACCGAGTCCGCCTTCGCGCCCTTTGGCACTGTCGTCACATACAACCCCGGTGCGCCGCGCTTCGGATTGATCAGGGAATTGGAAAACTATCGCGACACCGCGCGCGTGCATCTCGATTTTGTCAGCATTGCCGCACGCACATTGCCCTTCACCACGCAAGTGATGGAGCGCCACCCGTATTCCTCGCAGACCTTCATTCCGATTGGGGTGGCACGCTATCTTGTTATTGTGGCTCCGCCGGGTCTTCCAACTGAGCCGGATATGACACGTGCGCAGGCTTTCATTGCAGAGTCTCGGCAATGCATTACGTATCGCGCCGGCACCTGGCATCACCCGGCCACCGCCCTCGATCGCGACGGCTTCTTTGCCATGCTCACTTGGCGCGCGGGAAATGCGGGCGATGAGGAGTTCTTTTCCTTGCCCGAGCCGATGGAGATTTGTGCCGAAATCGGCCCCGCGTCCTAGCCGCGTGACGCCATCATACCACCGAAGAGCAATCCGTACGGCTCATTCGAATAGCATATCACGCATCAACGCCTAATTAATAGGCAATAAGTCGCCGTATTAGCCTAAATAATAGGCTATTCTGCCATGGCGTTCCTCCATAACTGGAAATCCTGAGCAAACACGCTTCTGGCACAGTCTTTGCGTCAGGGGAGAGGGTGGGGCGGCGGCTTCGGTTCTTCAGTGCCGAAGCGCGCCTGAAACACCGGAAAACGCAATGCGGAGAGGAACTACGAAATGGCACTGCAGAGAAGCGAATTTGGTCGGCGGGAACTTGGAAGCTTGGGTCTTGCAGCGGCGGCACTGGTCGGCCTCGGCGCGACAGCGCTCGCGCCAAAACGGGCTCGGGCCGCGAATCCTCCCTCCGGCGAGCCGATCAAGGTTGGCATTCTGCATTCGCTTTCCGGCACCATGGCCATCAGCGAGACGACGCTCAAGGACGTGATGCTGATGTTGATCGACGAGCAGAACAAAAAGGGTGGTCTGCTCGGACGGCCCTTGCAACCGGTTGTTGTAGATCCTGCCTCGAACTGGCCATTGTTTGCCGAAAAAGCTCGCCAACTCCTGGCGCAAGAGAAATGCGCTGCGGTGTTCGGTTGTTGGACCAGCGTTTCGCGCAAATCCGTTCTGCCGGTTTTCGAGGAGCTGAACGGCATTCTGTTCTACCCAGTGCAATATGAAGGCCAAGAATGCAGCCGCAACGTGTTTTACACCGGGGCTGCCCCGAACCAGCAAGCGATTCCTGCGGTTGACTATCTCATGGCACAGGAAGAAGTAAAACGCTGGGTTCTTGCCGGTACCGATTACGTCTATCCACGTACTACCAATCAAATTCTGGAAGCCTATCTGAAAAGCAAAGGCGTTGCTGCTTCGGATTTGATGATCAACTACACGCCGTTCGGCCACTCAGACTGGCAGAACATTGTTTCCCAGATCAAGTCCTTCGGTTCTGCCGGCAAAAAAACCGCTGTGATTTCTACCATAAATGGCGATGCGAATGTACCGTTCTACAAAGAGCTCGGCAACCAGGGCATCAAAGCAACCGATATTCCGGTAATCGCTTTCAGCGTGGGCGAGGAAGAGCTTGCCGGGATCGACACCAAGCCGTTGGTGGGCCATCTCGCTGCGTGGAATTACTTCATGAGCGTGGATACGCCAGAAAACAAAGCGTTTATCCAAAAATGGCACAATTTCATCAGAAACCCGAAACGGGTGACAAACGACCCAATGGAAGCTCACTATATCGGGTTCAATATGTGGGTAAAGGGCGTTGAGAAAGCGGGAACGATTGATCACGATGCTGTTATCGACGCGATGATCGGCGTTGCCGTTCCCAATCTCTCCGGCGGCTACTCCGCAATGATGCCGAACCATCATATTACAAAACCGGTTCTGATCGGCGAGATTCAAGAGGACGGGCAATTCAACGTCGTTTGGCAAACGCCCGGTCTTGTCGTTGCGCAGGAATGGTCGCCCTATGTCGCAGAGACCAAGGATTTGATTGGCGATTGGCGGGCGCCGCTATCCTGTGGCAGCTTTAACGTCAAAACCGGAAAATGCGGAGGCTCGGTAAGCGCGATGAAATAGCTCACATGTCTCTTCGTTTTCAACACTTGCCGGGGAGCGTCTTCTCCACGCCGGTCCACTACCGCGCGTTTTGCACTGTGTTTCTCGCGTTGGCGGTGCTTCTTGCCTCCGCTCTAAGCAGTCAAGCGGAAACATCCCCTGTAGAACTTTACTCGGAGCTGGCATCGCACAATTATGAGAACATACGCAGAGCGGTTGAGAAGATAGCGGATTCAAACGATCCGCATGCGGTCCCCATTCTTTCCGCGCTGCAGGCTGGCCGTCTTTTTGCCAATACCGACGGCCAGTTGTTCATTCGCAATCCGGACGGCAGCCTCGAAGATGCGGTCAGCGGCCAGCACATTGCCGGTGAACTTGGAAAAAACCTCAAAGAAATACGTATCAACAATACCATTCGCCGTGCTCTCGAAGGGGCGTTGGGTAGGTTGCGTTTGTTTGCGCCGGATCCAAACGTCCGGGCGGCCGCGGCGAAAGCCATTTTTCAAACGCGCGACCAATCCGCGCTTGCCCCGCTGGAACGGGCACTGGCCAGCGAACGCGATGCGAAAGTGCGGCTTGCCATGCAAGAGGCGAAAGCGGCACTTTTGCTTTTTTCACCGGAGACGTCTGCGAAAACGAAACTTGAAGCGATTGCATTGCTACGAAACCGCGGAGATCTGGAAGTTGCCGCGTTGCTTGCCGAGCTCAGCGGCCAACCGCCGGAAGTCACGGCTGCCGCAAAAGAGGCCCTTATTGGAATTCATCGCCAGCAACAAATTTGGAATCTTCTGCAAGTCATCTTCTATGGCCTCTCGCTTGGTTCCGTACTTCTGCTGGCTGCCACAGGCCTTGCCATTACCTTCGGGGTCATGGGCGTTATCAATATGGCGCATGGCGAAATGGTGATGCTTGGCGCCTATACCACTTTCGTCGTGCAGCAAGCGACGCTGCGCTTTGCGCCGGATTGGTTGCCTGCCAGCCCTATCCTGGCCTTGCCCTTTGCTTTTCTCGTCACCGGGCTATTGGGTGTGCTGATCGAACGTGGTCTCATTCGTTTTCTTTATGGCAGGCCGTTGGAAACTCTGCTTGCGACCTGGGGTCTTTCGCTTTTGCTGCAGCAAGTGGTGCGCTCGCTATTCGGGGCGAGCAACCGTGAAGTCTCGACACCGTCGTGGATGAGCGGCACCATGCCTTTCGGTGCCATGACAATCACCGCCAACCGGCTCACCATCATCGCGTTTTCGGTCGTGGTATTCGGGTCCCTCATTCTCTTGCTTCGCACGACGTTTTTCGGTTTACAGCTGCGCGCGGTAACACAGAACCGTAGCATGGCAGCAGCCATGGGGATTCGTACCCCTTGGATCGATGCGCTGGCGTTCGGCCTAGGCTCGGCGATCGCAGGCACGGCCGGAGTTGCGCTCAGTCAAATCGATAACGTGAGCCCCAATCTTGGCCAGAACTATATTATCGATAGCTTCATGGTGGTTGTATTCGGAGGGGTCGGGAATCTTTGGGGCACTGCGCTTGGCGCGCTCACTTTGGGTATTGTGAACAAGATTCTGGAGCCTGTTGCGGGGGCGGTGCTTGGCAAAATCGTGGTGCTGTGCCTCTTGATTGTATTCATTCAGCGCCGGCCGCGCGGCCTTTTCCCGCTTAAAGGAAGGGCGGCCGAAGCATGAACCGCGCGGAATTTTCCATTCGTATCACGGCACTTACGGTTCTCGTTACCGCTCTGATTTTGGCGGCCCTCAATCTTGCTTTGCCGGCGCAGTCTTCGATCCATGTGCCGCCCTATGTCATAACACTTGCCGGAAAATATCTTTGCTATGCCATTCTTGCCGTCGCGCTTGATCTGGTTTGGGGATTTGTCGGGGTATTGAGCCTTGGTCATGCTGCCTTTTTCGCGCTCGGCGGTTATGCAATGGGTATGTATCTTATGCGGGAAATCGGCACGCGCGGTGTCTACGGCAACCCGGTTTTGCCTGACTTTATGGTGTTTCTGAACTGGACGAAGTTGCCGTGGTATTGGCACGGATTCGATATGTTCTGGTTTGCTTGTCTCATGGTTCTGGTGGTACCTGGGGTGCTTGCGTTTGTATTTGGCTACTTTGCCTTTCGCAGTCGCGTCTCGGGCGTTTATCTTTCGATTATTACGCAGGCGTTTACCTATGCGTTAATGCTTGCATTCTTTCGCAACGACATGGGCTTTGGCGGCAATAACGGTCTTACCGACTTCAAGGACATCTTGGGGTTTCCTCTTCATTCCGAACGCACGCGTGCAGCGCTTTTGCTTTTCTCTGCGGCATTTCTTTGCGCCGAGTTACTGCTTTGTCGGGCGCTGGTTCGCTCGCGGTTCGGAAAAATCCTCATTGCGATCCGCGATGCGGAAGATCGCGCGAGGTTTCTTGGTTACCGGACTGAGTCCTTCAAAGTGACGGTGTTTGTTCTCTCGGCGATGATGGCGGCGGTCGGCGGCGCATTGTATGTGCCGCAGGTCGGCATTATCAATCCGAGCGAATTTTCTCCGGCAAACTCTATCGAGGCGGTGATTTGGGTGGCGGTCGGCGGCAGAGGCACATTGGGCGGAGCGGCGCTCGGTGCCGTCTTGGTGAATTTCGCGAAGACCTACTTTACGAGCGCGCTACCGGAGTTCTGGCTCTATGCGCTGGGGAGCCTCTTCATTTTGGTAACGCTGTTCCTACCGAACGGTATTCTGGGCGCGCTTGCTTTTCGGAGCCGAGGCAAAGCAGCGAACACCGCGGCAAACCCGGTGCGGGCGAAAGGGTCCTTGGTATGAACCGCTCCGAACACTCTCCTGCCGAAACGCTACTCTATCTCGATGGCGTGACGGTCAGTTTCGAAGGGTTCAAGGCATTGAACAATCTTTCGTTGCTGCTTGAGCGAGGGGAGATGCGCGCGGTGATTGGCCCGAACGGCGCCGGCAAGACGACGATGATGGATGTGATCACCGGGAAAACACGCCCGGATGCCGGGGAAGTGATTTACAAAAACGCGGATTTGACGCGCCTTGATGAGGCGGATATCGCCGCTCTCGGGATTGGGCGGAAATTTCAAAAACCGACGGTGTTTGAAACGCACACTGTTTGGGACAATTTACTGCTCGCCAATGCCGGAAATCGCCGCATTCTTCCCACACTTTTCGCGCGCGAAAGCCCCGGCGAGCGCGAGCGGATCGAGGAGATCCTCGAACAGATCCGGCTTTCGGATTCTCGCTATCGGCTGGGCGGTGCTCTCTCTCATGGGCAGAAACAGTGGCTTGAGATCGGCATGCTGCTGGCGCAGAACCCGGAGTTGCTGCTGGTGGATGAGCCGGCAGCCGGCATGACCGAAGCCGAAACCGAAGCCACGGCAATGCTTTTGCGCGAGATCAATCGTACGCGAAGCCTGCTGGTTGTGGAACATGATATGGGCTTTGTGCGTTCGCTCGAAGCGAAAGTTACGGTGTTGCATGAAGGCAGCGTGCTGGCCGAAGGATCGTTAGAAAACGTGAGCAACGATCCCCGCGTGATCGAAGTTTATCTGGGACGCTGAGGCAGATGCTGGAGGTGAAAGCGCTCGATATGCATTACGGTGCAGCCATAGCGCTGCATCAGGTTTCGCTGGTAGCGAAAGTGGGAGAAGTAACCTGCGTGCTCGGTCGCAACGGCGTCGGAAAAACGAGTTTATTACGCACGATTATCGGCGCCCACGCGCCGAGCAGCGGCAAGATTTATTGGGAAGGTGAGGATATTACGCATCTGCCGAGTTACGAGCGCGCCCGTCGCGGCATTGCCATCGTTCCTCAAGGGAGGGATATTTTCCCACTTCTGAGCGTGCGTGAGAACTTGGAAACAGGCTTTGCGGTTTTACCGCGTCGAGCGCGCAGGATACCGGATGAGGTTTTCGATCTGTTCCCGGTTCTGAAAACGATGTTACGTCGGCGGGGTGGTGATCTTTCGGGAGGCCAGCAGCAGCAGCTGGCGATTGCCCGCGCCTTGGTCACCCGCCCGCGGCTTTTGTTGATGGATGAGCCGACCGAGGGCATCCAGCCCAGTATTATTAAGCAAATCGGCCGCGTGATTGCCCTCTTGCGCGAACGCGCCAACCTCGCCATTCTGCTGGTTGAACAATATTTCGAGTTCGCCCGCGATCTGGCGCAGCGCGTTGCGGTTATGGAGCGGGGGGAAATAGTACTGTCCGGCCGTTGGGAAGAACTTGATTCGGAGAATGTGCGCCGACGTCTCGCCATTTGATCAGCTTCAACGCGCAGTCGGCATTCTCAAAGTGAGCTTTCGGAAAAATGGCGCCTACTCCGCGCTTCGGGATCTTCGCCAGGAGGGAAGCTTAAAAGTTCGCTTCCCAATGCCCGAGACGGGAGAGTTGTTGCAGGTCGTCACATTGAACACCGCAGGTGGCATTACCGGGGGGGATACCTTCCAAAGCAGTTTTCTGCTCGAAGAGGGGAGCGCAGCAACCATTACCACGCAGGCGCCGGAACGGATTTACCGCGCGCTTCCATCTTCGCCCCCGGCAAGCGTGTGCCATTCCGTAACGCTTGGCCCCGGAGCCATGGCGGAATGGCTTCCTCAGGAGACGATTCTGTTCAACGGCGCTCTTCTCCGCCGCCGACTTTTCGTCACGCTCACGAGGGAATCTCGCTTCTTGGGCGTTGAGGCGGTCGTGTTTGGGCGAACACAACGCGGCGAAAAAGTTTTGAGCGGCTTTTTTTCAGATACCGTCCACATCGTTCGCGACGGTGTGGTTCTTTTGCATGATGCGGTTCATCTGAGCGGCCCGATTGCCGAAATTCTTGCTCGGCCGGCTGTTGCCAAAGGCGGCGCTGCCGTGGCGACGGTTTGGTACGTTTCCCCTGATGCCGCTGCTTCCCTCGAGGCTGTGCGCGCGGTGCTGAAAGAGCAAGATTCCGGCGCCAGCGCTTGGAATAATATGCTTATCGCCCGCCTCGTTGCCCCGGAGGGAGCCGAGCTCCGCGCCCGCCTGATTTCGCTCTTGCAAGTGTTGAGAAAGAGAGAAAAACTGCCCAGGGTATGGATGTGCTAAAGCGAGAGTGCCGATGAATCTTACGCCGCGCGAAAAAGACAAATTATTGATTGCCATGGCGGCAATGGTTGCCCGCAGACGATTGGAGCGGGGCGTGAAGCTCAATTATCCGGAAGCGGTTGCGTTGATCACCGATTTCGTCCTTGAAGGCGCGCGCGACGGCAGAAGCGTTGCCGATCTTATGGAAGCAGGCGGGCGGGTACTGACGCGAGAGCAGGTGATGGAAGGAGTGGCGGAAATGATCGAAGATATCCAGGTTGAAGCAACTTTCCCGGATGGCACGAAACTCGTCACCGTGCATGCGCCGATCCGATGATCCCCGGTGAAGTTTTTACCCTCCCCGGCGATATCGAGCTGAACCCCGGGTTGCCGCGTCTCACATTGGTGGTTGCGAATACGGGTGATCGGCCAATTCAGGTGGGCAGCCACTATCATTTCGCCGAAACCAACCCCGCCTTGCAATTCGACCGCGTCGCGGCGCGCGGCATGCGGCTCGATATCCCGGCCGGCACCGCCGTCCGCTTTGAGCCCGGCCAGACCCGCGAAGTGACCCTGATCCCTTTGCGCGGCGAGCGTGTGATTTATGGCTTTCGCGCGGACGTCATGGGAAAACTGTAACGCTATGGCACGCATATCTCGTTCGGCCTATGCCGGCATGTTTGGCCCTACGGTGGGCGATCGCGTTCGCCTTGCTGATACGGAATTGTTGATCGAAATCGAAAAGGATTTCACCCTTTACGGCGAAGAAGTGAAATTCGGCGGCGGCAAAGTGATCCGCGACGGCATGGGCCAATCTCAGGCAACGCACGCGGACGGTGCGATGGACACCGTTATTACCAACGCCGTTATTCTGGACTATTGGGGCATTGTGAAAGCCGATATCGGGCTGCGCGAAGGGCGCATTGCGGCCATCGGCAAGGCCGGCAATCCGAATGTGCAGCCGGGGGTGAACGTGCTCATCGGCCCCGGCACGGAGGTTATTGCCGGAGAAGGCAAGATTCTTACCGCCGGCGGGATCGATAGCCATATCCATTTTATTTGCCCACAATTGGTCGAAGAGGCGCTTGCCTCGGGAATCACCACAATGATCGGGGGCGGTACCGGGCCTGCCACCGGCACCGCGGCCACCACGTGCACCCCCGGCCCCTGGCATCTTGCGCGAATGTTGCAAGCGGCGGAAGGTTTGCCGGTCAACCTTGCCTTTGCCGGCAAAGGCAATGCCGCGCGCCCGGAAGCGCTCGAAGAAATGATTCGGGCAGGTGCGGCGTGTCTGAAGTTGCACGAGGATTGGGGTTCTACGCCGGCAGCCATCGATTGCTGCCTGTCCGTCGCCGATCGGTTCGACGTTCAAGTGATGATCCACACGGATACATTGAATGAGTCCGGCTTCGTGGAGGATACCATCGCGGCCTTCAAAGGGCGCACAATCCATGCCTTCCACACGGAAGGCGCGGGCGGCGGGCATGCGCCCGACATTATCAAGGTGGCGGGGTTGCCCAACGTGTTGCCGAGTTCCACCAATCCCACCCGGCCTTACACGGTCAATACGATCGATGAGCACCTCGACATGCTCATGGTGTGTCATCATCTGGATTCCTCCATTCCTGAAGATGTTGCGTTTGCCGAATCTCGCATTCGGCGCGAAACGATTGCCGCGGAGGATATTCTCCACGATCTTGGCGCACTTTCCATGATGTCGTCCGATAGTCAGGCGATGGGGCGGGTCGGCGAGGTGATTATTCGCACCTGGCAAACGGCGCATAAAATGAAAATCCAGCGCGGAACGCTGCCGGGCGATGGTGCAGCCGACAACAATCGCGTGAAACGCTATATTGCCAAATATACGATCAATCCAGCCATTGCTCAGGGAATCGCTCAGGAGGTCGGATCGATTGAAGTCGGCAAGCTTGCTGATCTCGTCCTTTGGTCTCCTGCTTTTTTCGGCGTCAAGCCTGCTCTCGTGATCAAGTCCGGCTCTATTGTTATGGCGCCGATGGGGGATCCCAATGCGTCGATCCCGACCCCGCAGCCCGTGCATTTCCGGCCTATGTTTGCCGCATACGGGCGCGCCTTGGCCGAATCCTGCGTAACTTTTGTTTCTGTAGCAGCGCTCGATGCCGAACTCGGAGCAAAGCTTGGCCTTTCACGAAGGCTCGTCGCGGTGCGCAATACGCGTGGCGGCATCGGTAAGCGTGACATGATTCACAACGACGCAATGCCCGTGATCGAGGTTGACCCGGAAACTTATGAAGTGCGCGCGGACGGCGTGCTGCTCACCTGTGAACCGGCGGCGATTTTGCCGATGACACAGAGGTATTTTCTGTTTTGATGCGCGTCATATCTGTTCTTTCTGCTGAATCTTTGAAGAAATCGCAGGAATGCGACCACGTTCTGCTAGACTACTATGATCGCCGCCGTCGCCGTTTTGTTTTGATGACTGAAGGGAGACGAGAAATCCTGCTCGACCTTCCGCAAGCTGTGCATCTTCGTGATGGCGACGGTCTTGAACTGGAAGATGGCAGCATCGTGCGTGTTCGTGCCAAGGCCGAACCGCTTTTGGAAATCCAAGCCCCCGACGAGGTCCTGCTCCGCATAGCGTGGCATTTGGGCAATCGGCATCTGCCGGTGCAGATTCTGCATCAGAGCATCCGGGTCTTGGAGGATCATGTTATTGCCGAAATGGTCAAGCAGCTTGGCGGAGAGATCCGTCGCTTGGAAGAAGCCTTTGACCCTGAGCCGGGGGCTTACGCCGCAAGCGGACATACACATGCCCACGAACATGGCTGAAATTCCTGCGCTGCTGCGGCTGATGACTTGGCTTTCCCCCGCCTTTCCCACCGGCGGGTTTGCCTATTCTCACGGAATAGAATGGGCGGTCGAGGCCGGCGATGTGCGCTGCCCACGGAGTGCACAAGCCTGGATAGCGGACATTCTGATTTATGGCAGCGGCAAGAATGATGCTTTGCTGCTTCGTGCGGCGTATCGCGCGTGTGATGATCCGGAAAGCCTTTTCAAAATAGCCAGCCTTGCCCGCGCAATTTCCGGCTCGGCCGAGCGGCTTTTGGAAACGGAAGCCCAAGGTACTGCGTTCTCGGCTGCGGCGCTGCCATGGGGTGGTATTGATTCGCTTCCTTATCCGGTCGCAGTGGGCGCATTGGCTGGCCGCTATCGGATTGCCGAAGACGATGCCGTGCTTGCCTATCTTCACGCATTGAGCAGCAATTTCGTCTCGGCCGCTATGCGCTTGATCCCGCTTGGGCAATCCCAAGGCCTGGAGATGCTTGCGGCGTTGGAACCGATACTTGTGCAGGTTTGTTCTCTGACGCGGGCGCTCTCTCTGGAGGATCTCGGCGGGGCATGCTTTCGCTCCGATATCGCTTCCATGAAGCATGAAACGCAATACACGAGGTTGTTTCGAACATGACATCACGATATGGGCCGTTGCGCGTCGGTATCGGTGGTCCGGTGGGATCTGGAAAGACCGCGTTGATGGACGCGCTGTGTAAGCGTTTACGAGACCGTTACGAAATCGCTGCTATCACGAACGATATATACACGAAAGAGGATGCCGAGTTTCTGCTTCGTGCGGGCGCACTTCCGTCCGAGCGGATTCTTGGAATCGAAACCGGCGGGTGCCCGCATACCGCAATTCGTGAAGACGCATCCATCAACCTCGCCGGGGTTGCAACGCTTCAGGCGCGCTTTCCGAAGCTTGATCTCATTTTAATCGAGAGCGGGGGCGATAATCTTGCAGCAACGTTCAGTCCGGATCTCGCGGATCTCACGCTTTACGTTATCGACGTTGCGGCTGGGGACAAAATTCCCCGCAAAGGAGGCCCGGGAATCACGCGCAGCGATCTTATGATCATCAACAAGATCGATCTTGCCCCGTTGGTTGGGGCAAGCCTTGAGGTGATGGAGCGGGACGCGCGCCGCATGCGGGGCGAGCGGCCGTTCGTGTTCACCAATCTGCGCGCCGGCGTCGGCGTTGTCGAGATTGCCGCTTTTATTGAGACAAAAGGCGGTCTTCGGGCTGACTGATCGCAGTGTGTCCCTGGTTCAACGATTAACGTCCGGCGACTTCTACCCCGGCCCAATTCTCCACCAGTCGCACCATGTTGGTGAAGTCCGAATCCGGCCCGAACGTGGCATTCGCCATGGCCAGGAATTGCCGTACAGCGGACCCGACCAGCATCGGGATGCCCATGGCTTCCGCCTCATCCACGCAGAGCCGTACATCCTTGTAGGAAAGTCCCAAGGCAAAGCCGTAATCAAAGCTGCGCGGCAGAACGGAACGCGGGAATTTCTCGGCAATTGCGCTGTTGCGTCCGCTGCTCACGTTGATCACGTCGATCATGGTCTGCGGATCAAGCCCGGCCTTCACGCCCATCACCATGCCTTCCGAAGAAACGGCAAGCGCTGCCACGGAAAGCAGGTTGTTGACCAGTTTCAACGTCTGTCCAAGCCCGGGTTTTTCGCCGACAAAGAACAACTTTCCAAGATGCTGAAGCACCGGTTGAACCTCCGCATAGGTTCCTTTCGGGCAGGAAACCATCAGCGCCAAGGTTGCTTTCTCGGCACCCGCAACGCCACCGCTGACCGGGGAATCCACCAGCGTGATCCGGCCCTGCTCCGCTAACGCCGCGGCAATAGCGGTGGCCATGCGCGGGCCGGTGGTCGAGAGATCGATCACGATGCGGGCGCGTTTGCCGTGCACAACTCCCCCTTCGCCCATGATGACGTTCTCGACCACATCCGGCGTCGGCAGGCTCAGCAACACGATATCGGCGGTATCCGCGACCTCGGCAGGGCTCCCCAACGTGCGTGCACCGCGTTGACGCGCTGCCGTCATGGCCGGGGCCGAAGGGTCATACACGTGCACGACGTATCCGGCCTGGAGCAGGTGGCCAAGCATAGGGCTTCCCATTCGACCTAAGCCGAGAAAGCCGAGTTGCGGATCTGCCATGAATCTTGTTTCCTCCGACAGCGGATGAGGCTCACGCACTCCCCCCGCTTGTGCTCAGGTGTGGAAACCATGGTGGGTGCGGCAGGGATTGAACCTGCGACCCCCGCCGTGTGAAGGCGATGCTCTCCCGCTGAGCTACGCACCCGAAGCCTGGATCTCAGTCTGCCTGAATAGGTGTAGGCTTCGGCCCTGTCAACTCGGAGCCCCCTTTGCAAATGCCACTGTTGCGTGCCATGTTTGCTTTATGCACCGAGCGACTGGCACGTTGCTGCTGCTTGTTCTCGTCTCCCTCCCCCTCCAGGCAGAGGCGCAGAGCCCAGGCGATTTTCACGCCGAATATGCCGTCTACACCGATGGTCTGCACATCGCCCAAGTCTCGGTGCAAGCGAACCTAACATCTTCGGGATATCGCATTGCGCTGCACACGGAAACCGTTGGCTTCTTTTCGTTTCTCAAGCGTGGCTATTCCGACAGTTATGCCTTCGGCTACTTTACCCCTTCGGGCGTGGCTCCGCAGCATTTTGAATTCCAAAGCCATTGGAGCGGAACCCTTCGCCAGGCGGTGATCGACTATCGCGAAGGCTTCCCTCTGGTGCGGCTTCTGGTTCCGGATGATACCGCAGAACGCGAACCCGTTCCGGGGGAATGGCGCGCGGGCAGCATCGATAGTCTCAGCGCCGTTGCGCTGCTTGTTCATCATTTGGCCCATACCGGCCGGTGTGACGGAGAAAGCCGTACCTTTGAAGGACGGATGGTTTTCGTCATCTCAGCGCGGACCGTGGGCGAGACCGTCCTGACCACCACGGCGCGTTCGCCGTTTGCTGGAGCGGCGCTGCGCTGCGATTTCGAAGGCCGCGTGCTGGCCGGCTTTTTGCGTCATCGGGCGCAAGAGGAAGCCGAACAAAGCCAACACGGTTCCGCATGGTTTGCCACCGTCCTTCCCAACCTGCCGCCGGTGCCGATCCGACTCGCCTTCGACATGCATTGGGCCGGTGATGCCGTGTTTTATCTCACCACACTGCAACAAAGCAGGACAGAACAAGCCCCGACGCTGGAAGCGCGGCACATTCCCAAGCCCGACCCTAATCCTGATCCACCTGGGCCCGCTGCCCCAGCACCCGATCGGCCAGCGCGGGCACCTCGCTGAAGTGTTCCGCCCGAGCCGCCGCGCCCTCTGCCATCTCTGGCTGACCGTAGCCCCAGGCGGCGAAAATCACCGGCACGCCCGCAGCACGCCCGGCAGCCACGTCGTTGGCATGATCACCGAGCAATACGGCGCGTGCGGCCTCTCCGCCGGCGAGGGCCAGCGTCGCGCGAACATGCGCCGGGTCCGGCTTTCGTGCATTGACGAGATCTGCCGCCCCAATGGCAGCGAGATCTTGCGCAATTCCAAGCGTAGAGAGCAGTCGTTCTGCGGCGCGCAAGGGCTTATTGGTGCAAACGGCCAGAATCCAGCCGTCTCTTTTCAGCTTCTGCAATGTTTCGGCAACGCCGGGATAAAGACGGGATGCATCGGCAACATGCTGCTCGTATTCCGCAAGAAATACCGGAACCAAGGCGGGGGAAAAGGCCGCACCCCGTTTGGCGAGCGCGCGGCGCAAGAGCATGGCCACACCGTCGCCGACCATGGCCTTGACCTCTGCTTCCGAAAACGGCGCAAACCCTTCCGCCACCAGCGTATGGTTCAAGGCGTGGGCAAGATCGGTCGCGGTATCCACGAGCGTGCCGTCGAGATCAAAGAGCAGTGTGGGGTTCCTCACGAAATTTTCTCGATCAACGCAAAGTGTGATTTCCATGAATCGAGCCAATCATGCCAAAGCCCCGCTTGGTTCTGTCACGCCTGCGCTCGGCACGACTCGTTCCTTCGCCAGGCTTGCCAAGCCCTCCAGGTTCGCTAAACCCTCGGAGACTTTGCTGAACTGAAGAAAACATCGTACCACGAAAAATCATGTCGACAACTGCTGTCATTCTGGCTGCCGGCCTCGGCACACGGATGCAATCTTCTCGCCCCAAGGCGCTGCATCTTCTTGGTGGCCGGCCGATGCTCTGCGAGCTTCTGGAAAGTGCTGCTTCGGTGTTCGATCGTGTGGTGGTGGTCATCGGCCCCGAAATGGCAGAAGTCGCCGCTCTTGTCGCTCCGCATCCCGTGGTGGTGCAACAGGAACGGCTGGGGACTGCGCACGCCGCTCTGACTGCCGCATCCCAATTCGGAGACGGCGAGGTGGTTGTGCTGTATGCCGATACGCCTTTGATCCGGCCGGCCACGCTCTCGCGCCTTCTGGCTCGCAAGAAAGAGATGAATGCCGCGCTTGCCCTGCTTGCCTTTCATGTGCCCGAATCTGGCCACCCCGCCCATTACGGCAGACTCATGATGGCGAACGGCTTTGTCCAGAGCATTGTGGAATGGGCCGACGCCACGCCTGAGCAGCGGGCGGAGCGTCTCTGCAACGCCGGTGGCTTTGTCGCCGCCGGTGCCGATTTGCGACGTTGGCTGGAACAGGTGCCGCTGAACGCCGCCAAGGGCGAATATTATCTGACCGACATTGTCGGTCTTGCCGCAGCGGAGGGGGCGCGCATTGTGCCTCTCGAGGCACCGTTTGCCGAGCTGAGAGGGATCAATTCTCAAGCGGAACTCGCTGAGGCCGAGGCGACGCTGCAGGGCTGGCTCCGCGCTGCCGTCATGGAAACGGGGGTGAGCCTGGTCGCGCCGGAAACGGTGTTTCTGTGTTCCGACACCGTTTTGGCCGCGGATGTGCGCATTGGCCCCTTTGTTGTCTTTGGGCCGGGAGTGGTCGTGGAAGCGGGGGCGGAAATCCTCCCTTTCTGCCATTTGGAGGGATGCCACATCGGCCCCGCGAGCCGCATTGGCCCGTATGCTCGTATTCGAAAGGGCACCACGATCGGCGCCGCGGCGCGGGTTGGCAATTTCGTCGAGCTGAAGGCTGCCGCACTGGGGGTGGGGGCAAAAGCCAACCATCTCGCCTATCTTGGCGATACCGAGATCGGCCCTTCCGCCAATATCGGCGCGGGCACCATTACCTGCAATTACGACGGCGTGGCCAAGCACCGAACGGTGATCGGGGCGGATGCATTCATCGGTTCCAACGCCGCTCTTGTCGCTCCAGTGGAAATCGGCGCCGGCGCGATTGTCGGGGCAGGAAGTGTGATCGTGCGTGACGTCCCCCCCGATGCGCTCGCGATTGCCCGCGGCCAGCAGGTGCTTAAGGAGGGTCGGGCGAAGCTGTTGCGCTCCGAAAGGAAACGCCGAGCAACAAAAGCCGCTGCCGAGTTGTCGACGAAAGCTTCGGAAGGGCAGAAGGAGAACGGCTGATGTGCGGCATTATCGGTGTGATCGGCACGGGGCCGGCCGTGCCGTTGCTTGTGGAAGGGCTTAAGCGACTCGAATATCGCGGCTACGACAGCGCTGGTATCGCAACCCTGGTGGATGGGAGGATCGAGCGCCGCCGCGCCGAGGGGAAGCTTTCCAATTTACTTGCCGCCCTGACCCGTGCGCCGCTTTCCGGCCATACCGGGATTGGCCACACCCGCTGGGCGACCCATGGCGCGCCGACCGAAACCAACGCGCATCCGCACAGCACCGAACGGGTTGCCGTGGTCCATAACGGGATTATCGAAAATCACGCGGACCTCCGCGCCAAGCTCGAAGCTTTAGGCCAGGTGTTTGAAACCGAAACCGATACCGAAACCGTGGCCCAGCTCATAGACTGGTATCTGCAACAAGGCCTCTCGCCCGAGCAGGCCGCCGCCAAGGCGCTGCCGCAGCTGCGCGGGGCCTATGCCTTGGCCATGATATTTGCCGGCCATCCGGATTTTATGATCGGAGCGCGTCACGGTGCACCGCTTGCGGTGGGTTTTGGCGAGGGAGAAATGTATCTCGGTTCCGACGCTTTGGCGCTGGCACCGATGACCAGCCGCATCGCCCATCTCCATGACGGCGACATGGTGATACTCTCCCGCACCGGCGCAGAATTCCGGAACGCCGAAGGCAATCGCGTTTCCCGCCCCATCAGGCATGTTGCCCTTTCCGGCGCGCTGACCGGAAAGGGCAATTACCGCCATTTTATGGAAAAGGAGCTGCATGAGTACCCCGCCGTGCTTGGGGACGTCCTGCACCGCATGGTGAACCCGCTCAGTCGAACGGTGGTGCTGCCGGAGCTGCCCTTTGCGCTTGCCGATATTCCGAGAATTGCCATCACCGCTTGCGGTTCGGCCTATTATGCGGGTCTGGTCGGCCGGTATTGGTTCGAGCAGCTTGCCCGCCTTCCGGTGGAGGCCGATGTGGCAAGCGAATTCCGTTACCGTACTCCGCCGTTGGCAGAAGGAGGGCTTGGCATTTTGGTGAGCCAGTCGGGAGAGACGGCCGACACGCTTGCCGCACTTCGCTATATGCGGGCTGCGCGACAGCATGTTCTCTCGGTCGTGAACGTGCCGGAAAGCAGCATGGCGCGTGAATCCGATGTGGTGCTGGAAACCGTGGCCGGGCCGGAGATCGGGGTTGCCAGCACCAAAGCCTTTACCGCGCAACTTGCGGTTCTGGCCTGCTTTGCCATTGCCCTTGCGCGTGCGCGGAACACGTTGGCGGCTGAGGCGGAAGCCCGGCTTACCACGGCGCTTTTGGAAATCCCTGGGCGGGCGGCGGAGGTTTTGGAGGCTCAGGACGCCATCATTCGCCTGGCGCATCAGATCGTCTCAGCGCGCGATGTGCTTTATCTCGGCCGCGGCGCCTGCTACCCGATTGCATTGGAAGGCGCGCTGAAGCTGAAGGAAATCAGCTATATCCACGCCGAGGGGTATGCCGCGGGCGAGATGAAACACGGCCCGATTGCGCTTGTTGATCCGCTTGTTCCGGTGATTGCCATCGCGCCTTCCGGTCCGCTGTTTGAAAAGACTGCTTCCAACCTTGAAGAAGCGGCAGCGCGCGGCGGGCGGATGATGGTGTTTACCGATCCGGAAGGTGCGGCGAAGCTTAAGGATGTGGCCGAAGAGATGATTGTGTTGCCGCCGGTGGATCCGTTCGTTGCCCCGATTCTTTATGCCCTACCGGTGCAGCTTTTGGCCTACCATGTCGCGGTGTTGAAAGGCACAGATGTCGATCAGCCGCGCAATCTGGCAAAATCCGTCACTGTCGAGTAAGCATTTCTAGCATTGTCCCGGCAACGATGCGAAACAATTTCAATGGGGCCACTTCATAATGCTTGCGATGACGTGACCGTGCCGGACTATGCCTCGCACTGACGTTCCTTATTCACAAGTTAACCTCGGCTCGGGTAACACCCGGTACGGCAGCAAGCGGCGGATGAGATGATCCAGCGAAAGGCCTCCCGGTCCCAGCGCAATGATAGCGACGGCGAGCGATGCCCAAGGAAGATGAAAATTCGCCCATCCCTCCGGCACGACGAGTTGAATCACGCCTGTCATGATCAAGAGACCGAGCGCGCTGATCCGGGTTGCAAGTCCGATCGCCAAGAGGACGGGAAGCACGATCTCGG
>JGI20133J14441_1001150_pt1 | contig 22341 bp, 17 predicted proteins | sample RS3BMetagenome_FD_14441 | JGI IMG/M metagenome (IMG submission 14441)
TCTACTATCGCTCCAGCACGGAGACGACCAAGCTGAGCCTGACCTCGGTAATCACAATTATCTGGCTCTCCCTGATTATCTTCTATCCGTATAAGGATCCGAATAATACAGCTGCCGGTGCCGTCGGGTTCTTCACCCTGGTCGGGGGGCTGGCCGTCTGTGTCCTCTGGGTTCACTTCTTCTCAGACGAAATCGTCGCCTGAACAAACGATTTTTTCACAGAAACGAGACAGGGTACTCACCAGAAATACCCCTACAAAGATACGGTACTGTTTCCGCCCGTTGTCATTGTAAGGTCACTTCTGGCGGGTACCCTGGTTGCGTTCTGCCTGCCGCTCACGGTACCGTCTTACGATCTTATTTCTCGATGGGCGCGCCGATCAGGCTGCCCCACTCCGTCCAGGAACCATCGTAGTTACGCACATGCGGGTAGCCGAGCAATTGCGTCAGCACGAACCAGGTGTGGGCCGAACGCTCGCCGATGCGACAGTAGGCCACGATTTCCTTATCCCCTACAATACCCTTGCTCTCATAGAGCGCCTTTAGCTCTTCAGGAGACTTGAAGGTGCCATCCTCGCGCACCGCCAGCGACCAGGGAATATTTGCCGCGCCGGGAATATGGCCGCCACGCTGCGCACCCTCCTGCGGCAGGTTGGCCGGGGCCAGCAGCTCGCCGCTATATTCAGCGGGAGAACGCACATCGACCAGGGCCAGGTCTTCTTTACCCAGACGGCTTATGATATAGTCGCGGAAGGCGCGAATATCGTTATTCGGGTCTTTCGCCACATACTGTGTGCGTGGATAAGAAGGCACCTCGGTGGTGATTTCGCGCCTGTCGGCCAGCCACTTTGCGCGACCACCGTTCAGCAAGCGCACGTCCTCGTGCCCATAGTATTTGAAGGCCCACAAGGCCCAGGCGGCAAACCAGTTGTTGTTATCGCCATAAAGCACAATCGTGGTATCAGTGCTAACACCTGCATTGCCGAGCAGGTTCTCTAACTGCTCCTTGCTCAGTGGGGCACGTATCACCTGATCCTGCAAGTCCTTTTTCCAGTTGAAGCCCACCGCGCCGGGGATATGCCCCTCGTTATAGGCGTTGGTATCGACATCAACCTCAATAATGCGCACCTTCGGATCATTCAGGTGCTGCTCTACCCAATCGGCATCGACCAGCACTTCCGGGTGGGCGTAGCCAGTTGTTTCGGCCATACTTCCTCCTTGTTTTTCATCATTTTGAAGATATCATCGATTGCAGTTGTGTAGCCTTACATTGTTGAGTTACTCTATCAACAAAGTAAAGTATCTCTACTGCCATACAGCATATTATCTGGCGGAGGGTGATGTCAAGGGTACAATAATGGAAAGGACTTGACCCAATCTCAAGAGACGTTTATTATAAGCAGCAATAAGAACAACGTGGGTTCGTGCTTTACAGAGAAGGAGTTATAGACTAACCTCATGCCTAAAACCAGTAAACGTGCCGAAACGAGACGTGCCGCCAGGATTGCCAGGGCGCACGCTACCCAGCTACCAAAAAAGGAGGTAGATGACTCAGCGCGCAAACGCGGACCCGGCTATAAGCCTCCGGCTCGTGGCATTGCTCGTTATCCCTGGGCCACCGCCATCATCCTGATCCTTCTTGCGCTAGCGGTCGGGCTACTCTATTATAACCATGTTGGCCCTTTCGCACTACCAAAAAAGACCGCCGTCGCCTCACCTTGTCTGCAAGCCAGCGTGCTCAAAGAGATTACCGACACAGCCCCTGCGCCGAGTGCCGCCACTATTAAGGCCACACAGCACATGTATAATGCGGCACCCGCGATGAGCATTAATCAGAACAAGGTCTATTGCGCGGGCATTAATACCAATCGCGGCCTCATTGTTGTGGAACTCGACCCCAAACTGGCCCCGATTACGGTGAACAATTTTGTTTTCCTGGCGCAACACCACTTCTATGACGGACTCACCTTCCATCGCGTGCTGCAAACGGGCACCTTCCGCATCATTCAGTCGGGCGACCCCACCGGTACCGGCTCCGGCGGCCCCGGTTATAGCCTGCCAGCAGAGCCAGTGCAGGGCAACTACACCGCCGGTACGATTGCGATGGCCAAACCGTCCACCGGAACGGATAATAGCGGCAGCCAGTTTTTTATCAACGTGACCAACAACACTTCGCTGCCAAAACAGTATAATCTATTCGGACACGTTGTTCAGGGGATGAATGTCGTCAAGTCAATTCAAGGCCCTGGCGACAGCGCCTCTAGCAAAAATATTAAGCCCGACGTTATCGATCATCTGATAGTCGTCGCGGCCCCGTAACGTTTAGACAGCTATCACACTTATTGCGTGTGGTAGGGATCGATGTACTGTTAGTTGCCGGTACATCGATCCCCTATCTTTTTACAAGGAGAATGCTTGTGGCAAAACAATATCGTGAAGCTCCGGCGATGCAAATTGATCCGTCGAAGCACTACACTGCGCTCATGCACACTGAGAAGGGCGACATCGAGATCGAGCTTTTCGCCAGAGAGGCCCCCATCACCGTCAATAACTTTGTCTTCCTGGCACGTGAGGGCTTTTATAACAACACCACCTTCCATCGCGTCATCAGCGGCTTCATGGCCCAGGGTGGTGATCCCGAAGGCTCCGGGCGCGGAGGCCCCGGCTATCGCTTCAATGACGAGCGCAGCGCACTGGCTCTCAAACACGACAAGGCCGGTATACTCTCTATGGCCAATGCTGGCCCCAATACCAATGGTTCACAATTCTTCATTACCTATGGCCCAACGCCGCATCTGAACGGCAAACATGCCGTCTTCGGCCAGGTCACGAAGGGCATGGATGTCCTGCGCTCCATCCGCGAACGCGATCCCATGCGCGACCGCCAGCCCGGCGACAGACTACTCTCCGTCGAGATCATCGAGCGCTAGTCTGCCGCGAGCAGATGACAGTGAGCGGGGCGAGCGCAAGGCGGGGTACCCCAGGCGAGTGCCTTGCCTTGCAGCAGTATCTCAATCCGAGTGAACATCTGCTTGAGCCACGCTCACTGTCCGGCTCTTTTCCACGACACTCGTCATCCTGCCCGCTTTGCGGCCTTACTATTAGCGATATACTACTTCCTGCGCCTGGCTATATTCTCTTCTGTTGTGCCGCTTGTGATCAGCTCATAGAGCAGGGCTTCGCCGTCTTTGGGGCGGAGAATACGGCCCAGGCGCTGAATGTATTCGCGCCTGGTACTGTTGCCACTCACAATGATGGCAACCCGGCAATCGGGCACATCTACACCTTCGTTGAGGACGCGCCCGGTGACGAGCTTGCTGTACTGACCGGAGCGGAAACGGTCGAGGATAATGCGCCGCTCTTCAGCAGGGGTCTTGTACGTGATGCTAGGCAAACAGAAACGCCGACTGATCTCGTTGACCACGACATTGTACTCGGAGAAAAGGATTAACTGATCGGCGGCATGGTGCTGCAAGAGTCGCTCAATCTCATGATATTTGGCGGGAGCATTCATAGCGATGTTGCGAGTTTCTTGCCAGGCTAATAGAGCGGCTCTGGCTTCGGGGTCGCGCGCGCTTAAGTAGACCAGCTTGCGCTGGAAATCTTCGGGCGTGCGAATGGCGATGCGACGGCGCTGCAAGAAACTCCGGTAGATGGCATGCAGCTCAGCATAGCGTGCTTGCTCCTCTGGCGACAGCGCCACATATACACGCTGCTCTTTGAACTGTGCCAGATACTTCCCCTCGGTTAATTCCGTTGGCGAACGGCGGTAGACCTCTGGCCCGATGAGGTCGTCCAGGTCGATGTGCATCATATCGCTGCGCTCCGGCGTTGCGCTCAGCCCTAAGCGGAACGGTGTAAAGGCGCTTTCGGCGATGAGACGATAGGTGGGGGCCGGGAGATGATGGCATTCGTCATAGACGATAAGGCCAAAGCGTTTTAGTTCGTGGGTATAGAGCGCGGCGGAGTCATAGGTAATCACGGTGATTGGCTTTACTTCCTTTTCTCCCCCGCCGAAGATGCCGATATCATCTGTCGTTAAAGAGAGCGCGGAGGTCAGCGAGGCGCGCCACTGTTGCAAAAGATCGAGCGTTGGGACGACGACCAGTGTCCACAGAGCGGTTTGATGAATGGCCATGGCCGCTACCAGTGTTTTGCCCGCGCCTGTGGGCAGGATCACAACGCCCGCGTTTCCGGCTGCTTGCCAGCATGCCAGGGCCTCGTCTTGATAGGGGCGTGGCTTCACTTGTAAGGTGGTTGCAAAAGGCAAAAGGGGGCGTTCCTCGAAGGCTATCGTGAAGGGTATCTGCTGGGCTTGTAGAGCTTGCTTGATTGCGTGAAAATGTAATGGCCGTGTGCGTAAAAAGGCCTGTCGCTTATCACGTTCCAACGCCGCGCGTATCTCTGCTGATAAACAGGTGCCAAAGAGGGTTTGTACCAGCGCGGGTGTCGGAAGCTGGATTATCTTTTTATCGGGGATAATGATGAGATCATGACCACGATAGTCAATAATAGTCATAACATATTTTCTATTCTTTTCTGGTTGTTGAGAATAACACACCCTGTCTTTTTAAGAGGCATTTCGTACTTATCTTATCACAGAAGGGAAGATGGTGGAGGACAGGGCATCGTCGTGGATGCCTTGCCCTCAACTACCCTGCCTCACTCTTTATCTTAATGTTATAATGAAGCACGGTGATATTCTATTGCCTGATAGAACCACGTCGATGCCGAACATCGACAGGAGGTAAAGTGTGAGAGTGGTAATTCTTGGCTGCGGTCGCGTTGGCGCTCAACTGGCGCATCTTCTCGACCAGGCCGGTCACGCAGTAACCATTATCGATAGCAGTAACGATTCCTTTCAGCGTCTGGATTCGCAGTTTGGTGGCGATAAGATTCAGGGCAACGGTACCGACGAGGAGGTACTGAGACGCGCTGGTATAGAGCAGGCGGACGCCTTTGCGGCTGTCACCAATGGCGATAACCGCAATATTATGGCCAGCCAGATTGCGAAAGAGATTTTTCATGTGAAGAAGGTGGTTTGCCGCATTTACGATCCCATTCGGCAGGATATTTATAAAGACCTCGGCCTGGAAACTTTCTCTCCTACCATCATTGGAGCGGAGTTTCTGATGCACAAACTGGAAGGCAAACAAGTTTCGTGGGTAGTGACGCCATAGCCGCCACGCTATCCTATCTGTTGTTTGGGCCAGAAGAGGCGAACAGAGAAAAAAGCAAAGGTCAGGAGCGAGTTTTATGTATATCATTATCGGGGGTGGTGGCGAGGTTGGCTACTACCTCGCTAAAAATCTGTTGCAGCGCGGTCACGAGGTCTTGCTTTTAGAGAAGGATAGTACGCGCGCCCAGGCACTCAGCGAAGAACTGGATCAGGGTGTCGTTATGCGCGGTGATGCCTGCGAGGCTCGTGTGATGGATGAGGCGGGCGCGCAGCGTGCCAATATCGTTATCGCCGTGACCGGTGAGGACGAGGATAATCTGGTGATCTGTCAGGTGGCCAAAAAGCGCTTTCATGTTGGTCGCACGATAGCTCGTATCAATAACCCTAAGCACGAGGCGCTGTTTTACAAGCTAGGCATTGATTTTATCGTCAGCCCTACGCGCACTATCCTGTCGCAGATCGAGTCGGAGTTGCCGGGTGCGCATTTTGTGAATCTAATGACTCTGCAACACGCCGGTCTGGAAATCGTCACTCTGACAGTGCCTGTGACCTCACCTGCCGTCAACAAGACGCTGAGCCAGATTAATCTCTCTCGTCGCGGCACACTTGTGCTGATTATTCGTGACAAGGAGCCGATTTTCCCCACTGCCGAAACCGAAATTCAGGCCAACGACGAGATATATGCAGTGGTAACACGTGAGGGCGAAGAGGAACTGCGGCGCAAATTTGCCTCGGATTGAGAGGCGTGATGATGAAATTCTTCGACTGCAAGCGATCATCTCGTAGTGACCGTCTTGAAAGTCAAGGGACATGATAGATGTTGTTCGGCGCACGATGGATCGCGTCTACAATTGTTTGCCAGGCATCCCCATGTGAACCGGATGTGCCGCCTTGCGACAGGGATGGAGGGGGCTACAGTGACGCGCGATCAATCGCGCTGGACGGGATGATCCGGTCTCTATGGAGAGGGTGTTTTCTCGTGGACATCTTTCCAGACATCTGGTTCTTCCTGATCTTCCTGCTCCATTGGCTGGTCGTCGGCCCCTAGAGGAATGGTGATACCTGGCTTGCGCAGACTATTGATCAACATACCGGTGGGGCGAGCAATGCTCCAGGATGCCCGCTTGCGAGCGAGAATCTGATCCGCCGTCTCTCCGCGCGCGGAGCGATACAGGCTGGCGATAACCACCCAGGCCGCCGCCACGATGGGCGTCGCCAGCAAGGCCCCGAAGGCACCGAACAGGCGTGTGCCAACGATCAGGGCTAGAATGGAGGCCACCGGATGCAGGCCAACGGCGTGCCCGACGATGCGTGGCCCCAGCACATTACTCTCAATCGCCTGAATCACGACAAAAGCCCCGATGACCCAGAAGGTGCGCGGAAAAGCCGCCGGGAGCAGGAGCGAGAGGATGATGGCAGGGATGGAGGCCAGCGTCGGCCCCACCATTGGAATGGTTTCAAAGAGGAAAGCCATAACACCTACGAGCAGGGCAAACTGGCCTAGCCCGGTGATCAGGCAGACAATACCCGATAAAACGCCGATAATCAGGGCCAATGTCAGTTGCCCGCGAATATAGTTGCCCACCACGCGATTCAGAGCGTCCTCAAAGAGGAGCGCATGCTCTTTGGAACGCTCCGGCACAATACTCATAATGCCGTCGCGGATACGCCTGCCATCCACCGTCAGATAAAAGCTGATAACAATGACCAGCAAGATATTGATCAACGCGCCGGCGATAGCGGTGACAATGTTGATGACATTCGTGGGGAGACTGGTAGCGAAGCTTAATAACGGACTGGTAACAGACGACACCGCCTGCTTAATTTGATCGGTGGTAATGCCGGCCTGATTGGCCTGGGCGATCAAGGTTGAAGAGAGATTCGAGATGTCAGTTGGCGCATTTTGCAGAAAACCCTGTACGGTAGTAGAAAACAAAACCACCTGCTGAATGAGTGAGAAGATCAGGCCATAGCCAATGGCCCCCAGAATGGCCAGCACAATGACGTAGACCAGCACTGTTGCCACCACACGCGGCACCTTATACCTGGTTAAAAAATTGACTAGCGGCGATAATAAGAAGGCAATGGCCATCGATAACAGCAAAATGATGATCGTGTCAAAAAATTGCCCCGCGACCTTCCAGGACACCCATACGATCACACCGATACAGATAATACTGATCAGGATGTCGCGTCTGCGCTGCCATTTTGTAGAGTCCATACCTTTTGTCTTTTCCTTCACCGTTCACAGAGGGAACTCATCGCATCATACACTATTGTGACAGGTTTTGCTTAAAAGAACAAGATGGGTTGAAACTTTCCCACATCATACTTCGTCATCCACAATAAGAGTTCCTTCTCATGGCAGCAGAAGCTCTGACAGATGGGCTAAGTGCCATGGCGGCCTGTGTTAATTTCATCTATTTCTTTCGTTGAGTTACTACAGGAGGCCAATGCCGCTTCTCGCCTGAAACCGCCTGAAAGAGGATGCATTCATCACAATGGTACAAACGTTACTGCTCTGGATTCTTATCGGACTTCTGCTTGGTTGGATGCTCATCTTTGCGATACTCGCCTGTGCTACACCTGGCACAAGGAAACCTTCATCTGAACCTGAACCTGAACCTGTCAGGATTTCATGGAACGGTCCCGACAAGAGGGGACTGCAAGAGGGAGGCAGGCATGCAGGAATAGCACAGAGATAGCATAGAGCGACAGGCTTCATCACAGTGATGACCCGTCGCTCTATTTAGTATCAGATAGGGAGAGATGGGTATTCCAGCCACCGACTAGAGCTGTATTTTCTCGCCCGGATGTGCTGGTCTGAACTCCGTACCATCATTGATAAAGACGATATGAGCGTCCTGCACGTTCACGATCATGTCCGGTTTCCCATCTCCATTGACATCCTTGAATGTAAGCGTCACGGGTGTCAGATCCTGGTTTGGCCCAAGTAGTGTTGGCCCGATATATACCCGCGCTTTTGTCGCATCGCCACCGGGAAATTCGATAATTTCAATATGACGATGAAGGTTGATGGCGATAAAATGGCTGGGATTACTGGGCGAATCGTTATGGCCAACCACGGCATCCACCTGGTAAGTACGCGGCATACCGTACTGTAAATTCTCTTCTACTCCTTGCCACCAGTTTGTCAGGGCACTGAGACCTACCCACGCCAGGATCATGATAAACATGATACCGCCAACATATACCAGCCAGTGCGGACGCGGCTGATTCCGCTTGCGTGGTGGTTGGGTCGATGGGGCAGCACGTCCCCCACGAGGATTGGATAGGGTCAATGCATCACTATGACGCTCCCGGCCATCCGTGTCCACTGCCCAGTCGATGGGAGGCCGCCGACTGTTCTGCGTAGTCGAGGCCGTCGGCAGCTCGCCTGCCGTTCGGCGTGCCGGGGAGCTGGCCCGTCTGCCCGCGTAGGGCACGCGCTCACTGCGCGTTATGCCAGTCTGTACGTCTGCCGTCACGTGCCCACTCTCGGCATACACATCGCTGTTGTAGCGGCGCACGCTGGTCGGCAGACGCGACGGCCAGGCGTCGTCATAAAGGTCTTCCTCGTAATCGTAATTGTCACGTCTTGTCCTGGGAGTGGTCCTCATCGCCCGCGCCCTGGCCTGATTCTGTGTGTGGCTCTGATCCACATTGTCACCGTCCTCTCGCAAAAATTTCGCGGTTACTGAGTACAGGTTTTTTAGAGAAAAATTGTTTATACTATACCACACGCCAGAGCTTATAGAAAATGCCAGACAGCAAGCCATGAGCCGCCATGACACACTAACCCCACTGCTAGAGGAAGATCACCATGCCCACTCTGGTATGCGACGAATGAATTCAATGATCGTGGACACGACAAACCGCCTCTACCATCTGGTGTCCCACTCGTTTCGTGACTTAGCATACGCGCGGCTCTGCTTTCAACACAACCGGCACTTCCAGTTTGCTTAACGGGAAGTGCTGCCCTGTCGGAGCAGAAACCGACAATGGATAAAAACCGATCCTTTCGCCATGCATCTGGATAGAATGGCTACGCGTCACAATGAAACACCCTTCAGGTACTCGGCTCATGTCTTGCAAGGGACCGGCTCTGGATCAGGCGACGGGGTCGATGACGGGTGTGATGGAGGAACAAGATAAAACCAGGATAAAAAATGGATCGCTATCCGTCCTTGTGCATCCTGCATATAGCCCTGACCGCCTGCTTCTTTCTGACACCGAGAAAGGTATAGTTCTAAGGTTTTTCTCTAAAAACAAGTCCTCTTTTCTCGTTTGCAGTTATTGATACGTATAAACTCTTCAAAAGTAACAGGGAAACGGCGTTTTTACAATACATTTTCCCACAAGTTCGGTTGTTGCTTTACTGTATTTTCAGCGCGCTTTCTCGGCCCTGGACGACGCTCTTTTACCGTCCTGGTCGCTTGCTTTGTGGGCGCATGCCATGATGCTTCAGCATGTTCATCCATATGCAACGATTCTTTCTTTATTTCATCTGATGGCATCTCTGCGATTATTTGTACAGTAACATCGAAAATAGATGTGCGTTGTATCTGCATCTCTGGCCAGCTCCCTAACAGTAGTTCTAGTGTAATGTCCTCGCAGGTAGCCAGTTGGGGATGATACGCTCTCATTGTCTGTAACACCTCAGACAGCGCTAGCGCCTGCCTGCCAGCCTCGCTTGTCTGCTGACGCAGCCATAGCACTGTTTCTCGGTGCAGTTGTTCCAACCAGGAACGACTATAAAAGCCCACGCCCACCATGAAACCGATCTCGTCATTGACGATGCTATCCGCCGCCTGCTGTAGCTCGATGCTGCGATAGCAGTGCAACAGCGTGTAACTCTCGCGTTCGCTCAGCCAGCCGTGTTCTTCAATCAAAGCGCGTACCGCAGCGACATCGATCTGGGCCAGACGGGCGGCGGAGTCGTCGTAGCGCGTTTCTAGCACGTGCAGCAGGTCAGTAATGGAAAGTTGCTGGTCGTAGACAATCACAGGAAAATGCTCGGCCAGGGCGGCAAACGCGGCCTGGGCCTCACGCGGCACCGCCAGCAAAATATCGTCGCGGCCCTCAAGCTGGCGCAGTTTCTGGATTTTGCGCTCACGATAGGCCGGTGTCCAGAAGCCGAGTATCTCGACATAGATGCGGTAGGGTGGGCGCGTCAGGGCAAAATCGGGAATAAAGATGCCCTGCTGGAGCAGTAGCGGCTCCGGTTCGCGCTCTAGCTGCCAGCCATGCATACTGGCTGTGGTTTCTTCGCCGCGCACACGCGCTAGCGCACCGAAGGTTTCAGCGAACGACTGCTCGATGCTGCTATCAAAAACCGTTGTGGAGCCTGCTGAAGCGCTGTTGTTCTCCTGCTGAACCCCTTCGGTGGCTTCGGGCAGGGTTTTGATTTGCAGGAATGTTAGCAGTTGGGCATCCATTGCCAGCGTGTAGGCGCGCTGGAGAAAATGCACGGTGGCCTCCGCGCTGACAATCACGCTGCCCAGTGTGGCTCTGCCGACGCGCTTGTGCCCATGTTCTCTGCGTTCATTACCGCTTACCCGCTCGTAGCCAAGCAACAGACGGCAGAGTCGTGCCAGGCGCAAGCCGTATTGCTGAGCCGCGCCCGTCACCTCCTGGGGGCCATACAGGGTTAGCACAAGACGCGGTATCGCCGGTATATCGCTCTGCAACGGCGATACCGCGTTTTCCTCTTCATATGTCAAATCATAGTATACACCGATCTTACGTGCCAGGAAACACAGCCGCTTGATGGCCGCTCCGATGCCTGTACCGACCGACTGCTGACTATTGAGATGGCTAAAGGCCGCGCTATCAATGACGAAGCGCACACTGGACGATTGCGTTAATGCCGCCTCAAAGACCCACTGGTTGTACAGCAGAGCGACCTCTTGTGGCGTTGGGGGTATGGTGGTTGCGCGTGTTAGCAGTGTTTCCTCCTCGCTATCCAGTGCCAGCAGATACTCCAGGCTGGTCTGAGTGAGCGCATAACGACTGGCAAAGGCGCTTAACGCTTCGTCGCGTTGCTCAGAGGACAAAAAGCCATGATAGTATTGATTGACAAAATCGTAGAGTGCCAGGCGTAGCGCGGACGGTGTGCTGATCTCCGCCTCAAGCAGCAGGTGTTCCGCCACGCCGGATGCATCCAGCTCCTGCACCACCTCATGCCAGTCACGCCCCTGCCAGCGATACCAGTAGCTGAGCGTGGAGAGCAGACACTGCGCGAGCCGATAATCGCCGATGCAGCTACATGCCTCATCCGACGAGAACTGACGACGTGGCAGGCCCAACAAGCGTTCATGATAGGCAATAAGCCGACCAATCTCCTGCTGCAGCTCGCCGGGGGGCAAGAAGTGTAACGTGACGAAGAGGTCTCCGCCGCGACGATAGACCGTTTTCTTCACATCCTGCAAGCTAAAACGCATTCTGTGTACCTTTCTCAGCGCCGCGCACATATCTTTTCTACTATATTCTGACACAGGTGGCTAAAACTGACCAGTGGGTGAGACGAACGCACAGTGATGAAGGAGATTTTTGATGTTACGGCGTCTCAATCTCTTCGGGCTGGCCGGTGCCGCTGTGTATGGCATCAGCCTGGGCATTGTGGTCTTCTTCAACACAGGATCGTTTTGATCATCTTGCCCGCTCCGTAGTAGACAGTGTATGGCTACCTAAGCGTCCTAAAACAGTTGAAGAGATAGGTAGAATCTGGTATGCTTTCATTGCTGTTATACAAACAGGTCGGCATCATAGCGGTTGAACGGAGCGGTCATGAGCATGAGTTTACAGCGCCTCGGAAAATATGAGTTGCGCACGGAGTTGGGGCGTGGCAATACGGGCGAAGTCTGGAAGGCTTTTGATCTTCAGCTTCGGCGCGATGTTGCCATTAAAATACTCCATACAGACCTGTTAGCGAATCCCCAGTTCTTCGCCCACTTCACGCAACAGGGGCAGGTACTGGCCTCCCTCCATCATGCCAACATTGTCCAGATTCATGATGTCGCGCTCTCGCGTCCAACGCCCCAGGATAGCGCCAGCAGAGCCTATATCGTGATGGAATACGTCGCGGGCCAGACCCTGGCGGACTATATCGACGCGACAGTGCGCAAGGGTATTTTCCTGAGACCCGACGAGATTGTGTATCTCTTCACCAGCCTCGGAGTCGCCATCGACTATGCCCATCAGAAAGGCATTATTCACGGCAATATCAAGCCGAGCAATATTCTCTTAGACCATCACAACACCGCTCAATTCGCGCCCGGCGAGCCGATGCTGACCGATTTCGCCCTCGACCGCCTGGTCGGCGATGAGGCCAGCGTCGTCTCTCCTTACTATATCTCTCCTGAGCAGGCGCAAGGCAATCAGCCCGGCTTGCGCAGCGACATCTACTCGCTGGGCGTTATTCTTTACGAACTCTGCACCGGTGTGCAACCATTCCGCGATGAGAGTTCGGTCGCTGTGATGATGCAACATATCAATGCGCTTCCCACACCACCCTCGCTGATCAATCCCAATATTCCGCCTGCTCTCTCCGAGATCATCCTGCGCGCTATGGCGAAGGAAAGCGCAGCACGCTTCTCTATGGCCTCACTGATGGCGGCGGCTATTGCCGATGCTTATGCTATTCATACCGGCACACATATTCCCTCTGTGCTGCCGACCAGCATAAGTGAGGACGAGGAGACCGAAGAGGATGGGTCAGGCGGCAGCCAGCCGCGCATACCTATTCTGGGTGTCATATCGCCTTCGCTCAGGCTACCCTCACGCCTCCCTGGCAACTTGCCGACGACACCGCCTGATAGCCGTCCGCAACCTCTACCGATGGTGCCACGCTCACAGCCGCTGGTGGCGGCACAGGAAGCGCAGACCATGTTCGCAACGTCGGCAACACCGTCCTCTACAACAGGCAAGCAACCGGTACCTCCCATGCCGTCGCCACCCATCAGTCGGAAAATCCCGATCACGCCCACTACCTTCGTGGCCGATCAGCAACCGACGAATGTCATGCCTCCGGTAGCAGTGCCTTCCTCTGCTACACAGTCAACGCCGCCCAGGATGCCATCGGCACAGCCGCAGAACGAGCTACCTCCCGTTCCTCCTGCGCCGCCCGCCAGGAGTAGGAGTGGGCCTTTTGCTGCTATGCCATTGCCTCTCTCCCTTCTCGCTGTCCTGATCTTGCTGCTGCTCGTCGTTCTCGGTTTCAGCATCAGCAATCTTTTCCTATCCGCCGGACAGGCCGGTACACCCAGCGGGCACGTGTTTTTTGAGGATGATTTGCTTGGTCACGAGGATGTGCTACGCATCGAGATACAGCCCATCCAGACGCCCCCGCAAGGTGACAGCGATGTCGCCTGGTTACAAACAACATCGCATAGCATCGTGCCTTTGGGGGTGCTCACGATCCAGAATAAGCAGGGCACACTCGTCTATCCCGGCAACGCACAGCATAGTAACTTGCTCCCTATCACACAGGGCCTCATCATCAGCCAGGAAAAGAGCGGGGCCTTGCCCCCCAGGCCGCAAGGCAAAACAGTATATGTCGCAACCGTCAACATGGCCGTCTTTACCTACGTGCGCAATATTCTCTACGCCACTCCTGGTTTGCCGGGCAATAGCAGCGTCGTCAACGCGCTGATGGACGCCATTAAATCGATGAGTGACAAGTCGGGCAGCATTGTGGACTCCTTGCGAGGTACGCATGATTATGGGCTGGTACGCCGCCAAGCCATTCGTATCATGGAACAGCTAGACAGTACGAAATATGCGCAACAGAGCGGTGATCTGCCGACTGCCGACCGACCGCTGCTCTTCACGCAGATCGGCCTGCTCTCCTCGCCCACACAGAAAGGCTATCTCGACATCTTAGATCAGCAACTGACCTTGCTGCAACAGCACGCCGGTAACAATACCGAGTTGCTGACGCATATTCAGAACGTGCGCAACGCCGTCGTCGATCTCAAGAACTGGCTGCAAAAGGTGCGTTCTTATGATCTGGCAATCCTCAAGGCGACGAATCTGAACACGCCGACCATCATGAATGATGCCTTCCAGCTCAAACAACTGGTTGCCATCTCCTATACTGGTCAGACCATACCGCCCAACAATGGGCCGCTCCCAACGCCCGGTTCGGCAGGCGCTTATCAGGGCTATATTGAGGCACAATATCTGGCGGCACTGGATGTGAAAGCCGCATGAGCGCAGCTTCCTCATCCATTTCGTCCGGCACTGGCCCGTATCAGCTTTGCCTGATACGGGAGCGCGCACAATGGAACAAATTTGTACAGGGACATCCCTACGGGCATGTCCTGCAAAGCTGGGAATGGGGGGAATTTAAGGCGCACAGTGGCTGGTTCCCGCTGCGTGCGGCACTCCGGCAGGCAGAGACAGGGCGTATCGTCGCAGCGGCCCAGATATTGCGACGTGGCGTACCGCATGTACCTCTCCAGGCAGGCCACTTCGCTTATCTGCCTAAAGGCCCTGTGCTTGACTGGGCGCAACCTGCCTCCGGTCATCTCTGTCACATTTTTCTCACACAACTGGATGCCTTGTTACAGCAGCAGGGAGCTATTGCCTTACGCATCGAACCTGTGCTGCCAGTCGGCACACCGGAGAGTGCGCCCGCCGTTGCCCTGCTCACCGACTGGTCTACGTACACAGTGTCTCCACTGCAACCGCTACGCACGATCATCCTCGATCTCTCACCCGACGAGGAGACGCTGTTGGCACGTATGAAAGAGAAGTGGCGCTATAATGTCCGGCTCGCGGCACGCAAAGGTGTCACTGTGCGCGTGGCGAACAGCAGCGACGACGTTCGCGCATGGTATGAGTTGTTGCGTGTGACGAGCGAGCGCGATCATTTCGGCATCCATACTCTTGACTATTATCTTCAGGCATGGCGGCATTTGAACAGCGCTGGCTGGGCAGATCTGCTGCTGGCCGAATATCAGGGCCAATTACTGGCTGGCATCTTCGTCACCAGCTTTGGAGCGGAAGCCATCTACCTCTACGGCGCGTCCAGCAACGAGCAGCGTCACCTGATGCCCAACTATCTGCTGCAATGGGAGGCCATCCGCCGCGCCCGGCGGGTCGGGGCCGCGCGCTACGACCTCTGGGGCATTCCCGCCAGCGACGACGAAGAGGAGGCTATGGCCGGGGTCTATCGCTTCAAACGCGGCTGGGGCGGGAAGATTGTCACCTTCGTGGGCGCGTTTGAAAAGACCTATCATCCATTTGCCATGCAGCTCGCTCGTCGCTGGTTTCCCCTGACATCATAAATCTCCTTGCCCTACCTCGTCCCTGACCGATCAGGATTACCGGTTTGTTTAGCGAGGGGAAGAGTGAAATAGAAAGTGGTACCTTTATTCAGGGCGGTGTCGAAACCGATAGTGCCTCCATGCTGTTCAACGATGAGCTGGGCGATAGAGAGGCCCAGGCCGTAGCCGCCCATTTTGGACTGTGCGCGGTGATTGGACTGGTAGAAGCGCTCGAATACGTGGGGCTGATCCTCCGGTGGGATGCCATAGCCGGTATCGATGACGGAGATCAGGGCAAAACGCTCGTCATAGGGACGCACACGCACCGTGACAGTTCCTCCGGGCGGCGTGAACTTGATAGCGTTGGAGAGCAGGTTATTCAGCACCTGTTTGACGCGCTGGGGGTCGGCATAGAGAACAGGTTCGGGTGTGCAGATGTCGTGAGTAAGGACGACCTCGGCTTTGAGGGCCTGCGGTTGCAGGTTATTAATGGTCTGACGAATCAGCGTGCGTAAGGGTACCTCCTGCTGCTTGATCTCAAACTGGCCCAGGTCTGAGCGTGTCATAAAGAGGATGTCTTCGACGATAGAGATAAGTTGCTGTACTCCTTCCTGGGCATAACCGAGGTAGGTGTGTTGCTCCTCATTGAGTTCGCCCATGTGGCCTTGTAGCAACAGGTCAATGAAGCCATGCACCGAGTTAAGCGGTGTGCGCAACTCATGAGAGACCATCGAGATGAAGTTGGAGCGCACGCGGTTGACAACTTTGAGCGTTGAGACGTCGCGCGCGGTAAAGACCACGTACAGTCCGTTCTCGGTATTGATGGGGGTGACGCTGGTGGAGACTTCAACCTCGCCGCCTGGGGTGGTGCCAATGATCAATTCTTCGTTGGGCAAAGCCTTCTGCTCTTGCCTGACCCGTGTCAGTGGGCAACTGGAGGTGCCACACAGACTCATGCGGTTCAGGTTGCGACAACATAATATCTCGGAACAGTGATGCCCGATAAGTGCGGATGCGCTCTTCTTCAAAGCTCGCGCCGCTGCTGCATTGAGTCCGACCAGCTTAAAATGCTGGCTAATAGCGATCATCGCGTCCGGGGTGCTGGCAATCATGGTTTTCAGGTAGCGACGGCATGGGGCGGCCAGTATGAGCGCCTGCTGATCTTGCGCGTCGGAATATATAGTGGACGCTATGTCGGCTGTTTGCTCGTGTGACGTTGATGATGAGTCCTGATTCGGCTTCTGCACGCCGTTCCTACTTTCCAACGAATTTATAGCCGAGGCCGCGCACAGAAATGATATGGTGCGGTTTCTCGGCATCGATCTCGATTTTCTGGCGCAAACGCCGGATATAGACATCGACAATGTTACTGCTGGTGCCCTCGTCGTCGTTCCATATTTCTGAGAGCAAACGTTCGCGGTGAATGACCTGACCGGGATAGTTCATCAACATGCGTAGTACCTGCATCTCTTTAGGCGTCAGGTCGATGCTGGTCTGGCCATCGATAATGACTTTGAGTTCTGCCGGTTGTAGCTCGATGCGGCCCTGACGCAGATTCTGATTACCGCTGCGGGCATACTTCTTGATGCGGCGCATGACAGCTTGCACGCGCGCGATCAACTCTTGATGGTTGTATGGTTTGCAGATGTAGTCATCCGCGCCCATGTTAAAGCCCTGGAGCTTGGCCTCGATGGTATCGTGCGCGGTCATGAAGATGAGAGGCGTATCGTAGCCCTCTGAGCGCAGCTTGGCAGAGAACTCAAAGCCGTTCAAATAAGGCATCATGACATCAAGAATGATGAGGTCGGGTTCGCGCTTTTGAATCATCTGCATGGCCCCACGTGGGTTATCGGCAGTTTCGACCTCATACCCTTCTTTTGTCAGGACGAACTGGACCAGGGTGTTTGCGAAGCGGTCATCATCGACGACTAGAATATACACAGTGTTCCCCTCTTTACCTAGCGTAATATGGGAAGCGACCTGAAACGGTTTCTTCCCCACGTCTTCTGTGTTCACGACGTCTTTAGAACATCATCTCTGTATGGGGGGATATACAGACAGGTGTTCTAATAAAATTATCTCTGTATTATTGCATATCAGACAATTGTATGGTACTCATCCGGCAATAAACTGTCAAGTGAGTGCGCGTGATGCACGCAATTTTTCCAGGTAGACCATGAGGATCGCCACATCTGCCGGTGTGACGCCTTCGACGCGCGAGGCCTGACCGACGGTGCGCGGGCGGGTGCGCGTCAACTTCTGTCGCGCCTCCGTGCGCAGATGCGGTATATGCTGGTAATCCAGCGTATCCGGGATGCGCATCTCCTCCAGGCGGCGCGTGCGGTGAATGGTCTGCTCCTGCTTGCGCACGTAACTCTCGTATTTGACCTGTAGCTCCAACTCTGCCGCCGTCTCATCCGGCAACGACGGCAATACGGTTCGGCGTGGGTCATCACTCGTGGGAAGTGGGTCATTCTCCTCTAGCTCCTGGAAGAGGCTTGTCTGCGAGGTTGTGAGTAGCTCGGCCACACGCTGCGAGAGACGTGCAACCTGCTGATAGGACACCTCCGGGCGGCGCAACAGGTCGCGCGCGCTCATTTTCTGGCCCAGTGGCGCGATGCCCAGCTCTTGCGCGAACCGCTCGACCTGATGCGATGAGGTGAAGTAGACGCGATTGAGGTCAGTTAGCGTGCGTTGAATCTGCTCACGCTTGCGCACAACACGCTCGTAGCGCTCATCATCGATGAGGCCGAAGCGATAGGCATAGTCGCTCAGGCGCAGGTCGGCACTGTCCGGGCGCAGCAGCAGGCGATACTCGGCGCGCGAGGTGTGCAGGCGATACGGCTCGCTCATGGGGCGGGTCACCAGATCGTCGATCAGCACGCCTATGTAAGCCTCGTGGCGTCCTAGCACAAAGCCATCCTCATTGCGCACATACAGGGCGGCATTGATACCGGCCATAATGCCCTGCGCTGCAGCCTCTTCGTAGCCCGACGTGCCGTTGATCTGGCCGGCCAGGAAGAGGCCCGCGACAGCTTTTGTTTGCAAAGTGCTTAACAATTGATGCGGCGGCACGTAGTCATACTCAACGGCATAGCCGACGCGCATCATTTCGACGTGTTCGAGAGCGGGGATGCTGCGCAGCATGGCAAGCTGCACATCCTCCGGCAAGCTGGTGTTCATGCCCTGCACATAGACCTCGCCGGTGCGCCAACCCTCCGGCTCCAGGAAAATCTGGTGCGAGCTTTTGTCGGCGAAGCGCACAATCTTGTCCTCAATGGAAGGACAGTAACGTGGGCCGATGCCCTCAATGATACCGGTATAGAGCGGCGAACGGTGCAGGTTATCGCGAATAATCTGATGTGTGCGCTCGGTTGTGCGCACTAAGTAACAGGGCAACTGTGGTCGCCAGCCGTGCAGGTCTTCCGGTGTAGTTGGATAGATGGGATTGGGCCGCCCGCCAGGAAGCTGTACATCTTCGCGCGCGGAGAGATCGGCGGAGAAGTAGAGCGGCACCCGGCTGCCGGGCTGCGGCTCCGTTTTGCTAAAGTCGATGGTGCGGGCATCGATGCGCGGTGGGGTGCCGGTTTTGAAGCGGCGCACCTCCAGGCCAAGCGCGCGCAGAGCGTCCGAGATGCCCAGGGCCGGGCCTTCGCCTGCGCGTCCGCCGGGCTGCGTCTTCTCGCCCACAACCAGACGACCGTTGATGAAAGTGCCGGTGGTCAGTACGACTGCTCCGGCCTCGTAGCGCCAGCCGTTATTGGTAACGACGCCGGTGATGACAGGGCGTCCGTCATCACCAATGTGGCTGAGAAGCCGGGTGATGGTGGCTTGCTTAAGTTCCAGATCAGGCTGGCTCTCCAGCACGAATTTCATGGCCAGACGATAGGCTTGTTTGTCGCACTGAGCGCGCAGAGCCTGCACGGCTGGCCCCTTGCTGGTGTTTAGCAAGCGAATCTGAATAAAGGTACGGTCGGTGTTGCGCCCGATCTCGCCGCCCAGCGCGTCGATCTCCTTGATGAGATGGCCCTTGGCGGGGCCACCCATTGAGGGATTGCAGGGCATGAGCGCCACACTGTCCAGGTTCATGGTGATGAGCAACGTTTTCCGGCCCATGCGGGCGCTGGCGAGCGCAGCTTCACAGCCGGCATGACCCGCGCCGACTACAATGACCTCGTAGACACCGCGCAGCAGTTGTTCGGTTGGAATAGGAGCCTGTTCAGAAGTAATCGTCATACGTAATATACTACCCGCCAGTCTGCTGGCTGTTCCAGGGCTAAGAATAAGAAAAAATATCCTACGGTTCTATTATACCGCTCTGCCATCAGTATTATGCCGTAGAAGGCCGCGTTCGTCAACATAAAAGGAGAGATGATAGCAAAAATTCGTTACGGTACCGGTTTGTGGAGATTGTGTCCCAAAACGATTGACGAAAGCGTATGAACGTGATAGTATCATGATGCAAAGGAACTGGTATACCGCGTTTGCACTGTGGGGCGATGACGAAATGGTAGACGTTGGAGACTTAAAATCTCCTGGCCGAAAGGCCGTGAGGGTTCGAGTCCCTCTCGCCCCACCCTACTTAGGAAACTGCTTCATTATTGGCCCCCTTAGCCAGATGCCCAGATAGAGAACCGCGAGGGAGTTTTCTATCCAGGAAAACTCCCTCGCGGATTCTGTAAATGGAGCTTGCTTACTCTGTAATCGCACCCTCGGAGGCGGATCTGACCAGTTTGGTGTACTTGGCCAACACGCCCTTTGTGTAGCGTGGAGCGGGGGGTTGCCAGCTCTTGAGGCGCACGGCGATCTCCTCGTCGCTCAGGTCAACGCTGAGAGTGCCCTGCTCGGCGTCGATGGTGATCATATCGCCGTCGCGCACGATGGCGATGGGGCCACCAACCTGTGCTTCGGGTGCGATATGCCCGACGACCATGCCATGTGTGCCGCCGGAGAAGCGTCCATCGGTAATCAGACCTACGCTTTCACCGTAGCCCTGACCGACCAGCGCCGAGGTGACGGCCAGCATCTCGCGCATACCGGGGCCGCCCTTTGGCCCCTCGTAGCGAATCACCACCACATCGCCATGCTCAATTTTGTGGTTCATGATGGCGTCGAAGGTGGCCTCTTCGGAGTCGAAGACGCGCGCGGGGCCGCGATGCACGATGGTCTTGAGACCTGTGATCTTGCAGACCGCGCCTTCCGGGGCCAGATTGCCTCTGAGGATGACCAGGGGGCCTGTAGGATGCAACGGCCTGTCGAGCGGTGCGACGATGCTCTGATCCTCGGCGAGATCGGGCGCGTTGGCCAGGTTCTCCGCCATCGTCTTGCCCGTAACGGTCAGCACGTCGCCATGCAGGAAGCCCTCTTTAAGCAGCATCTTCATTACGGCCTGCACACCGCCGATGCGATCCAGGTCGGCCATCGCGTAGCGACCGGAGGGTTTCATGTCGGCGAGGTGTGGAACGCGCTTGCTGATGCGCTCGAAATCGTCGATGCTAAGCGGCAGGTCAAGCTGGCGCGCAATGGCGATCAGGTGCAGCACGGCGTTGGTTGAGCCGCCAAGTACCATTACCAGCGTAATCGCGTTCTCGAACGCCTCTTTCGTGAGAATCTGGCTGGGCGTGATCTGGCGCTCGATGAGCCGCACAACCATCTGACCGGCCTCGTAGCAATCCTGGGCCTTACGCGCGGTGACGGCGGGCGTCGATGAACTGCCAGGGAGGCTCATGCCGAGCGCCTCAATTGAAGAGGCCATCGTGTTGGCGGTGTACATGCCGCCGCAGGAGCCAGCGCCGGGGATGGCGGTCTCTTCCACCTCTTTCAGTTGCGCCAGCGAAATTTTGCCAGCGCTATACTGACCGACGGCCTCGAAGACGCTGACGATATCGACATCGTGGCCGCGACAGGTGCCAGGGAGAATGGTGCCGCCGTAGACGAAAATGCTGGGAATGTTGAGACGGGCCAGCGCCATCAGGCAGCCGGGCATGTTCTTGTCGCAGCCGCCGATGGCGACCACGCCATCAAAACGCTGGGCGTTCGCCACCAGTTCAATCGAGTCCGCGATCACCTCGCGGCTAGGTAGTGAGAACTTCATACCCTCGGTACCCATCGAAATACCGTCGCTGACCGTGATGGTGCCGAAGGTCTGCGGTGCGCCGCCACCGACACGCACACCCTCTTTGACTTTTTCCGCGAGATGATTGATGTGGAAATTACAGGGCGTGATCTCGCTCCACGTGCTGGCAATGCCGATCATAGGTTTGTTGAAATCCTCATCGGTAAAGCCGACGGCGCGTAACATGGAGCGATTGGGGGCGCGTACATCTCCCTCGGTAATCACGCGGCTGCGGCGATTCAGTGCGGTCGCTTGTGAGGTTCCATTGCTTTCAGACATAAGTGCAAAGCATCCTTTCTACGTTGAGCAAGGGTTGCTCATGTGGTGATAGTGCCGACGCTGGCACGAGGTATACCGACAATCCTTGTGGGCTAATCAGGAGTATGCCATACCTTGACTATGTGCTACTGCCTGCTGGTGATTGCCCTATTATACACGAAGCTGGCAATGGGGGAAAGATTTTGGCTCCCCCTCATAGGGGCGTAATGATGATTTTTTCACCCGCCACTAGCCATCACATCATCTCGTAGGGGCGTGATTCATCACGCCCTGCTCCCTGTGCGACGGGCCACCAGGGCGTGATGATGATTTTTTCACCCGCCACTAGCCATCACATCATCCCGTAGGGGCGTGATTCATCACGCCCTGCTCCCTGTGCGACGGGCCACCAGGGCATGATGATGATTTTTTCACCCGCCACCGGCCATCACATCATCCCGTAGGGGCGTGATTCATCACGCCCTGCTCCCTGTGCGACGGGCCACCAGGGCGTGATG
>JGI20133J14441_1001165_pt1 | contig 22193 bp, 20 predicted proteins | sample RS3BMetagenome_FD_14441 | JGI IMG/M metagenome (IMG submission 14441)
CCTATCTTCTTTATTTCTACAGGTCCATATTCCTTTTTGATTTCTTCAACAATTTTTTTCATCCAAGGTTCTTGCATGTATTACCTAATAGGTAATACAATATATAAAATTTTCCTTTAAAAGAAGATACACACAGAAATAATTAGAAACGATAAATATGATACAAACAAATTAAATATTACCTAAAAATTGAGGATTTACGGTTAAAAAATAATCAATTGTAAATTTTTCTGGATCATATTTTGTCCATAGACCATCTTTCCCTCTAAAAGTTGGAATACCAGAATCAGTAGATATACCTGAACCTGTTAATGCTATTGCCAGCTTTGATGAAATCAAAAGATCTGCAACCCCCTTTATTTCATTCATATAAATACTATTCGTAATTTCTTAATAAACTTTTTTAATATTATTCTTCATAATTTTACTTACAATTTTTAAGCTCAAATTTTTTTAATATTTTATAATAATATAATAAATGTCCAGAAAAAATATTTTTCTGAGAATTTTTGATCAGGAATATTACAAAAATAGGACCTTTTCCATTTCTAAAAACAATGTTCCTATTTATTTCAATTTTTTTTAAAAATTTATAAGAATTTTTTTTCTAAGAATAAAATTATCATAATATAAATTTATTATTTTATATCTAAATAATTTTTTTATGATATTAAAAGTATAACGAGATTAATTTAGCATTAATTACTAAAAGTAATAATTAATTAAATAAAATTTTTATAGGTAATTTATTTTAACAATTTGTAATGAAATTAACGATAGAAATTACCCAGGGAGATACACGCAAAGATTACAAAGATATAATAGGGGAAGTAGAATTCATTACTATACCAGACAATCCTTTTGGAAAAGCTGGACCAAGTTCAATCCCTATGGCATACATATTAAAAAAAAGATATAGAGTAAAAGCAATTGGTACAATAAACACAAGGGACAGGAATAAACCAGGCATTATATCTGAAATTTTAGCAGCATTGGAAATGCAACTGGACGGTCTTTTCGTTGTATCAGGTGATCATTCTTCTAAATTCAAAGAGGTAAGGGAAATAGATGTATTTCAATTGCTTTCTTTAATAAAAAAATACAGGTATGAATATGGATCTGATATGCTCATTGGAGCGACAATAAACCTATCCAGGCAAAATGAGATAAGATTTGTGAAAAAGAAAATTGAAAATGGTGCTGATTTCTTTATCTCGCAAGCTATATATGATGAAAATTACGTAAAAAATAATGAATGGATCAAATATTTGGCTGTCCCTGTATATGCTGGATTCATGCCTATATTTTCAAAAAGGATGATTTCATTTTATAAAAAAGGCATAAACATATCTAATGAAATAGAAAAAAGGATGCTTGAGTCAGAGGATCTCTTTCAGGAAAATCTAAAAATATTTTCTTCAATATTGGAGAAAACAAAAGATTATGTTGAAGGATATCATATAATGCCCCTGGGTAATGTGGAATTCATATATGTAATTAAAAGGATGGTGAAAAAGAATGAAAAAAATGCTAGTATCTGGAATTTTTCCAAGGTCAGATGAATTGGTAAAAAAGATAAATAGATTTGAGCAGAAAAAAGAAACATTAGAATCTCTTATGTACACATTTGAAATGGATGAAAGATTTTGGATAGAAAGGCAGAAAGGTCTATCATATGTATCAGAGCCTGCTTTATCATGGAATGATATTTTTAGACCATTTACGCTTAATTTAGAAAATGTTGAAGCAGGGCCATTAACAAGGTATCTAGAAACAAATACGTTCTTTAGAAGACCCATAATAAAAAATCTTCCAGAAAAAAAAGGATCAATACTGGAATGGAAAAATGAATTAGGGCTTCCATTTATTTTCGATAAAAAACTAAAAAACATTTTACCTGGTCCATATTCTTTTCTGAAGGTTTCAGAAATAAAGGCAGAAATAGATAAAGAAATTTTGCTTGATAAACTTGCTGAAATTATTTTTTCGGAAGCAAAAAATTTTGATATTGTAGAATTCAGGGAACCATTTATTCAGGATCTTGAGGATTTGAAAAAAGCTGCTGAAATATATTCTACAGGCTCATTCAATGGGTACGTTTTTACAAATTTATTTTCAAATACATTTCCAGATTTTCCTTTACCATATGCACTGAAAACTGAAAATAATGTTGACATAACAGACGGTATAATTGTAAAAAAGATAGATGTATTTTCAACTAAAGTGGAAGATTTTTCAGAAAAATATTATTTTCCAATAACAACAAATGAAAGCCTTGAATTTTTACCTTTTAAGATTGCAGTATTAAAGGTGGATTTTATGAAAAATTATATGGTGGTGGAATAATGTTCTACAAGCAGGAAATTGGTAGCATAAAAAAGCCAGATTATTTAACAAGAACATATAAGAAAATGGAATTTAATTCTTTGAAGAAAAAAGCTCTTGAGGAAACAATAAAAATGATGGAATCTGCTGGACTCGATAATATAGGTATTGGCGGTGAAATGTATAGATGGGAAATGTATGAACATCCTGTTGATCATCTAGATGGTTTTGTATATTATGGAAAAGTTAGATCATTTGATAATAGGTATTATAAAAAGGCAAGCATTGTAGGGCCAATAAAAAGAAAATCTTCAGCATATATTGAAGAATTTTTGGATGCCCAGCAACTTGCAAATAAGGATCTTAAAATACCCATAACAGGTCCATATACTATTTTAGACTGGTCTTTCAACGATTATTATGGTAAAAGAATTGATATAGGCTATGACCTAGCAAAAGTAATAAGAGAAGAAATTATTGATCTTAAAAATAACTGGAAAAGAAATGATGTTTTAAGAATACAGATTGATGAGCCTGCAGCCTCAACGCACCCTGATGAAATACCATTGTTTGTGGAGATATTTAATGAAACAGTCAGGAATCTTAATGATATAAAAATAAGTTCTCACATATGTTATAGCAAGGATTATAGAACCCTTTATCCTGAAATTTTAGAAATGAAAACAACACAATTAGCATTAGAATTTTCTAACAGGGACCCTTTAGAATTGGGTACAGACGATGATTCTAGAAAGGGATTTTCAATAATAAAGGACTTGGTTGATTATGGTGAAAACAGGGAGATCGGCATAGGAGTCATCGATGTACATACTGATTTTATCGAACCCCCAGAACTTGTAAGGGACAGAATACTTTATGTATCAAAATTTTACGACATTGACAAAATAGTTATAAATCCAGACTGTGGTTTAAGAACAAGAAGTAGAGAAATTGCATATAGGAAATTAATTTCAATGGTTGAAGGAACAAAACTGGCTGAAAAAGAAATTGGAAAATAAAAAAATTTATATGGTACTTGGATAACCAAGACCTTTTTCAAGGTTTGTCTTAGTAAGTAACATGAACACTCCTGTGATAATACCGCCGAATATAAATCCCAAGATAATCCACATAATAGAGTCTAGTTGATGTGCTTCCTGAAATCTGTACGCTTTAATGTAACTATAAATTCTGTATGTTTTTAAAAATACTAAAATGTCAAAAACTATAAAGATCAGGTAAACGATAATATATGCGTATAGTTCACCTAAAATAGTTGAAGCATACATTGGAGGTATTGCACCTGAAGCAACATATGAGTTTATGGTTGCTATGTCCCCTGCATCTGATATTAATGCTACAACATATATTATTAGAAGTATTAATGAAAAGATAAACGCTAAAAGTGACATCGTGCCTGCACTTTGGAATCCTTGGTTATATTGTGTTGTTCCTGGATATGGTTGTTGAAAATATGGCTGTGGTCCAGGTGGAGGATAACCAGATGGTTGTGATGGACTTTGAGGCATTTGCTGATATGGAGGCGGCGTATACCCCTGTGAAGGTGGAGGAACTTGGGATGGCTGAGATTGAGCCTGTTGTCCTTGTTGGTATACTGGCTGCTGTGTTTTATACTGTGCACTAGGTCCAGCTTGCTGCTCGAAATTATATCCACATTTAATACAGAATTTGGCATTGTCATCATTAGGTGTTCCACAATTAGGACAATATTTAGTCAAATTTATTCACCCCCTTTTGATGCTAATCTAATTTGAATAATATAAATGTTTTCATTTTGTTATGAATTAATTATAATCTATACTCACATCTTTTGTTTCAACACCCTTAAAAATCCAAATTATAGAGCCTAGAAGTCCAACCAACCACAAAATCACGTTCATTAAGATAAATTGGTATATATTAAAATTAACTGTGACAATCAAGGCTATTATATATAATGAAATTGGTAATACTCGAACAAGACCTATCATAGTTGTTCTTCTCAGCGTTTTAAAAACCTCAGGTTCAAGATTTGTTCTGGATACCCATGCAAGTTCGCTAAATATCATATTTATAAAAAGTAGTGGCATAAAAATAATTATGTTCTTAAGATATGAATTTAATATAAATATTGCCATTATTGTTAAAAAACCACCCAAAAATGATAAAAATGTAAACTTTTTCTTTCCTTTTTCCAAAATTGGAATAGCAAAAAATGCACCTATTGAGGCGCCCAAACTTGCTATGAATATTATAAGGTTTGTTAATGTAGGAAATATATATGGGCCTATGGCAATTGCCATAAGCCAGAAGCTCATATACTGTGAAGTGCCAAGTAAAACAAGTACAATAAATGAAATTTTTAAATCTGGTATTTTTATTTTTTTACCATTTTCTTCAATAAATATATCTTTTTTAATTTCTTCTGCCTCTTTTGTATTACCCTTATCCTTAAGCCAGAGATATGATTCAGGTATCTGTATTCTCGTATAAATCAATATAAAAAATATTACTGCTGTGATAAATATTAGAGATAATCTCTGTGATTTTTCAGAGCTTAAAAAAGATAAAAGAAAGATCAGAGCTGCAATCAAACTTCCAATGTTAACGAAATTCGGTATAAGTGTTAAAGTTTTTGTTCTTTTTCTGAATGAAAAATTTTCTGACAATAAAGCAAGAGCAGGTGGTTCTTCACCACCAACTGCAAATTGTGAAATTGCAAGACCAAGAAGTAATGTTTGTAAATTCATTGAAGTAGCAATTATTATTATACCTAAAATATAAATAAATAATGTTAAAATGAATATTTTTTTTCTACCTATTTTATCAGAAATTATGCCTAAAATAATATTTCCAATAATCAAGAAGATTGGTCCGATTATCAGTGCAAATGATACATAAAATTTAGGTTCATTCTGCATAAAAGACCAATATATTGCTAGTGGTGCTATAGCTGATACTATACCCCATAATAAAAAACCACCAGATGTTGATATTAAAAGGTATTTTTGTTTTTTACTCAAATTCCATATCATTTAATTCTATATTAAATTCAAATTTAAAAATTTATTGAAATGGTGTATTTCCAGGATAAATTTTCAAAATATCATCGTATTTAAGATATGCTATAAAGAGTATAATACACACAATCACATCTGAAAGTATCAGACCGACAATAGCCCATACAAGTGTTTCATTTTTTGCCTCAAAAAACCTCTGCTGATTTAATAAATTATCAATGGATTTTATTTAATAATATATAACAAGATTGAAAATACCAAAAATCAAGAATACCCTACTTGAAAGAAAAATCATCATAATTGCCCCCAAAACGATCATTATGATTCCAAACATCAAAGACACTATTTGTGCAGCATTATTCAATGATTTTATTGTGTAAAAATCTGGAGGCAAAGGATAAGTTTGTTGAAATCCAATCATGTTTTCTTTTTAATATATATAAACTTTTATTATTTGTTTATTAATTTATTAAATATTTTAAAATTCTTTAAGTACATTTTATTTATAGCATCATTAGGTTCTACTTTCTTACCAATTTTTACCATATCCTTAATTTCCCTATAATTTTTTATTACTCTATCTGAATAGAGTCCTATAAAAGCATCTCCCATTTCAGCACCAGCATCTTTAACTATTAATTGTTTTCTATCTGAAATATCCGAAACTATCTTAGGCCAAATTTTACTTACAGTACCACCCCCAGAAGAATAAATCTTCTCTATGGTGAAATCTAAACTTTCAAGCTCTGAAATTACATATTTTAGCCAATAGCCCATAGCCTCTAAAACTGAAAGATATATGTCCTCAGTTTTAGTGTTCAGGTCTATATAATTTATTGATCCCTTAATATTGTTATTCCATATTGGTGCACGTTCTCCAGAAAAGAATGGGACAGTTATTATATTTGAAGGTCTTTTTAATTTAATTATTTTTTTATCCATTTCTTTTACCTTTATATTGAATGTTTTTTCAAACCAAGAAATTAATGAGCCTGTATTGAACATTGCAGCCTCAATAATATATTTTCCCGGAACAATATGCCTAGTATTAACAAAATTTTTAGAGAATTTTTTGCCACTATGTATAAGATCAAAAACTGCAGTTGTACCATATATTAAAGATGCCTCATTCTCATCAATGATTCCAGATGATAACATCTGAGAATATGCATCTTGTGCACCTGTAAGAACGGTTGCATCTTTTATGTTTAACTTTTCTCCCAAATCATTTTTAATTATGCCTGCCTCCTCATGGCTTTCATAAATTTCAGGAAAAATGTTTCTATCAATCTTAAAGGATTCAATAAAATCTTCATTCCAGTCCTCTTTATTAACATCATAAAATGGTGCAAAAAGCATTGCGGCAGTTTTATCTATTACTCCTTTTCCTGTTAACCTGTATGAAACATATCTTGGCACATCTAGAACTTTCCAGACCTTTCCAAATTTTCTCTTATTTATCATAAATGCATAAATCAATTTATAACCTTCAAATATGGAACTAACTCTGTTTTTTGAAATTGAGAATATAGTTTCATCATCTATAATTTTTTTAACATCCTTAAGAATTAAATCTGCCCTTGTGTCGAGATAGGTCATGGCAGGTATTACCTCTAAACCATTTATTCCTATAAATGATATTGATTCAAAACCAGATATAATGATCTTACTTATTTTATTTTTAAATGAATCATCTACCAATTCCTTAATTATTTCAATAGTTTCTTTATAAAATATTTCAGGATTGACTGTGGATTTCCCATTTAAAACTGATAAATTATGACTTTTATATGCTCTTCTGATGATTTTAAATTCATCTGAAACAAGAACACCCTTTGTTGATGAGGAACCTACATCTATTCCTACATAATTCATATCAATCTTTTATTTTAATTTGAACCTTCATTTCTCTTCCGGAAATAACAGATTCAAAAGCATCTTTTATTTCATTTAAAGAAAATGTTTTTGTAACAAGTTTTTTAAATGGTATTTCCTTTTTCTTTATAATATCCAATGCTTCTTCCATGTCCTCTATTGTATGGTCACTTGATCCAGTGATTATTTTTTCAGAATAATGAATTGAATTGGGATCAAGTTGAAGATAATCTTTAGGATAAGTACCTCCAAAAATTATTATTGTCCCTCCAGATCTTGCAATATCAATACCCAATCCTATTGCATCTCTTCCTCCAACGCTACATATAACTCCATTGAAACCTACACCTGTTAATTTATTTATTTTTTCCCTAAAACTGCCCTCTACCGGATCATAAACCTGCTGGAAGCCAAGACTCTTAGCAAAATCTCTTCTTTTCTCATTTATTTCAATTAATACAGGTTCAATTTTTCTGATTTTTGCAGCAAATGCCAACAGTATTCCCATAGGCCCAGCACCTATAATAGCTACTTTATCAATTCCTTTTCCAAGTTTTTTAACTGCATGAATTGCAACAGAAAGTGGTTCTGCAAATGCAGCATCATCCATATCTATATCACTAGATAATACATGGGCAAATTTATAAGGTAATTTAAAATATTGTGAATACCCCCTTGCAATATCCTTTTTATTAGTGCACAAATTAATTTGCCCATTTTTACAATATTCACATTCACCACAGTACACAAAGGTCTCATGGACTACAAAATCTCCTATTTCTATTCCTTTAACATTTCTACCTATTTTAACAACCTTACCTGAAACCTCATGACCGCTTAAACCATATGTACTCTTGCCTATAGTAAATTTATCATTGTCGTATGTGGATTCACCCCTAAGACCAAGATAATATCTCACGTCTGTTGGACAAATACCTATTGTGTATGCCTGGACAAGAATTTCATCATCACTGATTTCAGGAATTTCAACATCTTCTACTTTTATGTCTCTAGGTCCATAATAACAGGCTGCAAGCATTATCAATCCCTGCCATGTACAATTTTTACAAGATTTCTTACCTTTTTGCCAGGATCCTTGTCTTGGAATATTGATCTACCTATAGCTCCTCCTGCACCTCCATTTTTTATCACATCCTTCATTATTGTTTCAATATCTCCAAACTTTGGATCTCCCCCGGCTATAATTATAGGTACAGGACAACTTTCAACAATTTTTTTAAAATTTTTACCATAAGAAGTTTTAACAATATCAGCGCCATATTCAGCAGCGGCACGCGCAGCTCTAGCTATTAAAACTGAATCTGTTGAAATTTTATTATTATCATCCAATGGAATATATTCATTGATGTAAGGTATTCCAAATTCGTCTGATTCCTTTGCTATTTTACGCATTTTGCTAGCAATTTCCACAGGAATTGGTACAGGTCCAAAATATGTTGTTTTAATAGCATCCGCACCTAGCTTTAATGCATATTCAGCAAATCCTGTTTCGAATGGAATATTCATTATAACCGGTATTCTGGCTTTTATTTGAGATGCATAGATCTTGAAAATGCCTTCATTTATAAGGATAGCATCAACACCATTTTTAATTACTATATCTATAATTCTATAAATATTTTCAATACCACTCAGAAGAGCATCTTCACCACCATGGTCAAGCGCTGAAATAAGTGTTTTTCCATCCTCTTTAATAATTCTAGCCATTCTGATTTGTTTTCCATATTCTGAAATCATGCTTCTTAAATTTTCTTGTATTATTTAAATATTTCAATTTTGTTTTGGTAATATTTAAATATAACTTTATTATGTGAAATAGCTTAGATGGTGAGAGAATGAAAGATATAAATTTGAAAAGTCTAGAAAAAATTGGTGATGTGTTTAGTAATATATATAAGGAAGAAAATGAAATTAAGATATTTAAAAATTTTATTGATGGTAAGTGGGTAGAATCTAAAACGGGAAAATACATGGATATTATTTCGCCAATAAACGATGAACTAGTGGCAAGGGTACAGAGATCAAATCAAGAAGATGTTGAAAATGCAGTGGATTCAGCTTTTAATGCAAGAAGAAAAATAAGGGAAATTGCGGCAATTGAAAGAATTAGAATTTTAAACAAAGCAAGACATTTGATGGAAAACTACAGGGAAGATTTCATAAATGTTCTAATGATAGAAGCAGGAAAAACAAGAGAACTTGCAGAGGGAGAGTTCAATACATCACTTGCCAGAATAAAGCTTACTATGGAAGATGCAAGCAAAATATATGGGGAATATATACCTGGTGATTGGGCAGAAGACAAAGTAAGTAAAGTGGCAATAGTGTTAAGAGAACCTCTGGGTGTTATTGCTTGTATATCATCATTTAATTATCCACTTTTTTCTATGGTATCAAAGGTTGTTCCTGCACTCCTTGCAGGGAATACAGTTGTAGCAAAACCCGCCAGTGATGATCCAACAGTTTCGCTTCTTTTTGCCAAAATATTACAGGAAGCAGGTATTCCGGATGGAACTGTAAATATGGTTACTGGTCTAGGAAGTGAAGTTGGAGATTATTTAGCAAAAAGTAATAAAGTGCAAATGATCACACTTACAGGAAGTACCTCAACCGGAAAGCACGTGGCTGAAATATGTAATATGAAAAAATTGCATTTAGAGCTTGGTGGAAAAGGTGCAGCAATTGTTGCGCAGGATGCAAATATTTCATTAGCTGCTAAAAAAATTCTTGATGGATCATTGAGATATTCTGGTCAAAGGTGCGATTCTATCAACAGGGTTTTAGTGATAGATGATCTTCATGATGCTCTGCTGGACGAAATTTTAAAGATTTTTGATAGTTATAAACTTGGAAATCCTTTTGAAGACGGTGTCAAGCTTACGCCATTAATAAACAAAAAAGCAGCCGAAAAGGTTCATGATCTTGTAAATGATGCTTTAAAGAAGGGTGCTAAACTCCTAAAAGGTGGAAAGCACAATGGATGTTATTTTGAACCAACGCTTCTCGATGATGTTTCGTTAGACTCTAGAATTGCCTGGGAGGAAACCTTTGGACCTGTTGTAGTTATAATAAGGGTAAAAAGTATAGAGGATGCAATAGAAATAGTGAACATGTCAAACTATGGCCTAGATTCCTGTGTTTTCACGAATAACCTTTACACCGCCTGGCGTGTAGCAAAGGCACTTGAAGAGGGAAGCGTTACTATTAACGATTTTCCTTCTCATGGAACCGGCTATTTTCCATTTGGTGGAAACAAAGATTCAGGTTTAGGAAGAGAAGGAATAGGATACAGCCTTGATGAAATGACAAGAATAAAAACAATTCAGATTGATCTTTCACCACTTGGTCCGTCGAAAAAAATCTCAAAATAAAATACTGAGGTGTTAAGTTGGTATATTGGCCTTTAATTCTTGCAGCTTCAATACTCGCAGCTCTAGTAGCAGGTAATAACCTTTCTGTTGCAGTTGGATCACTAGTTGGATCTAATGTGCTCAAAAAAAATTATTCAAAAATACTGGCAATCTTAGGTTTTGTTTCAGGAATGCTCATTGGAAGCGAATATATGAAATCTACTACGCTTGCACTTTTTCCACAAAGCAGTTTCATGTTATTTTTAATAATCTCAGGAACGATAATAATTTTCATAATAGCACAGTTAACAAGAGTGCCCATTTCCCTTACAATGGCTCTTGTTGGCATAGGTATAGGCCTTATGTTCCATAACAATACATTTCAAAATGAAAATATTGCTATAAAGATAGTTTTTATGTGGATATTGGCGCCAATTTCCGCAATAATTCTATCATTTTTACTGGGAATTATTTACAAAGGGATTAATTTTAAAAATGTTTGGCATACAACAAGTACAATTAAGGTTTTATTGCTGGTCACATCATTTTTTTCTGCCTATACACTTGGAGAAAATACTCTTGGTCTAATAATTAATATAAGCGGTTTTTCAATAGAAAGTGTTATTTTTATTATTATAGGTACAGCACTTGGTGCATATTTTATAAGTGAAGGTGTTCTAAGAAGGGTAAGTTTTGAAATATATTCATTAAGATATTCAACAGCACTTATTTCAATACTTACATCTGCTCTTCTGGTTGAAATTGCAACACTTTTCAGCATACCTTTATCAAATACACAGACAATGACACTCGGAATTTTGGGCGTGGGTCTATCTTATAAGACTAGATATTTCATATTAAAGCCACTATTGAAAATATTAATTTTCTGGGTAATATCCCCTTTAATAGGTATTACAATTGGATTTATTATATAGCGTTCATTTGTAAATAGTATTCATATAAATTTTCCTCTCTTTTTCTAGATCCTCTTTTGTATAATTTAATACTTTAGCCATTACCTCTAGACATGAATCAATTTTTGAAATACCAGCATCGTCTGAAAATATAGAATAACCTTCCCTTCTCCATAGAATATCATCAATGTGAAAGGCATTTTCATAAAGTATATCATATGCAAATGAGATTTGATCATCATTTTTTAAATCATACATTTTTGCGATTTTATCTTTTTGGGAAAGAACATTTCTTTCATATTTGAAATTGATGAAGGGTTCGCCATTAATACCAAGATCCTTCATCACAAGTCTGGATAATTTTATTGCAACCGTTCTATATGTTGTTATTTTTCCACCAACTATATTTATGACATTTTCATTCTTTATTATTTTGTATTCCCTGCTTATCTTACCAAGATCACTACCTTTTCCAAATAGTGGTCTTATACCGGAATATGCGTTTATTACATCATCCCTGGAAATATTCTTTACATATCTTTTCACTGATTCTATCAAATAATTAATCTCATTTTCACTTGGTCTCGGGTTTGCTATATCACCATCATAATATATTTCAGTTGTGCCAATAATTACAACATCCCCCCTGGGGATCACAAATACCTGCCTCTTGTCAACCGGGGATCTTATTGCAATTGCAACATCAACAGGAAAAAGGTCTTTTTTAATGATTATATGATCTCCTTTACTTAGTTTGAGCATTGCTATTAAATCATCTATTTCCTTATACTTATTTTTCATCATTTTAAAAATATTACCTACCCAAGGTCCTGCAGAATTAATTATCATTTTGAAGGGGACAGTAAATTCTTCACCTGTAATTTTATCTTTTACTGTTGCAGAAATTGCTCTATTTCCATCAAAGTTCAATGATGTTAATTCTGCATAATTCATGGCTATTGCACCATTCATTTTTGCTGACATTATATTTTCTAAAACAAGTCTTGAATCATCTACTATACCTTCAGCATAAATATATCCACCCCTCTGTGGTGTATTTGCCAGAGCAGGATAAAGTTTTGAAATTTCATCCCTGGAATACCATTTTGCCTTGATTTTTTTGGAAAAGAATGAATAAACCCATAGACCGAACCTCAATGTTGATTTGGACCAGGAATAATCATCAACGGGTATGAAGAAATCTTCTCTTTTTACAAGATCTGGGTATTCAAGCAAAAAGTCTCTTTCCCTTACAGAATCTTTTACAACAGAAAACTGACCATTTGCAATGTATCTAAGACCACCATGTATCAACTTTGAGGATCTGCTGCTCGTACCGTATGCAAAATCATAAGCATCTATAAGGGCTACTCTAACACCAAGAGTAGATAGAACATTTATTACCCCCGCACCAGTAATACCTCCTCCAATTATTAAGATATCTACTCCATTTTTAATATCATTTATATCATTTTTTCTCGATTCTATTATACTATCATTCATGCATATCAGCATCGGGATAATGTTAAGTAATTTAAAATATTTTTCATGTAAAATAATCTAGTTTTATGATACATCTAAAAAATCACAAAAAGTTTTAAGAAAAGTTATATACCAGAACTCATTTTAATAGTAAGATTTGCTATGGTTACCGTTGAAGTTAATCATCTGAACAAAAATTTTGGGAAACTAAGGGTTTTGAATGACATTAATTTGAAAATAAATAATGGAGAACTTTTTGTTGTAATTGGTCCAAGTGGTTCTGGTAAATCTACATTACTAAGAATTATTGCAGGTCTGGAATCACCAGATTCTGGAAATGTTCTATTTGATGGTTTAGATGTTACAACAATTCCACCAAATAAGAGAGGAATAGGCATGGTTTTTCAGGATTACGCTATTTGGCCACATATGAATGTTGAACAGAACATTAAATTTGTAATCAAAAATAAAAAACCTGAGGAAGAGGAAGAAATTTTAAAGGATGTACTTGAAACTGTTGGATTACTCTCTAAAAGAAAAAATAGGCCATCGGAGCTTTCTGGAGGGGAGTTGCAAAGAGTTGCAATTGCTAGGGCCTAGCAGTAAAACCAAGATTATTTTTGATGGACGAGCCTCTCAGCAATCTTGATGAAAAAATAAGAAAAGAACTTCTCGTTGAAATTCTTGACATTGTAAAGGAGAATAATTTAACAACCCTATTTGTTACTCATTCACAAGAGGAGGCTTTTGAAATTGGTGATAAAATAGCTGTAATTAATAAGGGTGTAATTGAACAGATGGGGATTTCAGATGAATTGATAAACACACCCTCTTCAAGTTTTGTTGCAAAATTTATAGGGGATAATCTTGTATTGGATGGAAAACTTATTGATATGAAAAGTGATGTAGCAACAATTGAATTGGATAACTTAGGTACAATTAATATAATTCCAAAGAACAGACCTGATCTCAATGAAGGTGAAAGTATTTCATTAATTGTGAGAATGAATGATTTGAAAATTAGCGATGGAAATCAAAACAACTCTTTCAAGGTAAAAATAATTTCAAAAAAAATCATTAAAGATAAAGTAAAGGCATATTTTGAAACACCAAACCTAATTAGAATTGGACTCGAAATTAATTCAAGTTGGAAAGGGGAAAATGGTGAATGGGCTTTTCTTGAAATCCCAGATTATAAATCTTTTATTTTTAAAAGATAGTTATAGGTAAAATTAAAACTTGTTAAACTATAAAATATAAATATTTTAAAAATTATTTTATCCTTTATAACTCACGAGGACAACGCCAGTTATAACTAATATTCCACCAATAATTATTGTTAATGTCAAAGGCTCATTTATTAAGAAGTACGCACTTAAAACGGTAAACACAGGTTGGAGATAATAAAATGCACCTGCATTTGTTGCTGAAAGTAATTTTAAACCTTTAAAATTAAATATGGGTGCTAGAAATGTTGCAAATATAACAAGAAAAATAAGTGAAAAAGTTTCGATTGTATTCATTTTTATTATTTCTGTGCTCATTGTTGGGAAAATTGGCATTAGTGATATTGCTCCAAAAATCGTAACAATAGAAATGACTAGATATGGGTCATATTTATAAAGAATAAATTTTGAAATTATTGTATACAAACTCCATAACACAGATGCTATTAAAATAAAAATTATAGCAATTATTTTTGTCATTTCATCTGATCCACTATAAAAAATAAAAACAATCCCAAAAAAAGATATCAGAATGCCAGATATTTTAAGTATGGATAATCTTTCTTTAAATACCACAATAGAAATTAGATAAATAAAAATTGGCTCAGTTGATATCAGTATTGAAGCTAAACCGGCCGATATATCTGATGCTCCAGCATTATAAAAAAATTGATAAATTGTCAACCCTATTAATGTCATTAAAATTATAACCAATAGATCATTTTTTTCAATTTTTTTCCAGTATTTGAGTAGAACTGGAACAAAAAGTATTGATGCAAATATAAATCTAGCTAAGCCAAGGGATAACGGATCAAAAACATTCATGCATATTTTAATGGCTGTATAACCAATACCCCAGATAAATGATGTTAAACCCATAAAAATATATCCAAGCTGTTTATCATTCATTAAAATGGTAATGTTTGTAGTTCAAATAAAATTTATTGCTGAAAAATTGATATGCTTTTTAGAACATACTTTTATTTTGAAAATTTTTATATATTGATTTTGACATTCCATTTATTATGATATATGGTTATGCTGGGAAAATTTTAAGAGTGAACTTAACAAAAAAGATTTCAAAAATAGAAGAATTAAATGAAGAGGATGCAAAGAAATATTTGGGTGGGTCAGCTCTTGGAGCAAAAATTTTACTCGAGGAATTACCCAAAGGCATAGATCCACTTTCAGAACATAACAAAATTATATTTGCCACCGGACCCTTTGTAGGAACAGTAGCACCAGGATCGGGAAGCATTAATGTTTGTTTTAAGTCCCCATTGACCAATATATTTGGTGAATCTAGGGCTGGTAGCGATTTTGGATCTATGTTGAAAAAAGCCGGATATGATGTTCTGATCATAGAAGGGAAGGCTGACAAACCTGTATATCTTGTAATAAACGATAGCAAAATTGAAATAATGGATGCAAGTGAAATTGCAGGTAAAAGTACTAATGAAAAAAATATTTATTTGAAAGATAAGTTAGGTAAAGATTATGAAATAGCATCTATAGGTCCGGCTGGTGAAAAGCAAGTTCTTTTTTCAGTCATTATGTTTAACGGTGACAGGGCAGCTGGCAGATTAGGTGGAGGCGCTGTAATGGGTTCAAAAAACCTATATGCAATTGCAGTTCATGGGAGTAAAAGGATAGAGATTTATAACAAGGATGAATTTTCAAAAATAGCAAGGGAACTGGCGAAAAAGTTGCTAAGCATACCAGGCAATTTAGGATTAAAGGAGGATGGAACAACAGGAGATCTTGGCAAATGTGATAATGCAGGCGACTGGCCCACAAAGAACTGGAGATCTAATTCATGGGGTAAGGGTCAAGAGCTTTATGACAAATTCAAGAAATATAATCTTGTGAGTTCAAAGCCATGCTATACAGGGTGCATACTCCAGTGTGGTAGGGTAGCGAAATCTGATTCAGCGAAATGGAAAACTCCTGTTCATGGTGGAACGGAATATGAATCAATTTCTGCATTTACAGCATTTATTTTAAATGATGATATAGATGCAGCTGTATATGCTACATACTTATGCAACGAATATGGTTTGGATACAATTTCAGCTGGAGCTGTTATTGCTTTTGCTATGGATTGTTATGAGCATGGCATAATAAAAAAGAATGATTATGATCTGGACCTAAACTGGGGAAATATGGATGCAGCAATAAAACTTTTGAAAGATATTACAGAGAGGAATGGACTAGGCAATGTTCTTGCTGATGGAGTATTACGTGCATCAAAGAAACTAGGAAAAGGTTCTGAAGAGTTTGCAATTCAGGTAAAGGGTCTTGAAGGTGCTGCACATGATCCAAGGTCTGGCAAGGCCCTAGCACTTACTTATGGATGTTCAAATGTAGGCATGAGCCATATACATCCTGTTGAAGGAATGGCCTATGATGCTTATAAAGTTGATTTTGGTCTTATACCCTATGGATTAAAAGACCCTAATCAGGTGGATAGATATGATGAGGAAGGTAAAGGTATAGCATCAAAAATTTTACATGATTATGGTATCATACCCGATATGATTGGAATGTGCAAATTCTACATTTATGCAGGCCTTACACCGGACGATCTTGCAAAGGAGCTTTCAGCACTTACAGGCTGGGATATTGATGGTAAGAAATTGCTTAAGATTGGAGAAAGAGGTTACAACGTCCAGAGAATGTTTAATGTGCGCGAAGGCATAAAGAGAAAAGACGATTACTTACCAAAGAGAGTTTTAAGTATTCCGGAGTTTGGAAAATATGCCAATATTCCTGAATGTACAATCAAAGATTTCAATTTAATGTTAAATGAGTATTATGACGCAAGGGGTTGGGATAGTGAAGGTGTACCGAAAATGGAAAAATTGAAAGAACTAGGCCTTGAATGGATAAAAATATAAAAAAATTTAAAATTCGTTTGTTGTAAATTTACCTTCCCAGATATCTTCGAAAAGATTAGTGAGGTTATCTTTAGTAAGCCTTCTTGGATTATATGCAGGAAGATTGTATAGATACTGTCTCTCATTTAAGACATAATCAATCATGCTAAAGAAGATATCTTTACTTTCTTTTGTATTGTATTTTACGGCAGGATTTATTTCAACCGCTTTTAACAGATCAACAATTTTCTTAATAAGGACATCGATTGCTTCCTGAGTGGTGAAATAAAAATAATCTTCATTAGGCTCAAGAGCAATGAGAACTTTTTTCATTCTTTCACCAATGAAATTCCTGTTAAAATCAATAACATGTGGTAACATTAATCCGCATGCCAGGCCATGTGGGATGTTCAGTTTAGGCCCGAAACCCTCAGAAAGGCAATGACCTATAGTAGCTGGGCCACCTACCCAGGGAAGACCAAGAACCCAACCACCCATTGTTGATGCGAGAGAAAGAGCAGTTCTTGCTTCAACGTCATTACCGTTGTTGTAAGATCTAGGCAAATAGTCATAAACGAGCTTTACACCTTCAATAATTGCCCCGTCTGAAACTGGATTATGTAATGAAGATACTAAACCTTCAAGGAGATGTGACATTGCATCTACCCCAGAAGACCTGGTTGCGTTTGGAGGTGTAGTATATGTGTTCTCAGGATCTACCAGCGCTATTGTAGCATAAAGCTTGTTACTTGTGATCCATGTTTTGTATCCATTTTCTATGATCACGAGTGTGTTTGATTGTTCACTTCCAGTACCGGCAGTTGTGGGTATTAGAATTTCAGGCACTGGTCTGTTTTTTACTTTCTCGGATAAAGCATCTGGTGGAAGAGCACAGTAATCAAGAGGTTTTCCTGGATTCGTTTTCATCATGGCCATTAGCTTGCCCATATCCATAGCACTTCCACCTCCAACACCTATTACTGCATCAAAACTTTTTGAATGTGCATAGTTTGCAACATTATTTGCAGTATCCATGTCAGGTTCATGTACAGGTATTTTAAAAATATCTGTTTTAATACCTGTCCCATTTAGACTAGAAGTAACCTTTTCCAGAATGCCTGCTTTTTCAATGTTTTCATCAGTGACAATTACTGCAGATTTCACTTGCATATAAGAATTCAGTATGCTCCCAAGATTTTTTGTTTGTCCACGTCCAAAGACAATCCTTTTTGGATTTTCCCAATCCAAAACTAGATCAGAAATAATTTGGGTTAAATCCTTCGGCATAATTATCAACTCAAGAATTAATGAAAATTACCGTATATTAACGTTTTGTATAACTCTTAAGATACGTTATGCTTTATTGAACACACATAAATTTTTTATAATGCTATATATAAAATAAATAAAATATGAGGGAAATCTTTATATATTGTTATTTGGATCGGATTTATCATGGCAATTAGTAAAAGTCTTTTTAAAGAAATAGGGGCTGTATCAGGAAAGGCCATAGCAATAATTGTTGCAGTTGTTATAATAATTGCAGCAATTGCAGTAGGTGCATATTATTTGACACAGAAACCATCAACAACATCTGCCCCACAGGAAGTTGTGATTTATGCGGATTATAGTGCAAACGTAGCCCAACCATTTTTTAATAACTTTACCGCTGACACAGGAATAAAGGTAGTGGCTGTATATGGGTCTATGGGAGACCTTGTTGGCAAATTAGTTGCATCAAAATCTAGCCCACAGGCAGACGTACTATTTGGAGGGGCGCCTTCCGCATACATAGGAGCTGCAGATCAAGGCGTATTGGCTTCATACGAACCACCAGCGCTTAAGAATTATTCTGCTTATATAAACAATCCGGCGCTCTATGCTTCAAACTGGACATGGTATTCTTTCACATACAACATTCTTGGAATAGTTGTAAACACAAATCTGATTAATCAAAGTATGTATCCGCACTCCTGGTGGGATTTAACAAACCCAGAATATAAGGGGAAAATAGTAATTGAAAACCCATCAACATCAACAACAACAGGTTTGGGATTCTTTTCACTAATTTACCAGATTTATATACAAAAATATGGAATGCCCGCTGCCACAACATATTTTAAACAATATGTAAGTGCTCTTTTGAATAATACTGTTTCACCAATTGCTCCTGATGATGAGCACGCTGAAACAATTGTAGGTGAAGGAACTGGAGGAATCACTGTAGACTGGATAAATGGGCCTGTTCTTTATCATGAGCTTGATGGATATCCATTGATACCTATAATGGTTAATCAGAACATACTTGGCCCAACAGCTATGGGTATTGTAGCTGGTGCACCACATCTTTCAGCCGCAGAAACTTTTATCAACTGGGTACTTTCACAACAGGGGCAGTCATTACTACCTAAAATATTTTTGAAACCTTCAATAATGCCTTACAATATAACACCACCACCATACTTCCCAACATTGCAGCAAGAAGAACAATATGCATTCTTGAACTACAGTCAGTCTTGGACAGCGGAGAATGCTCAGAACATAACAGCAATATTCAATCAATATTCAAGTGAAGTAACAGGATGATCGCTAAAACAAAGTTTATTTCAAACCTTTTTACTTTTTTATTTCTTTTATTTTTAGTTATATTCATAGTTTTACCTTTAATTTCTTTTTTCCTAACAGCATTTTCTGGAGTTCCATCAGGCATATTTAATCTAATTCTAGGTAAAAATTATCTATTGACATTAAAATTATCATATTATTTTCAAGTTTTTACGAACGTTTATTATCTTAAGGCATTGTTTGATACTGTTATTTTAAGCCTTTCAGTTACAGTTTTATCCTTTATTCTTTCATTACCTATTTCCTATGCATTGGCAAGAACAAATATGCCATTTAAAAGTATAATAAGAGTTTTGCTAGGTATTGGGATTAGCATTCCAGGGTTTATAGTCACATATGATCTAATCATAATTTCTACCAATACAAAATTTATGCCTTTTTCAATTTATTCATATCTCGGCCTTTTAACTGTGATGACATTGTCCACAATACCATTTATGGTAATGTATGTAACACTCGCTTTTGATAATCTTGATTACAGGTTGATTGAAGCAGCATATGTAAATGGTGCTTCAAAATTAAACACGTTTTTAAAAATAACTCTTCCTTTGCTTATGCCAGGATTTGTTTCTGGGTGGGTAATCGTATTTTTATTAACATCAGGAACATTATCTGTGCCCCTTTTACTTGCACCTCCAACATTTCCATTATTAACTGCTTTGGCATATACTCAGTTATTTTCATTCTTTAATTGGGGAATTGCAACAGCATTACTTTCAGTCTTGCTAATGATTAATCTTATAATTATTTCAACATACACAATCTATCAAAAAAGGCTTTCGTTTTCAACAATAGGTGGAAAGGGATTTCATAGCAAAATAACTAGAAATAAATTAATTGTTGCAATTCTAGCAATATATTCATTTCTTTTTGCATTATTGCCTGTCGTAGAAGTAATTATTCTAGGCCTTTCATCATTTTCTGCGAGATGGGTAATGACACCAATACCGACACAATTCACACTATCTAATTATTCTCAGGCACTTACTTTGTATCCTTTTTCAATATGGGCTACGCTTATAATATCAATTTCTGCTGCTTTACTTGCAGTATTAATCTCATTTGTATCAACATATTTTGTAAAAACAGGATTTATAAAAGGAAAAAGGTTCATAGATCTTTTAATATTAATAATATTCTCTTTATCATCTGTGATGATAGGTCTGACGTATTTGTCTGTTTTTTCAAATTCTTTAACTGGCTTTTTAATAAATTCGGTGCCCATTGCATTATTAATAGGGTATGTATTTGGGAGGCTCGGTTATTCAACTAGAGCACTTGACATTTCAGTTAATTCAATCTCTAAAAGTCTTTTTGAAGCAGCAAAAATAATGGGAAAATCAAGTTTTGAAACTATACGAAAAATAATATTTCCACTCATTATGCCGGGAATAATAGAAGGCTTTCTTTTAGTGTTTATCAGGTCTACGATAGATTATGGCTCAACAATAATGTTAGCTCCACTGGGTTGGTCAACGCTGGCACTAGGATCATTTCAATTCATTTCTACAGGCGAAATACCACAAGGAGCAGTGCTTGGATTTATTATTCTAATCATTAACATACCTGTAATGATATATCTTTACTGGAGAAGAGGAAAAACATTCCATGAAGAGGCATTTATTTACTGATTTTTTCAGTATGGATTAATTACTTTTATTCATAATGCCTTCATTTTTCTCATTTTTTAAATTTGATCCAAATGATTTTATTTATTTTTTGTAATTTATCAATTAAAGTGGGGATTAGAAAAATATTTAAATAATATTTAACAATAAACATCTGGTGAATATTATGGTAATGAAAATTGGAGATGAGGCAGTAGATTTTTCGCTCCCAGACCAAAATTTGAAAATTAAAAGACTTTCTGATTTTTATGGAAAAAATATTTTGCTTGCATTTTTTCCAGGGGCATTTACATCTGTCTGTACAAAAGAGATGTGCACTTTCAGGGATTCAATGGCAAAGTTCAATAAATTTAATGCAAAAGTGTTTGGTATAAGTGTAGATCCACCATTTTCATTGAACGCCTTTGCAAAATATAATAATTTAAATTTTGATCTTTTAAGTGATTTTAATAAGGAAGTTTGTAACATATATGCTGGATTACACGAAGATTTTGCGGGTATTAAAGGTCTTAAAGCATCAAAAAGAGCGGTTTTTATCATAGGGAAAGATAAGAAAATTAAGTATGTATGGATAAGTGAAGATCCGGGAAAGGAACCGGATTATAAGGAGATAGAAAATACATTAATGAAATTATAAATAAAAATGAAAATATTATTCTTCATTATTTAAAAAATTTAGGGAATTTTAAATAAAATTTTTCATTAAATTTCAATTCTTTTTAGGAGTAGGTATAAAAGAAAAAAATATAATTTATTAAATCTACCAAGATATTTTATTAAGATTCAAAATTAAATTGATTTGTTTTTCTTGTCTTCCCATAATTTTTCGAAATTTAGTTTAATAATTTCTA
>JGI20133J14441_1001175_pt1 | contig 22068 bp, 25 predicted proteins | sample RS3BMetagenome_FD_14441 | JGI IMG/M metagenome (IMG submission 14441)
CTGAGCGGAGAGTCGACTGACGGCTCTCCGCTCACTGCTGCCTCATGTCCCTGGTCGCATTTTCCGTGATCATGTCCGTCCACTTATCGCGAGCGATCACAATCTGGACGTACCGGCCGACGATGAGGTCAGGGTCACCGTGGCAGTCGATCGTGCCGCTCAGGAACTCGGGATTGTCCTTCATGACGGCGGCAAGCCAACTGTTCAGTTCGCCCGCGATCGCCGTCGCCTGGCTGCCGCTGTACGGGTTTCCCACGTCCGCCATGGTCACCCATGGCGTGTCGTTGATCTCCTGGCGCAGGCCGTACAGGTCGGCGGTGGCCGGGTAGTACACGGGATTGCGCTCGCCGCCCGGGAGGACGTAGGAAGCCGCCGAGGTCCCCGTGAGGGACGCCGCGTCGCTGTAGGTGAAGAAGAACGACAGCGCGTCCTGATCCGACCGCTCAAGGTCGTAGGCGCTGATGTCCTGCGCGGGGATGATCGCCGGCTCCAGCATCGGCGGCTGCCCGGGAGGCGGGTAGTCCCCTGCGAGCGTGTGGTACGGCGCCATCCGTGCCACGAGCTTGGGGCCGTCCGCGTCGTCGAAGACGAACAGCTCGCCGAAGGGCGGCGAGGCGAACGTCTGAAGCAGGTTCCAGTAACTGCCCGTGTAGCTCTCCACGGCGACGACGGGCATCTGGTAGCGCTCCGGGATGGAGACCACCAGCCCGAGGTCGGGGACAGCGGGGTTGATCTTCTGCAGGCGCGCGACAGCCGGCTCGATGATGTGGGACATGCTCTGACCGAAGAACTTCGTCGGGGTCGAGTCCGTCGCGTCGATGCCGAAGTTGCCGCTCAGGCCGTAGCCCAGGGCCGCGTAGAGCGACTGGACCGCGTGGATCTGCCACAGGTAGAGGATCTGCCAGTTCGTCAGGATCTTGCCGAAGTCCTGACCGGTGAGCGTTACCTGGCGTTGTGGGCCGCCCGACACGTCGAACTGCAGGGCCTGCTCGGACGAGGTCACGAACCCGCGCATGATGATCGGCAGTGGGGTCTGTGCGCCCGTCTTGGACGCCCTGATCTCGACGTAGTCCATCGGTCTGATCTTGTCGGCCCATGAGCCGGCGGTGTCCGAGCGGGCGACGAGGTTCACCGTGAACGTTCCCGTAGGCTGGCCGGAGGTGATCGCCTTCGAGGTTTGCCACGAGATGAGGTCGCCCGTCACGTCGTACTCGTCGCCGTTTCGGGTGTGGACGGTCACGGATGTCGTCGGCGTATAGGTGGTCACGGAAATAGGTCTCATGGCTCACCCCCACATGCGCGAAGAAGCCGCCCTCGGGCGGGCGACTGTTAGATGACCTGAGCGGCGGCTGGTGGCGTTCGCCCCCGGCGCTCGATCTTCGTAAGGCTCGACGCCATGCGGCTCCAGATCGCCATGGCGCGCTGCTGGTCGGGCGACGACAGCCCGTTGTAGTCCGGGTGCCCACTGTGGCCGAGCGTGTACAGGAACAGGTTCTCGCCTGTCAGACCCTGGCGCTCGCCCGCCGCGTATGCCTTCGCGATCGGAGGGACGCCAAGCTGCGCCTGCAGGTTCGGGTGCGCGGCGAGGTACGAGGCGGAGTAGCCGGCACCCTGGCCGCCGCTGTTGAGCTGCAGCGGGCCGGTCGACGTCGTTCCGCCCGTGTCGGCGTTCCACTTGTTCGGCGCGACGTTGCCCTCGAACGCCTCGATGCCGGCGGCGATCCACGACGGCACGCCGGCCTTGGAGAACGCCTTGGCGAAGTACGGCGGCACCGCGCTCAGGTTCGGTCCGCCCGAGCCGCCGGTACCTGTGGTTCCGGCACCGGTGGGCGCCCCGATGCCTGTAGGCGTCCCCTGACCCGTCACCAGGCTTGCGTACCGGAAGCCCCCTGTCGCCGTCGACGCCCCGCCCGCTGCAGAAAGCATCTGCTGGACGGACTGCGGCAACGTCATCTGCTGGATCGTGAGCGCGTCGATCGTCATGGACCGGATCGTTTCGCTGAGCGCCTGGGCGCCACTGGGCACCGTCGTGGCCGTTGTCGCTGCGTCGGTGGTCGCAGCCGCGTGTTGGGAATCGTGCAGGGTCAGGGCCCGCAGCGTTGCGTGTGAGGGCGACGACGCGACGTGGTGGGCGAGGGCGCGAATCGCAGCGTGCGTGGGGGACGCGGCGCCCTTCACCGCCTCGGCGTGAAGCGCAGCGGCCGTTGGCGACGCGAAGGGGTCGGTGTTGAGCCAGTTCCAGAACTGCGACAGCGGTCCGCCGCTCGTTCTACGGGGAGCGTGACCCGGCGTGAGCGCGATGAGGCCAGCGCCCACCGCAGCAGGGGGAAGCCACGACAAGCCGGCCATGGTACCGCCCGCGACAGCGACGTCCGCAGCGGCGCCACCGATGTCGGCCCCTCCTGCGGCTACCTCACTGCCGGCAGCGGCTTCCGCCTCGCCTGTGGCGGCAGAGGGTGCGCCCTTGCCGAACAGGCTACGCCCCAGGCGAACGCCGGCACTTGCGGCCTTGCGTAGCGCCCACGTGCCCCCTATGCCAGCGGAGATGGCAGCCGCCGCGCCGCCGAACGGACCCAGGTCGTTGAAGGCGTGTCCGAGCGCGCGCGATGGCGGTCCGACGAGGAGCGCCGTCTGGCGCGCCTTCACCGCCTTGGCGGCGTCTGCCTGGTCCTGGACCGACATGATGCTGTTCGGGTGTGCCGCGAGATACTGCTGTGTCGCCTGGACCTGCTGCGCGAAGCTGCCCATCCGGGCAGACTGCGGCAGGCCCTTGATCCGGTCCTGGACGGCGGTCAACTGGCTCGGCGTCGTCGCGCTGTCGAGCTCGCCAAGGAGGGTCGACGCCTCGGGTGGTCCGTTGAACGGGCTGACGGTGTGGACGCCATGGCGCATCGAGAACAGGAACGCTTCGGCCTGCGGAATGCTCACGCCGCCGATCGACCCGGCGAGGAGCGCGCCAAGCTGGGCGAGCGACGCCGACGGCATTCCGTTCTTGCCGAAGGAGAGCGCGCCGTGGGGCATGGCGAGGAGTTTCTTCGCCACCGGTCCCATGAGCGCGTAGGGATTGCTCTGCTCCTCGGACAGGGCTTGGAAGTACGTCGGGCCGCCCTTCTTGCCGTACCCCAGCGCCTGGAGTTCGAGCATCTGCCCCATGTTGGTCGCCGGGTTGCTGATGCCGCTCGCCAGGTTGCCTAGGACCTGCGCGCCGCGTGTGCCCATGAGACCCTGGATGCCGGTCGCGGACAACGTCGACTGGAGCGAGGCGATCTGGCGTCCACTCGGAGCGAAGACGCCGGACTGCTCGACCTGCTGGACGAGTTGGAGGAATCCCGTCATCACCTCGCCCATGCGGCCCTCCATGCCGCCTGCGGCCGTGGCCGACGACATGAGGGACAGCCACTTCGCGGGGGTCATCTGCGACCCGGCGCTTCCCGGCATCCCCGGTGTGGCCGTGACGCCCTGCGTCGTCGTCATGGCGACCATCTGGGATACCGACTGGGGCGGTAGGCCGGCACCTCTGGCGAAGGCCGCCACCGTGCCCGCAACGCCCCCCAGCGCCGGAGTGCCAACCGCACCCATAGCCGAGGCCAGTGCCGTCACGATCTGCGTCTGTGTCTGTGCCGTGTACCCCATGGCTGCCGTCGTCTTCGTGACCGCCGCTTGAAACGCCGTGAGGCTCTGTCCGGCCGTCCCCACGGTCTTGGTGAGGTCCGAGAACGCCTGCGCCTGGGGCGTGAAGGTCGACGTGCCCTGCGAGACCTGACCGACGAGGTAGTCAGCAGCAGCGGCTGGCGCGACGAAGGGTAGTGCCCGCTGGAACAGGGCCGTGGCCACCCCGGCGCCACCGGCGAGCATGCTACCCGTGAAGCCGCTCGTCTCCGCCGTTGGGGGAACGGGGTTCACCTGGCCGCCCCACCGATCGGCGAACGCCTGCGGTGCGGCATCGTTGCCGGCGAGGTAGGCTGCCCTCGCCTGCTGATACTCCAACTGCGCTTGCGGCGGCATCTGCTCGAACGCGGCCTTGCGCCCCATGGCGGTGAAGAATCGGCGCGAGGCTGGCGACGAGCCGACCACCTGGGTCTGCTGCACCTGGCTCGCCGTGAGCCCCGCCATGCGAAGGGCAGCCTCGAACGCCTGCGCCATCTGCTGCTCTTGGTTCTGCGGCGTGCCCCACTCCTGGTAGAAGCGCTGGGCGGCGCCCATGTCGCCCTTCCGGTAGGACTCGCTGGCGCTCGCGTACTCGCCGCGCACGAACTCGGGCAGCGTCGCCTGCACATCGGCGTGGCCAGCCGCCTTGAACCAGTCCTCCACGTAGGCGGACGAACCGGGAAGCGCCGTCGTCCACCGCCGGGATTTGCCGGTCAGACCCGGAAGGCGGGAAGGCAGCTTGATCGCCGGTGGTGTGGCCGGCGATCCCATCGCATTCCGGTACTGGTCGTGAGCCGCCTGGATGGTCGCCCAGTTGTCGTCGGACACCCCCTCGGGGCGGACCAGTACGGTGCGCGTGCGCGGCTGGGAGCCAGCGCCGCCGACGTAGGGGGTCCGCACGGCCGCATGCGCCTGCGCCGCCACCCAGTCCACGGTCGACGGCCGCGAGGTCCACTCGGGACCACCCGTCGAGATCGGCGGCCACCCGGCGGATGGTGTCGAGCGAGCCGCCTGCCCGTGTGGGGCAGCTGCCGGCGATGCGTGGGGCGGCGACCAAGGGCGCGCACCGGCGTTCCCGGCGGACGGAGTGCCCTGCGCGCCGACGAGCCCCTGCGCGTGAAGCGCCGGGTCGATCTGGGGCAGCGCAGTTTGCAGATAGGTCAACAGTGCAGCGGCGGACGGCATCCCGCTCCCCTGGGGGCCAGCGACGATCGGCTGCCCGCTTCCGCCCTTGCGCGTGAGCAGGGCCGCCATGTGTTGGAACACGCCCATCTGTTCGGGCGCGCTCGTCTGCCCCACCGCCATGCGCGAGACGGCGGCGGTATGCTGCGCCATCGCCACAGGGCCAAGGCCAGCGGGCGCCGTAGGAGCGGGGCCACCACCGGGGATACCGACACCCTTACCCTCCAGCTTCTCGACGAGCGCGACGATCTCGGCCATCTTCTGGCGTACGGCTTCGGCGCCCGTGAGGTCGGCATTCGTGCGGATGTTGATAGAGCGGTCAGCGGGCATGCGATCCTCCCAGCATCATGTGAGCGCTCCCGCGAGCGCGATCTTGAGCGCGAGGTCTGGATCCATAGGCGGTGCGGGGCGTCCGCTCGCCAGGTCGTCGATGTCGCTCGCACAGCCCTCAATGACGATGGCCGCGCCCACCTGCGCCATCGCGGTCGCCTCGTCTGTCGTGCCCAGGGCGAGATTCACGGCGGCCACCTTGCGAAATATGGACGCCCGCTGCCTGAGGAGCGCCGAGGCGTCAGCCAGGGTAGGCGCGCTCATCGCGGGACCTCGACGCCGTGGCGGCGCAGGACTTCCCGCAGCCGGCGGCGCTCGCCGGGCGTGAGGCTATCGGGTAGGGACTGCGGTCGCCTGGGCTCATGCGCCCACCGTTCGAGCGCGTCGGCGGCCTCTTCGAGCGCACCGACGCCGCCGAGCGTGTAGAGGCAGTCCCGGTCGGTCAGATTCTCGCCAGCGTCGATGTCGGACACCATCGCGTCCATCGCCTCTTGTGCGGCCTGCCGAAGGCGTGCCGCTGCCGTTGTCAGGGTCATGCGTCACCTCACTTGCTTGGTGGGGAAGGCGCCGTTAGGGCGCCCGATCAGACGATGCCGAGGGCCTGCAGCCGCTCCTCCACGGCCATCACCACGGTCGCCTTGTACTCGGCGGGCAGGGCTGCGATCGCCTCCATGACTGTGCCGGCGAACTCGACGGCTACTTCGCGGTCGCCCGCGTCATAGAGCGACGTCGCGCGCAGGACGTGGATCGCGGCGTCAAGGCGCTTGGGACCCGCCTCGTCCAATTCGGCCTCCAACACATCTACCGCCTTGGTCGCGAGCGCTGACAGCCGCCCGCGTAGCGCCGACCACAGCTCTCGCCTACGCCGGCCATACTCGGCGACGAAGCCGGTGTGGCGGTTCAGCCAGTCGCTAACCGTGTTCCGATTGACGCCAGCGACCTTCGCGGCGGCCGTCACACTGGCGCCGGTCATGAGAGCATCCATCGCCCGCTCTTGGGCGGCGGTCAGGCGAAACTGCATTATGGGGCATCTGTTCACCTCACTTAGGGATAAGAGCGTGGACGTCGATAGAGGACGTATCCGACCGCGACCGCATCGGCGACGCGGAGGCTCGGGCACGTCCAAGCATCGAGGATGGTCTGATCGGATGAGTGTCATCACCGCTGTAGCGTTGCTACCGTCGCGTTGGGGCACCGCTGCAACGTTGCGTCGGTGCCTCCGGATGGTCGCCTGGTTCCTCGTCACTCGGCCGACGTGTAGGTAGGTTCGCTGGGCGTCGCTCACCCGCAGGGCGGCTCAAGGGAGCGTGCGGCCCTCTTCGGCAACTGGTCACTCGCCGCCAAAGTCCGCTGATCTCCGCTGGTTTCCGCTGATCTCCGCTGGTTTCCGCCGCTTTCCGCTGGTTGGCCGAGGGCGAATCTCCGGCCGTTGCGTAACGGTCGGTCGCCGTTACATGACCGTCACGCAAGGACCGGGCGGCGCTTCTCGGCGTTCTTCGGCGTTTTGCGGTGAAAACAGCGAAGTCACGCGTTACGCCGTTGCGCTGCGTGCGGCAGCGTAACGCGATCGCCATCGCTCCAGGTGGATGCTCACAGTCTGATTGGCCGCCCCACGTGTCCCAATCGCCTGCGCGCGCAGCGCGATAATCGCGCAGATCGCGCACGCGCGGACTTGCGCGGGACTTCGCGAGACCGCGCGGACCTTCGCGGGACTGCGCGGGATCGCGCGGGATCGCGCGGGACTGCGCGGGATCGCGCGGGACTGCGCGATTGACCCTTCCCGGAATCTCCCGGAATCTCCCGGAACCTCCGGGATCTACCCCGGAACGGTGAGCGCACACGTAGTCCGCCGTCCGGACTGGTCCACGTGCCGGACTACCCGGAGGCGCTCGTTCCCGGCCACAAGGGCGCGTTACAGGAAACGCGCACAGCGCGTTACACGAAAGGCGGCCTGCGCGGGTGGTGCGCGTTCCAGCGGTCACGCGCGAACCTCGGGTCGGCCGAGGGCCAACATCGCCGCATGCCGTCCCTGACCCCTTCGCACGATTACGAGGTATCGCCGCTCGAGGAGCCATTTCATACCGCGCTGAACCTCTGAATTGGATCGGAGGCCGGACCAGCCGCGCGCGAAGTCCCAGGCGTACGGCGCGGCTGTCTGGGACGCATCGTGGAATGCTCGAAGGCCAAGGAGGAGCGCGAATCCCTCGTGCAGCTTCTTGGCGGCTGGCGGCGCGCTCGCATCGACCTTGGTGGCGTGCATGGTGGGCGGTTCGATGAACCCTGCTTCGTACAAGCCTCGCAGCCACCACGTCTCCCGTTCGGCTGCCTTTAAGGTCCGCGTCTCGCCCGTCGTCAGGGCTGCGAACACGTCCGGGAGGGGCCACCAGACTGTCCCGCTTGCCACATGGAAGTCGTGGAGAGCAACCGGCTTGCCATCCTGACGCCAGAGCGCCGCCGAAGGCTTGCGATCGTGGTGGCCAGGAAGCGGACAGCGAAACGCCTTGCCCAACGGCTTGGGTCGGGCGCCCGCTGCCTGGAGAACAGCCAGGGCCACGTCCTCGCGGTCAGCCATATCCCTGAAAGGCCAGTCGCGGCGCCCGTCGGACTGGGCTCCTGGATCGGGGTAAGAAAGAGTATTCTTCCTTACCCTGATCCCGGGCTCCGATGGCTCTGTACCAAGGGATTCAGGGGCGGACGCCCCACCCCTACCCTCGGCCTTTCGTCGTCCCCGAGCGGTGGCGCCAAGCTGCGCTGGTTGGAGCGGCGGCGTAGCGGTCTTGCGACCGTACATCCACGAGGGCGCGGCGGCGATCTCCACCTCACCCGGCGCCATGCCGTCGAACCAGGCGTAGGGGGCGCCCGACGGGTGGATGCTCGGCGGCACAATGACGAGGTGACCCCCGCCGAGGACCTCACCCCAAACCTCACGGCGCGTGTCGACGGGTCGATCCACCTTGTACAGCAAGTGCGACTTGGGGCGGCCCGACCGGTCGTACGAGGACCGATGAGCCAGGGTCGCCGGGAGTGCCAGGTCAGACCACTGCTCCGGGTGGTCGATGTCGACGGCGGCAATGTCGTCGGGCAGGATCATGGCGATACCACACTCGGCGTCTTGCTCGAACCAGGACAGCAACTCTGCCGGCGATGCGGCGCGTGCCTTGAGCGGAGTCCAGGTGGACCTGCCGAACATGGCGCGCAGGATCGCGTGGTGCGGCTCCTTCGAGCGCGGTAGCATCGGCACCACCGAGAAGCCCGTCGTGAGCAGGCGAAGCGCCTCGTTGGCGCGGGGGCGGGTGGCCGCCGGAAGCGCAGCCGTCCGAAGGTCGACAGCCGGCGCGCTCACGCCGGCCGTCCCCTGCGAGACCGTAGGACGCTGCCGTAGGTCGCCAGCTGCTGCTCACGGTCGAGGATCTCCAGGTTGCGAAAGAACCAGACTGCGAAGGGCAGCGCTACCTGCTGGCGGCCGTTCATGGTGAACCGGCGGCCGTCGAGCAAGGTCGGGAGGTCGATTTCCCAGCCTCGTTGACCGCGCTGATCGTTCAGCTCGACCCGCACCCAGCCGCAGCCGCGTTCCTCGGCCAGCGCGAGGACTGGAAGGTCGAAGGCGATCTCCGCACTGCGCCAGAAGATCCCGCGTCGAGTCCGGTACGAGCATAGAAAAACCCGACCGTCGGGGGCGGGCATTCGGACGACGATGCCGGCGATCGCGTTGTCTTGTGGGTTGCGGACGACTTCCGCGGCGCCAGTTCGCTTCGACGAGAACTCAGGACGGGTCGCTGGCTCCTTGACGATCTCCGACTTCTTCGATAGGCTTTCGCTGGTTGTGGACGGGTTCTGCGCGTCGCCCTCGTCGTGGGGGGCGGCGTTTTCGTTGGGCACCTCGCACCACTTTCGTATGGTGAGCGCGGCCATCGGGCCACGCGGTGGAGGACATGAAAAAACCCGGGCCTGGCGGCTCGGGGTTGCTGGATCGGGGGTCCGGACCGCTACTTGGCGGCTACGATTGGTTCGGCTGCGAGTTCGCGGCGCCAGGCCGTGTGCGCACGCTGGAGGTCGGCTGCGACTTCGGGGCCGTCCTCGGCCGCCACCAGGCGCAAAATGGCACCGGGGACGGACGCCTGCACGCCCGATTCGACGCGCCACACCGACACTGCAGATAGCCCGGTACGCCGGGCCACGTCGGCTGCCTGGAGACCGGAGCGCTTACGCCACGCCTTCAGGGGGCTGCTCTTCACGGGATTGCCTCCTTTGCAAACCTACCCTAACCCTACCACCGCATTCTTGACAGCCAAGCGAACGGTACACAAGCGTTGACAAACCCTACGGCGGTAGCTCGCCGGCCCGATCGCGACGGCCGCCGCTCGGTGCGTAGAGGTCGACGGTCGGTCGGCGCGAGCGGCGGCGCTCCCTGCCGCCACCATCACTGTGCCCGTGCGCCCCAGGCGGGATGAGCTTACGCGCGTCCTCGATGGCGTCGTGGAAGAGTCCGCCGCGTAGCCCGGCTAGGTCGAGGGGCGCCTTGCCGACACGCGGCGGCGGTACGGCCTCCATCGCCACGGTGCCATCGTCGTTCCGCGTGAAGCGAGCATCCCACGGCACAAAGGCGCCATGATGGCGGCGAATGCCGTGGTGGCGACCAATGACGGCCCAAGCGTGTTGCTCGAAGACGCCACCTTCGAGGGGGTCGCCGACCAGTAGCCGGCTGCAGGAATCACAGCTGAGCCAGGCGTCCAGCTTGCCGAGCCCTTCTCGAATGACCGCAGCGATCGCGGTCGCGCAGTTTCGGCAGGCACCGTCGTCGCCGGCAGGCCAGCCGTGTGCGCACAGGGGTGCAAAGTCGGGATCTCGGAGAAAGGCAGCGGGGACGCCGCACACCGCGCCAAGCTTCTCGGCGTCCTTCTTGGACACCACTCGTTGTCCGGACAGGTACTTGCTTAGCAACGCCCTGTCGATACCGGTCGCCCGCCGCACGTCGAATTGACGAATGACCTTCCGTGGCGTGTGCGTCGCCAGGCTGTCCTCGTCGTACTCCCAGAACCCGCCGAGTTCGAGCGCGCTCCGAAGGCGCCCGGTTAGGGCGGCGCGTTGGGCTAGTGTTTGCATACTTCGATGATCCGCCCATGATGCGTCGCCGTCAACGCGGACCCGGGCATGGTCGCGATGCCCGTTCGGCGGAAACCGGCGGGGGTTGGCGAAGACGGGGGCGCCCCTGTCCATCCATCTCCTCTGCGATGGGACCGTAGCGTTCGGGGTCGGCGCGGGCGGCGGAGACGACGGCCTCGGCCTTCTGGAGGGTCTTACGGTCCATCCCCACGGCGGCGCCTACTTTGTCGGCCGCTCGGCCGCTTGGCTCGCCAGTCACTTCGGGGAATTTCCCCGGAGTGTTGGCCGCCTTCCCCGGCGCCGTTCCTCCGTGCGCCCGCTGCCTCTCCCTGGCCGCCTCCCGCTCGCGCTCCTCGATAGCCCGCGCGATGGCGACCGTGCCCACGAATGGGTTACGCCGCCTTCCTCCTGACGGAGTGGCGGCGTTCTGTTCTGCGGCCCAGGTGCAGCCTGACCAGTCCTGGGAAGCCCGCGCGGCCATCGGGGGCAAGGCCCGGCTCGCTTGGCTGCGGCGCCTTAACATTTCCCGGACGTGCGGTCCAGGGCGCGCGGTTGGGGGTATAGGTCCGCACGACCACCCCGAGCCCGCACTTCGAGGCGAGTGTACTGCGGCTCGCACGAAGCAGCCAGGAGCTCCGGGGCGCCCCTGGTCGGCCCGCGTCCAGCGGAATCGCCCCCGCGGGCACCGCCGCGCTAGTCCGTATACCGCCTCTGAGCCACCGCAGGAGTCACCGCCGGCCCGTTGAACCTGCGACCCGTGGGAGGTGTTACCAGTGAAGCGATGGACGAGCGCCATCGCGGGGTTCGCCGTTGGCGCCGTTGTGGCCACGGGCGGCTTCGCGCTCGCGCAGGGATACCTTGGGCAGTCGACCTTGACGGTGAACGGCACGGCCTACTCGGGGACCTTCACGCCGCAGGAGTCGGCGAACGACCTGCTTGTGCCGGTGAGCCAGCTATCGGCGGCCATGGGGTTCAAGTACGCCTGGGCGAACAACACGCTCGCGATCACGACGAACGGGACGACGCCCGCGACGGGAACGACGACGGCGGGAACGCCGGCCAGCAACGGCTACCCCGAGACGCTGGCGTTGTCGACGCCGGGAGGGTCGAGCGCGCAGGTGGCGCCCGTGGATGACCTGAACGGGACGTGGGCGAGCGTCAGCGGGAACGGTGACCCGTATGTGGCGGTCAAGGTCACGCTGGAATATGACGGCAAGCCCCACCCGGCGAATTACCAGACGGTGCAATTGGCGCTGTCGCCGACTCCGAGCCTGAGTGTGGTCGGATGGTGGAATAGCGTCGAAGTGTTCGACGCCAACTGTATTCAAGGCGTCATCCGCTGCGTCAACAACGACGTAGCGATAGTCCCGATGGGGAACGCCGTAGAGTCGCAAGACTACACCGACTTCGGGAAGGCGGCCGGTGCCTCGGATTCCTTTCTCATCTACAGCGCCGACGCTGGGACGTACACGATCACCGTCACGGATACGAGCAACAAGCGCATCGCGCCCGTGTCTACGACAATTACGTTCAAAGACTAACGACCAACCAACGCACGTACCTGTATGCTCTTTGGGAGGTGGATGCAACGGAACCGACCGATGACGCCCTGCTACTCGGCGTGCCGAAAATGGAGCGCGAGCGCCTTCTGACGCGCCTAGTCTTGAGATACGGCGACGAACTGACCGCGGAGGGCATGACGCTTTGCTATGGACTAGACGCCCATGAGAGCCCGGGTCAGCGTCCGAAGGTTCGGGCAAGCCAACTTTTTGCCGATCCGGGCCACCACATGGCAAGCCCTGGTTGGCCGCACGTCAGACGGAACGTTGTCGACCACGAGGCGTGGACCCTCGCGGAGATGGTCGAGGAGTGGGACCGCAGGGCCGTTGAGATGGGCCATGTAGGTGCCGACATACGCTAATCTTCGACCGCTCGGCGGCGCCTGCAGTCAACGGCAACGAGGTGATGCCGGTGGATATGTCGGCCCTGGTTCCAGAGGGGCAACTTTGTGGTCCTGACTGTTACCCGATCTGCGACTTCTGCCAGTACTACTTCGACTGGACAGCGTACCGTGGTCGCGAAGACGAGGCCGTCGTCATGCGCCTACGTGACCACGATCGGGCGCCCGGAGGCTGGTGCATGGCGAACGATAAGGGAACGAAACTGACCGCCTTCTGCGAGCGATTCCGCTGCTACCAATCCGCTCCCGCAGATGACCAGGCACCCACTCATGGAACACGCGAGGCGGCCGAACTTGTGAATGCGTTGACCGCCGGACCAATGCGATCGTTCTTTGCCGCCGAACCTCCGCAAGCGCCTTTGCACTTGTTCCCCCCTTCCGCCGAACGGCCCGAGGGCACCCTGACCGAAGATGAACAGGCGCAGGTCGACGCCTGGTCGGAAAGCATCCGACCGCGCCCCTGACCTGGCCCCCGACGCCAGAAAAGGCGCCGGGCGCCAAAGCGGGCGCTGCTCCGTTACCGCAACGGTCAGCGCCCCCCAAACACCCTCGCCATCGCCGCCTCGGTCGTGTACCACCGGCGCCCCTCGCGCCACAGCTCGCCGGCTGCGAAGGCGTCGCGGCGGGCGAGGACGTCGGCAGCCTTGCGAAGGCCGTATGTCGCGAGTAGGTCGGCCACAGGCACTCCACCGCCGGCATCGGCCCTGGGCGTGCCATATTCGCGCTCCATCGCCTGGCGAGTGAGCAGCCAAGTCTGGCCCGACTTCCTGGCTTCCTCGGCCGTGAACGTCCCGCGCTGGCACGCCCGGCGCAGGGCGTCTTCACGCATGCCCCAGGCGATCGCAGCCTCCGTCACAGTCAGGATCTCGACCAGGCAGTCCTCGTCCACTCGGTCACCTCCATCCCCCAGTATAGAAACGTTGCGATATCGGAACAAGAGCGGGCGGCGTTGCGCGGCGACGCATGGCGGCGTCTAGTGGCCGTCATCCCCTTCGACAAGAGTTGTTGCGTGATCGTAACGAGACTAGGATGCCACCAGAGCCACGTGGCTGACCAAGGAGGTGACCCCGACCGGCCCCACACTGTCCACCGGCGCCGGTCGCGATCCCCGATCGTGGCCAGCGGCCGTTGGCACATCGAGGAGGATCGAAATGCGCGACGACGAGAGTTTCAGCCCCCTCGAAGTCCAACCGGCAGGCGACCGCATTGTCGCCGCCGCCTGGACGATGGCCAACTCGCCGGACGTCGACGTAACCCACGCCGACGACCTGCCCCCATACGTTCGGGGCTTCTATGCATGGGACAAGGCGCTCCAGCTCGGCATGCTGTTCATCAACCATGGCCTGAAGGCCCAGCCCGGCATGGAGGGCGCCTCCCTGCTGTACCTCCTCGGCGAGCATTACACCCGGGCGGCGGGCGCCAAGCGCGGCCTGCCTGACCCTGGCGGTCTCACCTCCGAGTGGGCGCGTCAGTGGGCGCAGCGCATGACGGACGAGGTGGAGGCGGCCGACCGCGTGTTGACGCTCACCGACCTGACCGCGTTGGCCGAACGCGTAGCCGGCCAGATCGTCGAGGCAGTGCCGTCGGTCCTCGTACCGATCGGGTAACGGCTGGCGCGCTCGATCCTGGTTCGTTCAAGGAGGACGATCGTGTGGGAGTGACCGCAGACGGGCCCGTCGACCTGAAGCGCGTGGAAGCGCTTCTCGACGCGCTGGGGCAGAGGGTCGGGCTGAGCGACAGGGCGGTCGACGTGGACCCGGGCTGCGTGGAGGACGCGGACGCTGGCGCACTGACGAGGGCGCAGCGCGAGTGCGCAGACCTCGGCTTGGAGGGCTGGGTCGGTCACCGCGGGGCGACCGTGGTTGCATTCCGATCGAAGGAACTTCGTCGGCTGAAGGCGCAACTGGACGGCGTGGTCGGGCTGCTCCTGGAATCCAAGGTTCTTGCCGTCGAGGACGAGCGCGCCCTGTGCGATGTGGTGTACACCATGATCAACGAGTCGGAGGATCTGGCGGTGAGAACGTACTTGGCCGGGTTCGTGGACGGCCGTGTTCTCCGCCTCGTGTCTGAATGGGTCCCCGATGACCGCTTGCCGGAGTACAACGCGATGGGCGAGAAGATCGCACCGGCCGGCGCCGCCACCGGCCCCGCCCAGGCTGTCGCGCGTCGATGACCGCCACAGCCGAATCGTCGGCCGCCGCGCTCCAGGACATCGCGCGTGTCCTGGATGCCATCTCAACTCAAGCAGCCATCCCCTTGAACGCCATCCTTCAGGACCCGGGCGCGGCGGGCAGCCTCAACACAGACCTGGCGGCGACGCTCGGGCTTGAAGCTTGGGTCCAGTACCGCGCGCAGACCGTCATGCACTTCTGCGCCCGGGACCTGTACGACGACTGGAATCGCCTGAACGTGGCGATTGAGGCCCTCTGCGAGCAACACAGTGCGACGCTCCCAGTCGACTACGAGATCTCGTCCCTGAGCGGCAAACTCGACGTCGACGCTCGGCACCTGGCCGTCGACACCTACCTCTACGGCTTTCGCGATGGGCGCGTCATGCGACTCGTGTCTGACATGGTCGGCACCGACCGCATCCCGACGGCGGCACAGTGGCCGACGAAGCCGGCTGACCTCACCGTTCGTGACATCGACCTGGAGTGCGCTGACGTCGAGATGCGCGCCTTCTGGCGGCGAGCGGACGCCGTGTGCGGCGCGCGAGCAGCGGGTCTGGACTGGCACGCCCTCGGCGAACTGACGGGGTGGACCTCGGACCAACTCGCCAGCCTGGCCGAACCGGCTTCAACCACACCGCAGGAGGCGCGGGAAGGCGTCTACCGCGAGCGGGGAGCCGCGATCCTGTGCCCGCGGTGCAATGCGACGGGGGCGGCACCTGACGGCGCGGAAGAGCCCGCTACGGTGACCCCGGCGCGCCACGCAGGCGAAGTGACGAACGGGCAGGCGTTCGAGGAGCAGTTAGCCGACGTCGACATGCACGACATGGCCGCCTTTTGGACCCGCGCCGATCTCCTGCTAAAGGCTCATGGCGTAGGTCGCACGTGGACCGACCTTGCCCTCGTCACTGGCCGCTCCTGGCGCACGGTGAAACGGTGGGCCGACCTGGCGGCAGCAACACCTCCCCGTGAGCGAATGGAGGCATGGCGTAAGCTCCAACGCATCGAGGCGAGCGTCTGATGGCGTCCAACGATGGGACCGGCGACGTGACAGACCTGCGACAGCTCGTGGTCGACTCCGCGTGCACCTGGAACGGCAAGCCACTGTCCGCCGTGCAGCGCGCGACGTTGGAGGGATTCGGAGGGTGGGTCGCATCTCACTCCCGGGAAGCGGAACTCACGACATCGCTAGCCGCCGTGACCAGCGGCGCCGCCATGGACGCACTTCTTTCAGGACAGGTCGCAGCGCGGGTGGTCGAGGGGGGCCGAACGGCGAAGGGCAAACCCGCACCGTGCCCATACCGTTCCCATACCTGGACGCGCCTGGTGGCGTGGATGGCGAGAGACGGTGTGACGGTCCTGACCCAGCATACTCCCGGCCTGCCACCGGGCGGCCGAGGACAGTTCAACCTCACGCCAGACGGCACGGGTCTCGTTGCTGTGTGCCCGGATCTATCCGAACGTGCGGCCGTGGAGATGCTGCTCTCATGGTGGGCGCCACGGAGTTGGACCGGCACGATGGTGGCCCTGTCGTACCAGATGCAGGCGGACAAGCGAGAACGCCGCCGCGAGGAGATCAGGGTGGCCGCTGGGCTCGACTAGCCCCAGCCAACGCGCAACGCCCCGACCGGGGATGCCGGTCGGGGCTTCGTATTCTTCTGCGCATCGGCTGTAACACCCCTTTGCAATCCTTCGCGCTCCGACTAGGGTAGTGTTACGTCCGATCTCGGCCCCCTGGAGGTTCGTGGATGAGACATCGGCAGCCACCTCATCGGGTCATTCAGTTCGACGCCGCCCGTCGTCGGCGACGCGCTCCATCGCGCCTACCTTCGCTGTGTCGGGCCGGCGCGCACCTCGTCACGCAGGCGTCCATGCAGCGAGCGCGGTGCGATTGCGGGCTCCTGCGCGTGGTGGTACCCCAGCCGCCTCTGGTAGCGCTTGTCGCGGCGTAATATCGCATCGCGAGTGGACAGTTTGTAGGAATGCCGTAGGGCATCGGTCACCAATAGCGTATCGGCCATGTGGAGGTGGTCCGATGCCGTACGAAGGCACCATGGCTTATCGAGAGCGGCCGGCCCAGAAGGGGTCGGTCCTTCTTCCCGTCGAGGTGGTGACGACAGGTCCACCGGGCACCAGGCAGGTGCAGATCCGGTGGTTGAGCGGTCCCGACGACGGCTCAACGCAGTGGGTTGGCGCCAACCACCTCGTGTGCCCGTGGTCGGAGGCGCAGACGCTACTGCGGGACGAGGAGCGCATGGCCGCCCTCATTGAGGCCGGCGCTACGAGGGACGCGATCGAAGAGCAGGCGGCCGTGTGGGTCCTCACCTGGCGATTCGGCTCCGACACGCTGGACGTGGGTATCGGCACCAAGGCGAGGGCGAAGGGTGTCGTGGCGATCATGGACTTCGAGGCCAGGTGTGCGGCGGCCGGTCTGGATGGCGCCCCACTACTCGACGATCCGCTCGCGTTCATCGACCGCCAGGGCAACTACTTTGGTCCGCTGTCGCTGTTCGTCCGGCTTGCCCAGGAGATTTGCCGCGAGCGCACGGAACGCGTTATGACCGCATTGGTGGGCGACCTGGAGCGCACCTTCAGGCGGCTACTCGTCATGGGTAAGGCCGTATACGGCAACCTGACGATGCAACGCGATGTCATGACCATCGGCCCGACCGAGGAACAGGCGCTTGCGCTCGTGCGGCGGTGGTGCGGGGACGACCAGACACCAGTCCTGCTGGAGCGCGTCGTGGTCGACGACATGCGCGCCGAGATCGAGCGCCTGCGCGCAGTAGCCAAGGACGCGGTTGACTACCTCAAGGCGAACGGTGGCCACGTCAAGGCGGCGGCCGTCTGGGAGCGCATCTGGGACACGAAGCTGGCCGACGAACAGCTCGCCGTGACTCTCGACGAACGGACTCCGCCTTGGAAGCGATCGACTGCCCCTGACGGCACAACGAGGCCATGGGTCGTGAAGCTGGAGACCAAGGGCCGGGTTCGGCTCCCGAACAGTGTGCGAGATGCGTTCGGGGTCGCGGACGGCGATACGCTCGAAGTGTGGTACGACGACGGGTGGGCGCACGTGAGACCGGCGGTGGGCGGGGCGCGCATCGTGCGTTCAGGCGTGTAGCGGCGTCGCGCGCCGAAACATCGAAGGGGCCCTGGCCGACACCGGCAGGGCCCCTTCGACCGAACTGAACCGACTCCCCCACCCTATTTGGATGGGCGATACCAGACGAGTGAATATATAAAACCCCACACTGCAGCCGCGGCTAAAACCAGCGCAGCGATCTGAACCAGGCGCGAGGACGTCGAGGTAGCTACTCGGAGGGCTTCGTACGCAAAGGCAAGACAAGCCGCCTGGCCCAAATGTCTGAATAGGCCCTCGTGGAACAGGACTGCAAGACGGTCCCCGGGTATACGAGACACGATATATATCACGACTATCGCGCCCACCACGATGGCGATCAGCGGGGTAGCGGCCAACAAGTTGGCGGCGGTGCCGTGGGCCGTTACCCGCGAAGGTGTGACAGTCACCGACGGCGCGAGTTGCGCGTTGCGTCATCGTAGGGCATCGACCGCATAAGTGCAACGAATGCGGCACCGGTGAGTAGGAAGGCGGCGTTGCCATACTGTCGCTCGACGCCCGCCGCCACTGCCCCCAACGCCACCGCGACGGCGGCCACACTCATCACCCGGTACGTCGATACAGCCACAGAAGCAGGGCGTCCTCTCACGACCGCACCCCCTTCCGGCGCACCAGCGCCCGTCCCCCGGAGGTCGTCCCCTGTTCCGATGACATCCACAAGGAGAGTGCCCCCAGGCTGAGAAACAATGGTCAAACGCACGACCCTTGCGACTTCAGTATACGCCCAAGTGCCCAGGGGCGCCTCGTCTGGCACCAACTCCAGCGCCCCGAACCGTTGAAACCGGCGCACGCTGACGCCGTCGTCGGTGCCGGCAACCCCTTGCGCAATGTACGCGTTGGCCATGATCTCACCCACGCCGGAAGGCGGTGGGGTCATTCTGACCCCAGACAGGCAGGCTAAGGGTGCCTATTGGAGGCTCTTGCCCGTCCAGGAAGGCATCCACCCGATATACGCCGGCCGACTTGAACTCGATGTTGCCCAAAAGAATCGCAAAACTGAAGCTGGTAACTGGGTCGTTCCGGTCTGTTGGAGCAACCTCGATGTTCGGATTGGTACGAGCGACTTCGTCACCGTCCGGCCCGTGCATGGTGATCGCGACGGAGTGCGGTCGCCGCTGGTCGACGTCAGTGATAGCTCCTACAATCGCGAACGTGTACAGACCAGGTACATAGCGAGGGGCAAGAGTGGCGAAGGGTTGCTTGACGGTCATGACGGTCGCGGGGGGCTGCCCTTCACCTGTGACAGCCTCGGCACAGAAAAAGTATCCCAGCGTCGGCACGAGTCCACCCCGTTTGCAGTTTGACGGAACGTGCATGCCCCTCGCTGCTTCGCGCTGCGGCTGTCGATTCCTGCCAGCCGGGGAGTCGAGCGCTCGGGCCTACGGCCACGAGACCGCGCTGTCCAACCGCCTGTGTCCTGTTACCCGATGGCCACGAAGTCCGCGCTCGTCTTCTCTAGCCCCTCGGCCGCGTGGAGGTAGCGCTGCGTCGTGGCGAGCGCCGCGTGCCCGAGATCCCGTTGCACCGTGAGGAGCGGCGCACCGTTCGCGAGCGCCTGGGTGGCCAGGAAGTGCCGCAGCCAGTGCGCCGAGACGTTCTTGCGGATGCCCGCCTTCTTGGCGAGCCGCGCGAGCATGGCGTCTGCCGCCTGCTTCGTCATCGGGCCACCGTGGCGCACCGGCAGGAGCGGACCGGCGTCGGTCTTCCACTCACCGAGAGCGTCGACCACCGAGGGAATCAACTTCACGTCACGCAGCTTGCCGCCCTTGCCTACGACACGCAGACCGGTGTTGCCGTGCGGGTCGGTGAACACGTCCGCCCACGTCGCCGCCAGGGCCTCGCTGATCCGCAGGCCGGTCGTGGCCAGCAGGCGCACCAGTGCAGCCGCCTTCGGTGACGCTGCTTCCAGCATGGCGCGCACCTCGGCCGTGGACAGCATGCGAGGCGCGCCGGCCGTCGCGACCTTGGGCGTCGGTACGGCGTCGAACGGCGAATGGTCGATGCCGCCGTTGGCGCTCCCCACCCTAGCCATGAAGCGGTAGAGGGACCGGACTGCGGCGAGCGCCTGCGCCTGACTGGACGCGGCGAGCCCTGTGCCCTCCAGGTGGCGCGCGTAGCCAACGGCGTCGGTGAGCTGCACGGAGCGCAGCGGTCGACCGGCGAGCCACGCGCGGTACCGAGACAGGGCGCGCTTGTACGCCTCCTGCGTCTTGGAGGAGTTCGAGCGGCGCCACACGTTCGCCAGCCACATCTCGACGAGCGCATCCTCGACGGGCATGCCCGTGGCGGCGTCTAGGATGGCCGCAGAGGCGTTCCGCACGTCGGCAGGCACCGGAAGCCATCCAGCCTCGCCCAAGTCGCCTGTGCGGGCTTCTGTGCGCGTCCCGTCCATGCCGGTCGCCTCCTGGGAGCGAGGGTTGGAAGGCTCGTCCTCCGCTGGCTCCAGTATGCGACCTAAGATGCATTAGGTCAACTCCGCAGCGGCCACCATTGACACGAGCCGGGGCGCCCCGAAGGCCCGCCGCTACGCGCCAGACTGCGCCCCCGATGCCTCTGCAACCGGTCCGACAACCGCCACTGCCGTTCCCAGAAACTCCGATTCATCATTGCCTGCAACCGACATGTCGTGGTCCTCAGCAGTGATATCCGCGTTCTCACTACCAATATCTGAGTTGATGGAGGCGTAATAGTCACTGGTGCCGTTCGCGTTCCCGTTCAGCGAGTCCAACTCATCGCTCAACGCAGTCGCTTGATCTTGCATGGCGGACATGGCCGCTGTAAGGGACGTGTAGCATGCGATTAACGCAGGCGCAGACAGCCCATCGGCCTTCAAGGTCCCAACGGCGGTGCCCGCCGCCACGGAAGCCGCCTCAACCTTCGCGAACTGGTTTTGAATGGTCGGCGCGAACTTGTTCGCGTTTACCAGCGACTGGGTATTCGGCGTCAGGCCGTTTCCAAACAGTTGCCACGCGCCATTGAGGTAGTTGACGTCCGTGTTGTACTCACCGTCCAGGACGTTGACCTGGTTCTCGAGTGTGGTCCAGTCTTGGACAAAGGCTGCCACGGCCGCCTTCTGCGTTCGACGTTGCTCAGCGGTCGCAAGGAGCGTCTGGGCTACGTGGTAGTGCACATTGCCGGCCATGACACCTTGAAACTCCCGCACGGCATCGGCCCAGTTCTTTGAGGAGAAGGCTCGTGAGCCTTGATTAAAGTATTCATTGGAGGCGAGGAGCGCCCTGTCGCGCTTCACTGCTGCTTGCTGGCTGACCAGCGGCCACGCGGCCTGCGCACCGGCCAGATACGTGATGGCAGCGCTGTAGTCCCCTTGTCGCGCGGCCGTGTTGGCTTGGTCTTTGAGCGCCACGGCCTGGCCATGGCGCGACAGAGCGAGTAGTCCTACGACAACGACACACGCAGCTAAGCCCGCACCCACTAGGCGCGACCGATTGATTAGTGACGCCGCTCCAGGCGCGCCACCGCCGGTTCGCCTTTCGGTGTGTGTGGGCACCGCACCGTCCATGGCGGCTCCGCAGGTCGGACAGAACCGACTCCCGGGGGCGACTTGCGCCCCACACGTCGTGCACCGCATGTCGAACCCTCCCGGGGCAAAGGTTCCACGGCACGAACGCGAAACCTGCCAGACAATCCCACCGTTGCCCACCGACGCGACAACTGCCACAAGCGGTTGCATGGCACGTTTGGCTCGTCCCAATCGACGGAGTCGTGCGAGACAACGGGCCAGCTACAGATATGCGCCCACGGCGCCCCGAAGCTAAGGCGTGCCGCAAATGGAACGCCCCACAACAGGAAGACCCGCCCTCCCCCGGCGAACGCATCGCCGTCAGAGAGGGCGGGTTTATGCAGTCCTGGATGGCGGATTCGGAGCCTCGTAGGGTCACAGGATTTCACGTTCTGCACGCCTCGGGGAATGCCCACAAACCGCGCCAAATCAACATTCCTGGGTCGTCCGCCCGCCACAGGATTTGAAGTCCCGGGACCCCACCAGAAGCCCGATGCCCCCGTGTCCGTCCAGTATAGGGGCTCAGCGAAGGGCGGAGCAACCGACCGGGGCAACCGACCTCCTCCCCTGCCAGTCTCTCGCCCGTTCCTTGGAACGTCCTTGGCCGCCGCCTAGAGGTTGCCAGTCCCGGTGTCCAGGCAAACGAGGGCACGCCAGGCAGGCGCGGGTTATTGAAGCCTCCGGACGTGGACCGGACCAACAGCCGCGTTCGCCCGGCCCGCGGTGTTCACCCGCCAAGATGGCGGACCGGAGCCGGGTGGTCGCACGCGGCGGCCGCTGAGGACCCGTGCCGGGGGTCCTCGAGAAGCGGTCTCGGGGTTCGTCCGCGCGCATCGGGGCAGCCGGCTCGACGCGCCTGCGACCTCATGACGCGCCGCCCCGCCGGTTCGCCTGTGGCCGGGGTTTCCTGGCACCGTTTCGGCGGCGGGTGCTCGCCACCGGCAGGCAGGCGCGGACCAAGCTCCACGTCGGGGGCGGCATCCCCGCCCTGCCGACATCGTGTCCGACCGTGCCC
>JGI20133J14441_1001177_pt1 | contig 22045 bp, 24 predicted proteins | sample RS3BMetagenome_FD_14441 | JGI IMG/M metagenome (IMG submission 14441)
TCGATGTTGTCGCCGGTTATCGCCGTCGCGGTCACGCCGACGTGCACCGCCTCACGCGGCTGCGCTCAAACCACGGGGGCGAGCGAAATCGAGGTTCAGTGGACGAAGCAGTCCGTCCAGCCGTTGCCCAGGCTGCCGCTCGAGTCGCATTCGCCACCTCCCGGAAGCTTCGTCGCCGCCTGGCACAGGTCGGTCGGTATGCAATAGGTGTTCGCTTCGGCCACCGCTTGCATCGACGGCTGCACGGTGAACGCGAAGCACCCGAGCCCGGGACCGCAGGCGACGTTGTTCTTCGACCCCGTCGACGCCACCTGATCGCCGTGCAGGTCCGGGACGCAGAAGCTGTACGGGTGCAGCGGCGAGCGGCCCGTGCAGACCGAGCCGTCAGGACAGCCCCCGCACGGACCGCCGCAGAACGTGATGCCGCTCACCGGGGGGCATGTGCTCGGGGTGGGCAGAGCCTCGCCCGTGTACACGGAGTAGTCTGCGTAGACGACGGCACGTTGCCAACCGCTTCGCGAATACAAAATACCGACGTCCACGGGCTCGCACTCGAAGGTCTCGGCCACGTTGGGATTCTGCAGATCTCCGTCGATCGTCGACGAGGTCACGGCGACCATGAGCTGGCCGTCGGGGCACATGCGCATCCGCAGCTCGCTGCCGGGTCCGTCGCACACCGACAGCTCATCGGGCGGAATCGGACGCCCATACATGTAGTCCTGCGTGAGCCCTTCGCAATAGCAAGACTTCGACGTCACGTTCGCCGAGCAGGCCGTCGCGCTCCCGCCGCAGATGGCGATGCCACCGGGAGCGCTGCAGGCCGTCCACGCATCGTCACTCGCTGCATCGATGGCATCGCCACTACCCGCGTCCACCGAGCCACTGGCGTCAGCGCCGGCCGGCGCAACCGCGCCCCCGCACGCCGCCGCCGCGAGGATGCACCAGGAACTGACGATCGGGTGCAGGCGCATCGGGGCCGTTCAGAAGTACGACGCGAGCGCGCCGAACCCATTGAGGAAGTCTCCGACCGACCCCAAGAGCTTGCACCCATCGCAGGTCAACGCACTGGACTGCCGATCGACGAATTGGCCGCCTTCGACGTAGTACGTGAAGGGCCGCCGAATCGTCACGCTCGGCATGACGAATATGCTGCCCGCCGGAACCCTCGGATCCTGGCACGGAACCTGCTCGTTGGCGGCACTGGCCGGCTGTCCGGCGGACAATCCGATCGTGGCCAGGTACACGCCGTAAGCTCGGTTGCCCAGTTCTCGCCCTCCCGTGGGATCGTCGTTGTCGAGTAGCACGAACTCAAGCTGATCGGGCAAGACGTTGATTCGCTTCATCGGGAACGGGTACTCGCAGCGGTACGGAACGCCCTTGGACGTGGACGGATCCGGATTCGAAGCGCAGCGGAGGTAGTCGAAGACGTTGTCGTGCGACGAGAACATCTCCTCGAACACCTCATTGATTTGGTCCTGGCTCAGCCCTTCGATCGTGCCGCCGCTCTGCACGGCGTCCCTGAGCATGGTCACGAAGTCACCGCATGGCAGGCCATCTGCCTGTTGGGGCGAGATCGTTTGCCAGTTGCTGATGAAGTCGACCGTGGCATTGGCGACGCTACCGTCGCACCTGACTTGGCGCGGCTTGCAGCTGAAAGGAAATGGTGGCGCGCCCGCAAAGACGAAGCGCTGATCGGTCAATCCGTAGACCGCATCGCCGACCTGCTTCTCGATACCGCTGACCAGCGACTGCTCAAGCTGTGACGCGACGGCGCCCCCGCCGGAGTGGTCCGACGTGGCCTGAATCGCCCGTGCGGTAAGCCGTCCGTCGAGCTTCTTCTGCTTTCGACCGTCGACCGTGTCGAGGACAGTGCCGCCTTCGTTCGTCAGATCCCACTCGAACGCGATGTTCAACTTGACGTAGTTGTCGCCGACGCCGCCGTTGCCGATCTCCGTATAGTACCCGTTCTCGTCCTCCAGCCGGTACGCTCCGTTGAAGACGAAGCCCCCGTGCTGCTCGCTCGTCACCTCGTCGGACTGCCGGATGAACGGCATGACGTGGGCCCATTCCTGAAACTTGAGCAAGCAACCGCGGGGAACACCGAAGCCGCACACATCGACTCCGACTTGGTCTTGGCCGCACGAGTCCTTGTAACCCTGGATCGAGTTGACGAAGGAGGTGAAGATCGTGTCGGTAATCGTCTGAAACGCGTTCGTGCTCGCGTCGAGCTGCGGCACGCTCACATATTGCGAGCAGAACCCGTGTTGGACCACCTGGGCCGCTTTCACGCTGCCAAGCGGAGGGACGGGTGCGGTGCCAAGGACCCGACGGACAGATTATCTGCGTGCGGCTCGAAGCTGCGGGATGCGATTCCCAAGAAGTCCTCGGGCGCCAACGGATGGGTGAACTGGGCCTGCCCGTTCGGGTTCAGCGGATAGGGCATACCGAGCGCGTCCGGCAGATTGTCGCCCTGCTGCCCGCACTCGGTGGCGCTGGGGCCGCCGTAGAAGTTGTTGAGCCACTCGTCGTTGGTCGAGGCTAGATCCGATTGCGGGTCTACGTAGGGGGCGAAGGTGCCGTAGTCCGAGTTCATCAGCGACGTGTAGAACTCCTGAGGATCGCGAGCGTACAGGACGACCTCCTGCATCCGCGTGGGCACCTTCATGCCAGGCAGCACCTGATGCGTATTATGGATCGTGGCGGAGTACTCCGCACACAGTCTCGACCGCGGTAGCAGGCTGATGCTCGGGATGTCCGCGCCCGGTCCATATCCCGGCACGAACGTGATGCCGCCGGCTGTGTCCGCTGGCGCACTCTGTTCGTCGGCCTCCATCTGGCTGCCCCGCCACATCCAGCTCTGGAAGGGCATAGGCACTTGTTTGGCGAGGCCGACGGTGCCGAACGCCGAGGTTGGCGACGCATACCGGCACTCGCTCAGGAATCGCAGATTGCCGAACCCCTCTTCCACTTGGGAAAGGCCATCGGGGAAGCCGCCGTCCGGCTTGCAGCCACCACTGCTTGCGCTCAGCGCTCCCAGGCCCCCAAGCGTGCAAACCAGGACGGCGATTCGTCGATGGCTAACCATATCTGCCACTCCCAGAACGCCTACGGTAGAGCCGGCCGGAAGCACGCGCAAGGCGCGGGAGGCAAATGATTTCTTTCTGCTGGTGCGTCCGGCGGCTACCACCACCTCGGGTTAGGTCGCATGCAGCGATGATCGCAGGTTGTGGAACGGTTCCACGCCCTTTGGGACTACGTCGAGCCAGATAGTAGGCGCGTTTCAGCTTGAGCGGAACGAATCGCATCCGCTAACGCGATCTATGGGGCGTTGCTCGCGCGCACTCCCTTGCACGACCTACTCGCCAGACAGCTCGAAGTGCTCGCGCAGCTGTTCCGCAAGGGGCGGATGCCCGAGGACGGCATCGACATCCTCGAGGGCATCGCTTGCGGTTGCTCGTTGAGGGAGGTGGGCGATGACCTCGGCATCGGCATGTGGGCCGTGAAGGGCACCATGCGCAGCGTGTTCCGCGCACGGATGGTCGAGCGCGGAATCCTGCGTCCATGCAGTCGCTGGGCGTCATCGTGTCCACGCCGAGGGCCATACAGACGTTGCGGATGGCGGCGTGACGCGGGCCGCCGACGAAAATCGACCAGCCCAGGCCGGCAAGTGCTCTCGATCACCCGGCCGATTCGATCGGCAACCGGCAGCCCCCGCGAAGCACCTGCCGCTGCTCCGAAGAATCGGCCGCTGCCCCGAGGCGGGGGCCGTTTCTTCGAGCAACCGGCCGTCGACGTCGAACGTCGTCCATTCTTCGTCGAGCATCGGCCTTCTCGGTCGGGCAAACGACCTTCTCCGTCGTGCGGCCGGCATTCTTCTCGAGACGGTCTGCCTTCTTCTCGAGAGGAATTGCGTTTTTCGGAGGCGTTCCTTCGTTTTTCGCCGGCAACCTGCGGGTTTCTCGAGGCATCCTGCCTTTTCCGCCGGCAACCGGCGAATCGCTCGAGGCATCCTGCCTTTTGCTCGAGGCGGCCGGCGTTTTTCGACGGAGATGGCCGTTTGCGTCGAGCAACACGAAGGGTGCTCGAGATCGACGGCAGGTTCTCGCTCGAGAACGGCGGCTGTCTCTCGAACGACGGATCTTCTCGCGAGGAAACGCCGTCCTCCTCGAGCAAAAGGGCGGTCCTTCCCGGAAAATGTCGTTCGCCTCGAGGAAAGGGCCGTCCTTCTCGAGAAGAACGGCATTGTCCTCGATGAAAACGTCGTTCGCCGCGAGAAAAGGCCGGGCGACGAACGCACACCGAACGATTCGCCGCGAAACGGCAGGCGGGCGGACGAACGCGGCCGGCCGGCGGTCGACGGCTGCCGGTTTCCGGCGAAAGCGGCCGGCTGACCGAGAGCAACGGCCGTCGCTCGCGCGAAACCGTCGATTGCCACGGAAAAAGGTCTTCCTTCTCGACGAATCGGTCGTTTTCCGACCAAGGAGGTCATCGCACGAAGGACCAGCGGCGTCCTTCCGAAGAAATGGCTCATTTCGAACCACAACGTCATCTGTCCATCGAAAATCGAACATCAGGAGATTCACTTGCCCATTCCCAAGACGAGCAGCTCGGGCCTCGAGCCCGGGTCGAGCGTGCACGTAGTCGCGGCCGCGTCGCTCTTCCTCCTTCCTTCGGGTGGAAGCCACCGTGGAGAATCGTGCCAGCCTTGGTGCGACAGGATCAAGGACGCATCGAACGAGGGCGCCGACGCCGCCGGAGGCGCGCGTGCTCGCGAACGAGCTGGGCCGTCAGCCCTCCCTCCGGCGCGTTGGCGCCCGGACGCCCTTCTTCGTAAGCTCCCGCCGCGATGACGCTTCCGACCGCCCGCGTCCCCGTGCGCAAGGTGGGCGACGGCGCGCGCGACGGGCGCGCGCAGCTCGACGTGCTCGCCGTCGAGGAGCCGCTCGAGATCCGCGTCGCGTGGCGCGGCGACGGCGGCGCGCCCGAGGAGCGCCCCATCGCGGTGACGATGCGCACCCCCGGGCACGACGCCGACCTGGCGGTCGGGTTTCTCTGCTCCGAGGGCGTCGTGGCGCGGCGCGAGGACGTCGCGCGCTGCGAGGCCTCGGGCAACGTCGCGCGCGTCGAGCTCGCCCCCGGGCGCCGCGTCGACCTCGGCGCGCTCGAGCGCCACGTCTACGTGAGCTCGAGCTGCGGCGTCTGCGGAAAGGCGTCGATCGACGCCGTGCGCGTGCGGCGGGCGGCGGCGGCACCCCCCGGCGCGTTTCGCCTTCGAGCCGCCGTCGTGCACGCCATGCCCGAGGCGCTCCGGCGCGCGCAGGCGGTCTTCGAGGCGACCGGCGGCCTGCACGCGGCCGGTCTCTTCGACGCGAGCGGCGCGCTCGAGGACGTGCGCGAGGACGTCGGCCGGCACAACGCCGTTGACAAGCTGCTGGGCGCCGCGCTGCTCGCCGGCCGTCTGCCGCTCACCGATCGCGTGCTCGTGCTGAGCGGCCGGGCGAGCTTCGAGCTGCTGCAGAAGGCGGCGATGGCCGGCCTGCCCGTCGTGGCCGCCGTCGGCGCGCCGTCGAGCCTCGCCGTCGAGCTGGCGCGCGAAGCCGGCATCACGCTGCTCGGCTTCGTGCGCGAGCGGCGGTTCAACGTGTACACGGGGGCCGAGCGAATCGTGGAGGCGATCGATGGATGACGTGGTGCGTGACCCGAAGCCGACCGCGCAGCCGCCCGACGACACGGCGCAGGTGCGGCTCGGCCCCGCGAGCGAAGCGGCGGGTGGGGTCGCGGCGCTGGGCGCGACGGTCCGCTACGCGTCGGCGCAGACGGGCCTGCTGCGCGGCGCGCGCGTGCTGGCGCGCACCAACCAGGACCCGGGCTTCGACTGCCCCGGGTGCGCGTGGCCGGAGCCGCGCGACCGCGGCACGATCGAGTTCTGCGAGAACGGCGCCAAGGCCGTGCTGAGCGAGGCGACCACGCGGCGCGCCGACGCCGCGTTCTTCGAGGCGCACTCGGTCTCCGAGATGGCCGAGCAGAGCGACCTGTGGCTGAACGATCAGGGCCGCCTCGTGCAGCCGATGGTCCTTCGCCCGGGCGCGACCCGCTACGAGACGATCGACTGGGACGACGCCTTCGCGCTCGTCGCGCGCGAGCTCCGCGCCCTGGCCTCGCCCGACGAGGCCATCTTCTACACCTCCGGCCGGACGAGCAACGAAGCTGCGTTCCTCTTCCAGCTCTTCGCGCGAGCGTTCGGCACCAACAACCTGCCGGACTGCTCGAACATGTGCCACGAGTCGAGCGGCGCCGGGCTCAAGGAGACCATCGGCGTCGGCAAGGGGACGGTGCAGCTCGAGGACTTCGAGCAGGCCGACGCGATCTTCGTCGTCGGCCAGAACCCGGGGACCAACCACCCGCGCATGCTCGCGACCCTCGAGGCGGCGGCCAAGCGCGGCGCGACGATCGTCAGCGTCAACCCGCTGGCCGAAGTCGGCACGATGCGCTTCGCCCACCCGCAGAGCCCCCTCGGGCTGCTCGGCGAGGCAACGCCCCTCGCGCGCATGCACGTCCCGGTGCGCATCAACGGCGACGTCGCGTTCTTCCAGGGCGTGATGAAGGCGATGCTCGAAGAGGAGGCGCGCGCGCCGGGCAGCGTCGTCGACCGCGCGTTCGTCGCCGAGCACACCGAAGGCTACGACGAGCTCGCACGCGCGCTCGGCGACCGCCGCTGGTCCGAGCTGACCGAGTCGAGCGGCGTCTCGGAACAGGAGATGCGCGCCGCCGCGCGCGTCGCCGTCGAGTCGCGCGCGACGATCGTGTGCTGGGCGATGGGCCTCACCCAGCACGTCAACGCGGTCGACAACGTGCAGGCCATCGTCGACTTCTTGCTGCTGCGCGGCATGATCGGGAAGCCGGGCGCGGGCGCATGCCCGGTGCGCGGACACTCCAACGTGCAGGGCGACCGCACGATGGGCATCTGGGAGAAGATGCCCGACGCGTGGCTCGACCGCCTCGGGCGCGAGCTCGCCTTCGAGCCCCCGCGCGCGCACGGCGTCGACACGGTGGGCGCGATCCACGCGATGCTCGAGGGGCGCGCGCGCGTCTTCTTCGCCATGGGGGGCAACTTCCTCTCGGCGACGCCCGACACCGAGCGCACCGCCGAGGCGCTGCGCCGCTGCCGGCTCACGGTGCACGTGTCGACCAAGCTGCACCGCGGCCACCTGGTGACGGGCGAGACGGCGCTCATCCTGCCGTGCCTCGGGCGCACCGAGCATGACGTGCAGGCCGGAAAGGCGCAGTTCGTCACCGTCGAGGACTCGATGGGGGTCGTGCACGCCTCGCGCGGCTCGCAGCCGCCCGCGAGCGAGCACCTGCTCAGCGAGACGCGCATCGTCGCGCGACTGGCGCGCGCCACCGTCGGCGACCGGCCGCCGCGCATCGACTGGGACGCGCTCGCCGACGACTACGACCGCGTCCGCGAGCTCATCGCGCGCGTCGTGCCCGGCTGCGAGGGCTACGGCGAGCGCGTGCGCACCCCCGGCGGCTTCCGCCTGCGCAACGCCGCGCGCGAGCGCGTCTTCGAGACGGCGAGCGGCAAGGCGCGCTTCACGGTCCACGCGCTTCCGCGCCACGACCTCGCGCCCGGCGAGCTCCTGATGATGACCGTCCGCAGCCACGACCAGTACAACACGACCGTCTACGGCAACGACGACCGCTACCGCGGCGTGCGCGGCGGACGCCGCGTCGTGCTGATGAACGACGAGGACGCGAGCGAGCGCGGGCTGCGCGCCGGCGACGTCGTGGACCTGACGAGCCGGTTCGCCGACGGCGAGCGGATCGCTCGCCGCTTCGTCGTCGTGCCCTACCGCATCCCGCGCGGCTGCTGCGCCACCTACTTCCCCGAGGCGAACGTGCTCGTGCCGCTCGGGGCGGTCGCGCGCAAGAGCAACACGCCGGCGTCCAAGTCGGTCGTCGTGACGGTCGCCCGCTCGCCCTGAGCGCCCCTACGGGTGTTGGGCCAACGTGTGCGCGCGCACGGCGTCGAGCACCGCCGCGAGCTCCACCGGCTTGCGCAGGCTCTCGACCCCGTCGGGCGGCTGCCAGTCGACGCGCGCAGAGAGCACGACGACCGGCACCATCGCCAGGTCCGCCGTCGCGCGCAACCGCTGCAGCAGCTCGTCGCCGCTCATGCCCGGCATCACCAGGTCGAGCAGGATGACGTCCGGCCTCAGCCCCTCTTCGAGCCTCTTCAGCGCTTCGGTCGCGTCGCCGCTCGTCTGGACCTGGTAGCCCTCCTCTCCGAGCACGTCCGCGAGCGTGTCGCGGCTGTCGGCGTCGTCGTCGATCACGAACACCAGGCCCATGGCGCTAGCGTATGCGCCCTTCATGCCGGTGGATCGGCCATAGTCCAGAAAGCGTGCGGCGAGGGTGCCTGCAGGCTGCAATCACGGAAAAAACCGCAGGGAACGGACGGGGTACGCGTCTTGCGATCCCGGCCGCCGGAGGTGGTCGGTGATGCGTGTGGCGCGGGTGGCGCTGGGCCTCGCGATCACGATGGCGGCGTCGGCGGCGGCCTGCGGCGGGGGGACGGACGCCCCGCTGCACGGCGCGTCCGGACCGGGCCGAAACGGCTCGACCGAGCCTCCGGCTCCCGCGGACGCGGCGGATGCCGCGCCGGATGGTCCGGCGAGCAATGGCGGGCTGGCGCGCTGGAGCGCCGCGCTCGGCGGGCCTCAGGTCGACGTAGGCTTCGCCGTGTCCGGCGACGGCGGGGGCGACACGGTCGTCGCCGGCTCCTTCCAGGGCACGGCGGAGCTCGGCGGCGTGCCGATGACGAGCGCCGGCGCGACGGATCTCTTCGTCGCCAAGTACGGGCCCGACGGCAAGCCGCAGTGGGTGCGCCGCTTCGGCGGGGCGGCCGACGACATGGCGACGAGCGTCGTCGTTGCGCCGAGCGGCACGCTCTGGATCGCGGGCGCTTCCGCCGGTGCGCTCGATTTCGGAACGGGTCCGCTCGGGCAGGGCGGCGCGGCGGGGACGTTCCTCGTCGAGCTCGATCGATTCGGCAACGTGATGCTCGCCAAGGCCTACGGCGGAGCGTCGTACGGCACCCTGGTCGGCCTCGCCGCCGGCAGCGACGGGTCGATCGCGCTCTCTGGCGCCTACCAGGGGACCGTCGATCTCGGCGGCGGTCCGCGGCTACGGGCGCGCACTGGTCACCGGGTACTTCCGCACGCAGGTCGACTTCGGCAGCGGCGTGCAGGCGAGCGCCGGGGACGACGACGTGTTCGTCGCGACGTTCGACCCGTGAGCGCGCACGCTCGAACCGAGCGCAGCGCCGCGAGAGCTCGGACTCGAAGTGCGATGGGGGGCCCGACCGTTGTAGCGGCGCGTCACAATTCACGAATCGCGTTGCCCGACACGGCAACAAGATTGCCCCGTCGTGGCCAAATGCCTCTCGAAATGCATGCGTCCGGACTGTCCGGCACACGGTAGGCAGAGGATTTCCTCCACAGTTTTACCACCGCGAGCGTGCGGCACGACCGCTGCATGAGCCACGGTGTCGGCTCGGCACGGCGCGTGTGGTGCGCGTCGTCGCGATCCGAAGAGGCAAGCCGCCATGAAGGCCACGACGCTGCTCCGCGATCAGCACCGCAGCCTGGAGGGCCTGGTGGCGCGCGTAAGTCGCGAGCGCGATTCGCGGCTGCCCCTGGTGCTGCAGCTCGTCGAGGAGCTGATGACGCACCTGTCGATCGAAGATCACTTCTTCCTGTGCCCGGTGGCCGACACGACCGGCCTGCGGGTCGAGGCCTACCGCGAGTCGCAGGGGCGGGTCCGCAATGCGCTGCTGCAGGCCGTCTTCGCCGAGCAGGACGAGATGGCGTTCCAGCCGCGGCTGAAGGAGCTGCAGTCGGCGTTCACGCAGCACACGCGGGTGCTCGAGCGCGATCTGCTCCCGCTCGTCGACTCGCAGCTGCGGCCCGAGGAGCTCGAGGCGATGGGCGGCCGCATGCAGGCGTTCTGGGACGCGTCGATCGCGCACGAGCGGCCCGTGCAGTCGCACGCCGCCGCGTGAGCGCGCGCGCGGCGGGAGGGGCGTCCGGACGACCGGCTACCTGGCGCAGCGGAACCCGATGCCGTAGCTGCGCTTCGTCGGCACGTCCTTGTAGCGGAACGTCGGCCGCACCCAGGCCGGGTACGACGCGTTCCACGCGCCGCCGCGGATGACCCGCTCCGTCCCCGTCGCGGGGCCCTTCGGGTCCCGCTGCTCGTCGGTCGAGTACGGGCCGTACCAGTCGGCCACCCACTCCCAGACGTTGCCGACCACGTCCTTCACGCCGTAACGCGACGCGCCCTTCGGGAAGCTGCCGACCGGCGCCGTGTTCGCGAAGCCGTCGTCGGCGTCGTACATCGGTTTCTCCTCGACGCCGCTCTTCACCCCCCAGGCGACGCACTCCTTGCCGCACGCGTTGAGGTAGCCGCTGGTCGGGTCCTCGTCGCCCCAGGGGTACTTGCGTCCGTCGGGCCCGCGGGCGGCGAACTCCCACTCGGCCTCCGTGGGCAGCCGCTTGCCCTGCTCGTGGCAGAACTTCTCGGCCATGTCCCAGTCGACGCAGTTGATGGGGTGCATCGCGCGTCCGACGGGGTCGTGGACGTTGCACAGCGGATCGAACGCCTTGCGCTCCCTGGGCGTGATGTCGGGCCACTCGTTCTTGTCGCCGGCGCGCTTGCAGTGCCCCGAGTCGCTGCAGCGCTTGTACTGCTCGACGGTGACCTCGAACTCGTCGATGCAGTACGGCTCGAGCAGCACCTGGTGCGAGGGCTTCTCCATGGGCAGCCCGTCGTCGCTGCCCATGAAGAAGCTGCCGCCCGGGATGCGGATCATGCCGGGCGGGCAGCCGTGCACCGCGGGGTGTGCCACGGTGGCGGCGGGATGCGGCGGGGCGACGCTCGCTTTCGGGGCGCTCTCGGCGCCGCCGCGGGGGCTCGCCGAGCTGCGACCGGCGAAGTACACGCCCGCGCCGATCGCCGCCGCGCCCAGGACGCCGAGCCCGACGAAGAGGCCCGTCCTGTCGCCTCCCGTACGCGGGGCCGGGGCCGCGGCCGTCGTCGACGGGCTGGACGTCGACGTGGACCTGGGCGAGGCAGGAGGCGACGCCGTCACGGCCGGGCCGGCGAGCGGCGGCGCCGGGCTGGACGCGACCGCCAGCGTCGCCGCGGTGCCGATCGCCCCCTGGGCAGCCCCCGCCGCGGCGCGGAAGGGACTCGGATCGGTCATGGCGCGCATGGGATCCATGCGCAGCGCGTGGCGCAGCGCGTTCCAGAGCTCGCCCGCCGACTGCCAGCGCTCGCTCGGCTTGACGGCGAGCGCCCTGGCGAACACCCGCTCGACCTCGTCGCTCACGGAGGCGCCGAGCGTTCGCGGCGTGGGGCGCCGATCGGCGCTCGCGGAGGCGACCGCCAGCTGCAGGAAATCGTCGCCCTCGAGCGGCTCGCGCCCGGTGATCGTCTCGACGACGATGAGCGCCAGCGCGAACACGTCCGTCCACGGGCCCGTGGCGCCGTGCGTGCGCGAGAACTGCTCGGGCGCGCCGTACGCCGGGGTGAAGCTCGTCACCTGCCCGCTCGTCTTGGTGAACGTGCCCGCCATCTTCTGCGCGTCGCTCACGACCTTCGCGATGCCGAAGTCGAGCAGCTTGACGGTGGCCTCGCCGCGCGGCTCGCCGAGCACGAAGACGTTGGGCGGCTTGACGTCGCGGTGGGCGATGCCCTTGCGGTGGGCCAGCGCGAGCGCCTCGGCGGCCGGGTCGAGCAGCTTCACCGCCTCGGCCATCGTGCGAAGCGGCAGGCCGCGGGCCTTCTCGTCGGCGAGGACCGCCTCGAGCGTGGCCCCCTCGAGCCATTCGAGGACCATGTAGGGGATGTGGTCGCCCTTGGGCGTCTGCAGCATCCCGATGTCGCGCGCCTGCACGATGGCCGCCGTGCGCGCCGACAGGTCGGCGAGCAGCGCCCCTTCCTGCACGAACTCGTCGAGCAGCTTCTGCCGGTCGTCCTCGGAGAAGTCGCCGAGCGCCTTGAACACCTTGAGCGCGACGGGCCGCTTCCAGATGACATGCGTGGCCCGGTACACCGTCGCGAAGCCGCCCTCGCCGACCACGGCCTCGACCGCGTACTTGTCGGCGATCGTGCGCCCGATGAGCTGCAACGTGTCCGCGTGGGGTTCGGCCATGTGGAGCGGGAAGGTCCCGGGCGATGATACCCGAAGCAGTACGCACGGCACGACGTTGCGGTTTCATCCGCTTGACAGGGGGCGCCCCTGCGGCTTAGCTGCCGTCCCCCGCCCAGCGGGACACACGCGCAGGTAGCTCAGTCGGTAGAGCAGGGGACTGAAAATCCCCGTGTCGGCGGTTCGATTCCGTCCCTGCGCACCTCAACTCCCCCTGTCGGCCGGCTGGGGGACGGCGCAGTCCCCCTGTCAGCCCTGTTGGCGATGTGCCGGGCGTACTCCTCCTCGACGAGCCCGATCAGGTCGTCGTCGGTGAGCTTGCGATAGTGCTTGTCCAGCACGGACGTCGGCGCCTGCCCCATGCACCGCTGGATCAACTCGTCGCGGATGGCGCACTGGCCCATCCACGTCGCGTAGGTCCGGCGAAAGTCGGTCGGGGAGCACCGCGCGATCCCGAGGGCTTCGCACGCGAGCTTGAGATCTCGCACGGCATTGGCCCACGGCGGAAACATCGCCTCGCCCGGCTTGCGCTTGCTGCGGGTCTTGCGCGTCCGGTGCGCGTCGACCTCGGCGAGCGCAAAGCGAAGCATCGCCCTTTGCAGCGGCATCGGTGTAACGGCCAGACGATCGCGCCGGTCGTTCTTCGTGCCGTGGACGCGAGCGCCGCGGTAGTCCTCGCGAACGTCGGCGCGCAGCGCGCGAGGCATCGCGGCCGGGTCGCCCCCGACGGCAACCGCGTACGCCACGTGCGCGGCGCGGATGCGTAGGCGCGGCTGGTCCACGAAGTAGAGGCAAAGGCCCCACACCTCTTCGGGCGCGAGTGCTCGCTCGCGCGGCTTCGACAGGGAGTCGATCTCCGGAATCACCTTCGCCGGATCGCGCTCGAAACGTTCGTTCTTGTAGGCGAGCTTGATCGCCGGCCGAAGGACGCCGTGGATCTCCTTCCGCACGATCTCGCCCGCGCCCTCTTCGCGGCGCGTGGTGATGTAGCCCTGAAGCACCTCGTGCGTGATGTCTCGTGCTTGCGCTGGCAACAGGCGAAGCAGGGTCCGCGAGTGTTTCGCGATGAAATCGAGCGTCCCCGTCGCGCGTGTGCGTGCCTTGCGCTCCGCGTGATAGGCGTCCAGTAGCGCCTTTGTCGTGTACTCGACGGCTCGCGACGTCGCCGCAGGAATTGCGACCGGGGACGGAACCTTCTCGGCGATGGCATCGGCAATCAGCCTTGCCTGGCGCCGCTCCGCCTCTTCGCGCGCCTCGCACTCCTGGCGTGGATGGACGCGGCCACAGATGTCGCAGTGATCCTGGTAGTCGTGTCCGGGCTTGCCGCACTCCTCGCAGTTAGGCGACGGCGAGACCCGCTCGCGATGCAGCGGGACCACGTTGGTCGTGGTACGGTTTTGCTGAGGGGTCGACATCCCGATTCCTCTTCTCGACGGCTAGCGGCTTGTCCCCGCTGGCCGTTTTGCTTACGCGGCGTTGCCCTTCTTCTTCTTCGTCTCGCTGGCCGATTCCGGACGGCGCAAGAGCGGAAACGGATCGCCCCCGGCCTCCATGATGCGGTAGGCGCGGATGAGGGACATGCGGATGTACTGCTGTCGGGTGAGCCCGAAGGAATCTGCGAGCGCGTCGAGCTGGTGCACCTCCTCGTCGGTGAGGCGGAGCATCAACTGCATCGCCAGCGGGTTCTTCGCCGGGGGGCGCCCCGGGCCGCGCTTCGTCGTCATCGCCCATTGACGATATCAGCAATCGAGGCGCCTGCAACGACGATCGCGCACGGCGGCGCGCGGCTGAGCTGGCGCCCGAAGCCCAGGGCGCGCGCGGGCAAGTCGGTTGCGTGGCCGGCCGGGCGACCCATCTTCCTTGGCGCACGTACGCCATGCCGCGCCCCTTTCCCCCTCAGATCGACCCGACCCCCGCGCCCGCCGATCCTCCCGCCTGTGAGGCGCCTGGATGCGACCGCCTGTTGACGGCCGTCCAGGCCTCCAAGGGCGCGCGGGCGTGCTCCCCCGCATGCCGAGCAGCGGCGCATCGCGAGCGCCGCAAGGTGGCCAGGCTGGCAGAGATCGACGCAGCGATCCGCACGCTGCAGACGCTCCGCGACGAGATCGCGCGAGGCTAACTGCTCGGAAGCGGCGGACTACGTGGCGGCGGGCAACTGCCACACACCGCGACGGCGTAAGACGCCCACCACGCGCGCGACGCAGATCACAGTCGCAGGGCTGATGCCCTGCTCGGCGGCCGCGGCCTGGATCGCGCGCTGAGGCCGAGGCCCCGAGGCCAACAGGTCGCGAATCAGCGCGGCGGCCGCGCGCGCCTTGGGCCCGCGCATCCGCGGGCGCCACACGGTCGACGACGCGACGTCGGGCCGCTGGGGCTGCCCGCGCGTTACGGCGCTCGCCACCTCGCGCACGGTCGTCTGCCCCGCCTCGATGGCCTCGATCATCGCGTCCGTAAGGCCGCTCACCCTGGCGCAGACGCGAGGCGCCATCATGATGATGATGCGTGCGTCGGCTGATCGCATCGCAGGGGGTGCTTGGGCAGCGGAACGAATTGGTGCGCGGCATGCCACGCGACGGCCTCGCCGTCGGTGATGCGGTCGCCCCTGGGCGGCGGCGGAATTGCGCCGGGCCGGATGGCGCCCGAGGCAATCAGCCGCTCGCGCTCGGGCGATACGCGCGGCGCTGACGGCGGTGGCAGCGGCGACCACGACGGCGGCGGCGTGCCACGCGGCCGCGGGCTCGGCGGCGTGGCGACTGCGGGCGCGGGCGACGAGCTACCGCTACCTGACGGCGATCGGCCGCCCGGACGGAATGCCCATCGCCGCTGACGCTTGAACGATTGCCTGCTGTGCGTGCGAATCGAGTAATGAGCCACGACACATCACCCGTTCCTCCGGCTCGTGCGCGACGTGCGCGTTGATCGTGACCCGCGGCATCGAGTGCAGCGCGACCCCCTCGACGAGCGCATCCCGCCCGTGAAGCGTGCGACCTCCTCAGGGCTGGCCGGCCGCATCCGTCCCTGATCGTCCACGATGAACGACTCCTCGGGGGTGAACGTGATCCTGCTGATGCGACTGCGCATTTTCCTCACCATCTCCAGCTCGGTACGAGGACGCGCAGCGAACCGATCGCCGCGGTTGCCTTCCTGCCGTCATCCAGCGCGCTCGTGTCGATGCCGCGCGCGCGAAGCTCGTTCCACGCGCTCTGCTCGTAGAACGACAGCGCCTGCGTCGCCTCGTCGAGCACCTTGTCGAGCACCGCGGCGGCGCGCGCCGCCTGCACGAGCATCGTGATCCGCTCCTGCAGCGCAGCCCCGATCGCGAAGGGGCTGGAGGCTCGCGGATCGAGACCACTCGCGGCCGCGATGTCGGCGAGCATCCAGCCGGCGCGTACGACGCCCGCGGTCGGATCGAGAGGATCGGGCGCAGGTGCCGCACGGCCCTCGCATCGAGCTTGCCAGCCCACCACGAGCGAGCGCGCCTGCGCGAGGAGCGCACCGGCCCGCGCGGCATCCCGTGCGTCCTGCGGCGGGGGAACGGCTGACGGCACCGGCGGGGCCGTCGCGGCGGCGAACTTCGTCGCGTCGACGGCGCCCTCGGCCCCGTCGGTCGCCAGCGGCTCGGCGGTGATGTCGACGACGCCCGCACCGTAGGTCGCGCCGTCGGACATCACGCGGATGGTCTCGTTTGCAGCGGTCACAGCCAGCTCCGCACCGTGTCGACCAGGTCACCCCACGCCATCACGACGTCATGCCACCACGGCGACGACGGCGGGGTCTGCACAGGCGCGGGTGCGGTCGAGGTGATCGGAGTAGAGCCGGGCGGCGGCGACGCCCCGATCGGCATCATCGCGAAGCCGAATCCGGCCACGCCCTCGCGCGTCTCCTCCATGCTCGCGCCCGCGCCGGGCGTCACGCCGTGGCCGCGCGCGTGGCGCGAGTGAGCGTGGTGCACGTGCGGGTAGAACGGGCTCGGGCTGTACCCCGTCATGGTCGTCTGCCAGCCCATGCCTGACGACGGCTGCGCCGCCGCGCCGGTCAACTCGGGCTGCCATCCGAGGCCCGCGCCGACGGCAGGCCGCGTGACGTCGAGGCCGGCCAGCTCGGCGTGCCGGCGCGCGCGGTTGGCGCTCTGCTGTCGCTCGTACCACATTCGAACGTCGCGCGGCATGCTGGCCAGCTCGCGCGGATCGACCGGCCGTGCGACCGGAAGCGAGTCGGCTGCGGCCCTGTGCGTCGCTGCGAGCAATTGCGGATCGATTCGGTGGTCCATCTCCCGCTACCTCGTCCCCTCAACTTCGACGTCGAAGCCAAGCGCAATCAGCAGCAGCCCCGCGCCCATCGTCGCGAGCACGTCGCCCGCGGTGTCGCACGGGCCCGGTCGACGGATCACGATCGAGCGCGGCGCCCGAGGCGGCGGCGAGGCCGGCAGGCGCTGCACGGTGTAGCGCACGCTCCCCGGCGGCGGCTCGAAGTTGCCGTAGGACAAGCCGAAGGCAGGGGCGAGCACCTCCATGGCTCGCCGTTGCTGCGTCGCGCGCGTCATGCGGCCGACGCTCGGCGCCTTGAGGTCGGCGGCCATGGACTTGTGGGCGGCATCGAGATCCTCCTCGATGCCCATCAGCGTCGCGTCATCGAGCCAGGTTCCCATGTGCTCCTCCGAAAGCTCGATACGCCGTGGTGATCCGGTCGCGAGCGCGCGCGACGTCACGGCGCGCGTTGCTGTCCGCCTCGTCTCCGCCGAGCACGTCGACCACCTCGCCGATGCGCTCGACCAGATCCTCGCCGAGCGTAACGAGCAGAGCGCGCGTATCCTCGTCGATCCTCTCGTCCGCGGCCTCGCGCGCAACGTAGGCGACCAGGGGTAGCGCCCGGCGACTCAGCTCGTAGGAGCGGCTCCTCATCGCGCCCGCTCCTCGCTCGCCCGTCGTCGGGCGCGCATGATGGCATCGTGGCGCGCCTGCGCGCGCGCCTCGCCCAGCTCGAACACGAGGCGTGCCGCTGCCTCGTCGGCTCGCGTGCGCGCTCGCAGCTCCTCCGCCCGCAGCGCGCGCAGCGCAGCGTCTACCGCCTGCTGAGAGTAGGGGCCGAGGAGCGCGATCATCGTGTGCCCCCCGCGTCGAGCTGCACGCCGAGCTGACGGATCGCCGCGCGGACCAGCCCCGAGGCGCTGGTGTCGTACGCCCGGCAGAGACGCGCGACGAGCTGCCAGTCGCGCGGGGCGAGCCTCACGCGCAGCTCGCGCCGGGCCTCGGCTCGTAGCCCTAGGCGCTCGCGAGCCGCGTCGGTCTGCTGCTCCGGAGGTGCGATCGACGATCGTCCGCTGTGTGTCCGCTGGATCTCCGCCATCTGCGCGCTCACACCCAAAACCTAGCGCTCGTTGGCGCGTTGTCACGTTCATGTCAGGATTTCGGTCGTGAAGAAGCCGCCCAGGTCCGATGCCCGAGGCAACTCCCGCCCGAGTGCAGCAGCGATGCTCCCGCCGCGACCAGCGCGTCAGGGCGCGCTGCCCCCTCGCGGCGCACGCGCGCCGCTACAGGAGCCGGCGCCCTCGATGCTCGCCGGTCCGATGGGCCCAGGCGCGCTCGACGGCGCGGATCTCGGCATGGGTATGGGCTTCTCGGCGGAACACGAACTCGCCGAATGGATCGGCGCCCTCTACGCGCAGGGCAAGCGCCTCACGTCCATCGAGCTGCGCGCGAAGCCGATCGGCGGCGGCGAGAGCGCCGTTCGGGACTGGGCTCAGAGCGAGCTAATGGGCCAAGATCCCGCCTCGATCGCCGGTGAGGTCCACGCCGCCGCCGCTGACGACGCGTCGAGCGCGCGCACCGCGCAGCGCTACTGCGCGCTCGCGTATCAAGAGGGCGACGTGGCGCACTGCTCCCGCAAGTTCTTTCGGATCGAAGCGACCGACATGGATGCCGTCTTCGATGATGAGGCGGACCGACTGCGCGACGGCTCGGGCCTGGTCAGCCAGGCGCACCGGCTCGTGGAGGTTATGTTTCGTCAGACGGTAGCAGAACGCGCGTCGATGACGCGCACGCTGATCGGTCTCGTGAATGACCTCGGCGATCGGCTCCGCGACTCGACGCGCGAGCAGCTCCAGGCAGTCGCGCGCGTGCAGGAGTTCATGGATAGGACCGAGGAGCGAAAGCTCAAGGTTCGACAGGAGCAGCTCCGCCAGGATCGACACGAGCGGCTTATGTCGAAGGGCGAAGGGCTCGTCTTCGCGGTCGGCATTCCCGAGTTGCTACGGCGATTCGGCATCGGTGCCGGTGCCGCGGCGCCGCAGTCCGCGGCCAGCCCCGAGGCTCCGGGCGTGCTGTTGACGAGCGACGAATCTGCGCGCCTGCGTCGGCTTGCGTACCACCTGATCGATCTCCTCGCCGACGTCGACGACGCATCGTTCCCGCCGCTGCTCGCCCGCGTGCCCGACACCGGCCACGGCGATGTCGTCGCCGCACGCGGAATCATCCGGAGCGCGGCGACGGCCGGCCGGAAGCTCACGCCCATCGAGGCGCAGGTCGTGGCCAAGGTGATCCCGCTGATTCCGGGGCTGCTGGCGGCGACGAGCGACGACGAGTTCCCCACGATGCTCGACCTGCTCCCCGGCGATGTGCGCGCCGAGTGCACGGACCTACGGCGCATCGTGCGGGAGCGATTCCAACAGGCGACTGGCCGCGAGGTGAGCCCTGGGGCGGCCGCGGGCAACTCCTCCAACGGCGCTCCGACCGCGAACGGCGCGCCGCCCGCCGCGAGCAACTGACGCGATGGCGGCGCGCGGCAAGCGACCGACGGCGTGGATCTGCGCCGGGTGCAGTAGCCCCGCGACGCGATGGCGCGCGCAGTGCGCGGTCTGCCACGGGTGGAATCTGCTGATCGCGGCGCAGCAGGCGGCCGCGCTCGGCCTCGCGCTGCCCGTGACGATGATTCCGGAGCCGAAGGTGAAGCGCTGGCCCACTGGCATTGAATCGGTCGACCGTGCCCTCGGCGGGGGCGTCGCGCAGGGGCTCTCGATGGTGATCTCGGGCCTGCCCGGCTGCGGCAAGTCGACCCTGCTCGCGCAGTGGCTCGGCGCAGTCGCGCGCCGTCACGCCGCCGTCTACATCACGATCGAGGAGAGCGTGGACATGCTCCGCAGCCGCGTCGGCCGCCTCGGTCTGGCCGATCGGGATCGCCTCCTGCTCGTGCAGAAGCGGACGCTCCCCGAGGTGCAGGCGATGATCGAGCGGACGAACGCGGCCGCCGTCGTCGTCGACAGCGCAGACAAGCTCGCGCGTCGCTCGGGCGTGCGGGCCGAGGCGATCGTCGATCAGCTCACGCAGCTTGCCCACGAGTGCAGCGCCGCCGTCTGGATCCCCGCGCACGTGAACAAGCAGCTCGATCGCTCCCCGCGCGAGAAGATCGCCGGCAGCATGAGCGAGCAGCACGACGGCGACGTCGTGGCTTGGCTCGACGGGGATCCCGCCGTCAGCACCGACCGCGAGCTGATCTTGCTGAAGAACAGGGGCGGCCCAAGCCACTTGCGCGCGCCGCTGGTGATGACGGAGTCGGGCCTGGTCGCCGCCGCGACCAACGTGATTCCGATCCGACCAGGGATGTCGCCATGAACACGCTCACCTCGCGCAATCTCGGCCCACGGCCCGGCGGTACACCGCTGAAGGCGGGTTCCTGCGGTCGTCGCGTTGTGCTCTGCTGTGCCGGCGTGAAGCTGTTCTGGTTCCGTTCGACCCCCAATCTGGCGCGCTACCTCTCGGACGACGAGCAGCAGCGAAGCCTCGTGCTCATCGAGGTCCAGCCAGATGTGGAGACCGGTGAGGATCCGCCGGTCTTTCGACTCGACTTGGTCTGCACCCTCCAGGCGATCCGCTTTCGGCACGGAGGGACGAGGCGCGCTTCGTACTACGTAGGCGCTGAAGGCGGCCAGATCGATCTACATGTCGAGAGGGGCGACCTCGTGAGCTGGTCTCCACCGCTGGAGATCACGGCGGAATACTCGGCCGCGGTCTCGCGCTCGCAAAACTTGTCGTTCGGATTGAAGCCCGGCATCAAGGCTGACGAGTCTGGGGGGTTGGAGGCTAGCGCCGCCGTCAAGTACGAGCGAGGAGACGAGCACACGCTTGAGACGAAGCTATCGGGCGTCGAGCGCACGTTGAACGTCATCCCCAGCAAACACCACATCCGTTGGGATCTCGCGAGCCTGCGAGTCCACAAGGTGATCCAGGACTTTGTGAACGGGCCGCTCGCCGTGTTCGCAACGGCCAAGTGGCCGGTGACGGTGGCGCGGAAAGGATGGATCGAGGCCGTTCCCGACCGCGTGGAGTTCTACGATAGTAACCGCAAGCGCCTCGGGTTCATCAAGTCCGCGCTGATGTGGCGCGTGCTGCGCAGGCAGGCCGGTAACACCGTGCACCGCGACGGATGCAAGGTGGAATTCGAGATCGCCGACGATGAGCGCTGACCCGAAAGAGATTGACGTCTCGGCCGAAGTAATCGAGGCGTTCGACCGCATTGCCGCCGCCTCCGAAGGAGATCTCGACGAGATCCTGCGCGCAGGCGGTATCACCACCGCCGCGGAGCTGTTGGAACTGCTACGGGAGACACCCCTTCGCGATCGACACCGACTGGTCGATGCGCTGCTCGGCGAGAAAATTTCCGGAACAGACTCCGACGAGCTGGGCTATTTCCGGCAGGAGGTCGAGGCTGCAGCGCGATACACAGAGACAGTCGGCAAGCTGTTTGGGCGGCTGCTGGACTTTTCAGCGGATTTGTCCGAAGAGCGGAGAGCGGAGTTTGTGGCCGCCCTTCAGGGTGCGTTGAGCACCGCGCAATACGGAGCCGCACGAAGCCTGATGATGGCACTGCTTCGGGTATGTCGGCTCGCCCGACTGCCGAGGGCGTACACGGCCTTTTTTGCGAGCGCGCTCGATACGGCCGAAGCCCCTCTGGCCTCAGTATTCGGCCCCATGGCAAGGATGCGAAATCGCCTTGCTCCCGGTGCCAAGACGACCGTGCTCCTGCATCCGAAGGCCGGAACTAAAGTCGCGACTCTTGAGCCGATCATGGCATCTATCCGTGAGTTCGTTGCTTCTCAGCGAGTGGCGAACGATGTGGATCTTGTACCGCATCGGCTCCGCGGCTACGGCGTGAGCTTCTGGCAGAGCGTCGAAGTGTGGCTTCCGGTTGGTGACATCATCGAAGCCCCGGCTCCTGCCGTGGTGTTCGCCATGGTCCGATGGGTGCACCAAGTACACGAGGACGCTCCCCGCAGGCCGATCTCCGTTATGTTCATCAACATCGAGGGCACCGCGTTGGCGCAGATCAAGTGGGAGTCCGGAGCGGACGCACCCACCTACCAAATGCTTCCCCCGTCGCCTCATATCTGGCGTCGCCCTGGACTGGACGAGTGATCCCTTTGGTGCGGTCGCGCGCACACGTCCAGGATGGGGGTAACGCGGCTACTCGTCCGGTTTGACATGGCCGGCGAGGTTCAATCCGGGTCGCACACGGTCGATTGCAGGGAGGCTCTCGCGCCCGCGCCAGTGCGTCCCCTGATGGGCTTCGTGCGATGAGCGCAAAGGCGAAGGCTAAGCGCGCGGATCGGCGCGCGGAACGCCGGGCAGCGCGGAGGACAATGGGATCCCTGCGCCTCGCCGCGGCCGATGCGTTGACCGCGGGGACGCTGATCGACGGAGCGCGTATGTACGCGGCCAGCGCAGATGCGATCAACATGCGTATCCGATGCACAAACCGCGTCTCGTCGCCGCGGGGTGAAGGTCGCACCATCGCGGCGTGACGTGCGAGTCGGCTTCGTCAGCCCGCGGTGTTCGCCGC
>JGI20133J14441_1001184_pt1 | contig 21955 bp, 12 predicted proteins | sample RS3BMetagenome_FD_14441 | JGI IMG/M metagenome (IMG submission 14441)
CGACCCTACACCGTTTAGGGCCGACGCGCGGCTGACGATCAGAACGTGGCAGGCGGACGCCAAGCCGCGCGAGATCACTCTCACCCGGCGTACGAGCCGATGGTCGGACTACCGCAGACGTGATGAACGTGAAGTACTGTTCCTCGGGGCGGCCGAGTTTCCGCCGCGCGCAGAGGAGCAGGGGTTCGCCTTTCGGCAGGCTGGCCGCCTTGTTGTCGCCGCGCGCACCCCGTGCTCTCCAACCGTCACCACCGCCGTCGGAAGGGTACTCGGCACGCACTACGACCGCGTCGAACGAGCTGATGTGTCGTTGAGGGAGCGGTCGGGCTCAATCTTGGCCGCAGGCCGGGGAGCTCTCAGTTACTCCGAGAACCACATGGGGTTCGGCGAATGCCGCGTTCACAACATGATCGACAGGCTGGAAGCCCAATCCATGAAGTCTCTCATCCTCCTCGAGGAACCGGAGATTTCCCTACACCAATCTGCTCAGTTCCGGTTCGGTGAGTACCTGGTCGACATCGCGATCAGAAAGGGGCACCAGATCCTTCTAAGCACGCACAGCGAGCATCTGCTTCGTGCGCTACCGCAGGTCTCACGCATGTTGATCGTGCGAGATGGTGGCACCGGCGTGCGAGTTCTCCCGGGCCTTGCGTCGGCTCAGGTGGCGAGCGTCCTCACTGATGGACACGACAAGGCTCTGCGGGTTCTCGTCGAAGACGACGTGGCCGCTGCGATTCTCGCCGAGATGTTGGCGAAGGTGGAACCCGAGCTGCTGAAGACTACCGCCATCATCATTGGCGGTTATCGAGACGACAAGGATCAGAGCGTTGGCGGTGGGAAGGACGCCATCGCGGCGGCGATGCGAACGCTGCGGGACGCTGGTCTCCGAATCGCTGCGGTGCTCGATGCCGATGCCAATCAGGAACCGGCGAACTTCGTGTTCAAGCTCCCGGGCACGATGCCGCCGGAGAAGGAAGTATTCCGCAACTCAGCCGTCAAGCAGCTCTGGTCGACCACCTACGGCTTGGACGTGGACTCTTTCGTCGCCGAGCTCGCTGGCGTTGACCATCACGGGTGGTTCGCACGGTTGGCTGAACGCCTCGGTCGGGACCGTGTGTTCTTGGTCGGGGAAGCCTGTCGCGCGTATGCCGCAAGCGTCTCATTCGGAACCCTCCCTGAACTCCTCCGAGAGGCGGCTTCGAAAAAATGAACAACGCATCCTTGTACGGTCTGAAACGGCTCATCGAAGGCGACCTTCCGATCCGAAAGATCTCCGAACACGCGCGGCGCGAGAAGTCGATTAGGCATGGCCATATCTCGACGCTGCACCTGTGGTGGGCGCGCCGACCATTGGCTGCCTGCCGGGCCGTGGTACTCGCCGCGCTTCTCCCCGATCCGACAGATGACGCTTGCCCGAAGGCCTTTCGAGACGGGGCAGCATCCGCTCTGTCAAGCCTACGCGAGGCCGTTGGTGGCTCGCGAGCGGGCTTGGAAAATCCAAAACAGCTTCGCGAGGCTCTTCTTCAGTTCATCGCGGACTTCGCCAATTGGGATCTTGCCGTCTCCGATCCACACCTCCGTGCGGCGCGTCGACTCGTCGCATCGGCGCACGCTGCACTCGGTGGGCAGACGCCGGCGCCGCTGGTTATTGACCCCTTTGCGGGCGGTGGCGCCATTCCGCTCGAGGCGCTTCGGGTCGGCGCCTCGGCTTATGCGTCCGACATTAATCCCGTCGCTGTTCTTCTTAACGAGGTCGTCCTTGAGCAGCTCCCGAAGCAAAGGACGGCTCTTATCGACGAGGTCCAGAAGTGGGGCCAGTGGATGGCGGAGAGCGCCGAGCAGGAACTGCGGGCGTTCTACCCAGCAGAGGGTGGCGGCCGGCAGCCCGTAGCCTATCTCTGGGCGCGCACGATCGACTGTGAAGGTCCAGGATGCGGCATGCGCGTGCCGCTTCTCAAATCCGGCTGGGTTGCGAAGCGCGGTGGACGTCTCGTCGCGGTCAAGCTCCGGCCCGTCGTGAAGGAGCGCCGATTCGAGTTCGACCTGGAAACCCCCCGTTCCGCCAGCGAGTCGCGCCCAGGTACGATCGCAGGTGCGCACGTCCTATGTCCGGCGTGCGGGTTCACTACGAAGAAGGACCGCGTTCGGGCGCAGCTTCGGGAACGTCATGGTGGCGTCGACGACGCTCAGCTCTACTGCGTTGCGCTGGCGAGTGTCGGTGGCGAAGGTCGAACCTTCCGCCTCCCGACCGAAGAGGAGCGCACCGTCTCGAAGAAGGTCAGCGAAGCACTGACTAAGGCCGCCGCCGACGTGCCGGACGAGCCGATCCCGCAGGAGCGTGTCTGGAAGAACAACCCGATTCGCGTCCACCTTTACGGCATCGACCAGTGGTCCAAGCTGTTCACCCCTCGGCAGCGGCTGCTCCTCGCTACGTACTCTCGGCTTGCGCGGGAGGCCTCTTGCCAGGCTCTCAAATCGACGTGCAAACCGGAGCTCGCCACCGCGGTGGGGACGATCCTCGCGCTTGCCGTAAGCCGACTCGCCGATATCTCCAACGCTCACTGCCAATGGAGCAACACGAGCACGCAGGTTGTCCACCTCTTCGGTAGGCAGGCGATCTCGATGACGTGGGACTTTGCCGAGGCCGCACCGTTCACACCCCGCGTTGCGGGCAACCTGCTCACGACGCTGGGCTCGATGTGTGAAGTGCTCGCGCGGGAGGCTCGGATCCAAGGCGACGCGACCGTCGCACGGCACAGCGCCACTCGGCACGCATTGCCAGACGATAGCGCGCAGGTGTTGTTCACCGATCCGCCGTACTACGACGCGGTTCCGTACGCGACGCTCGCTGATTTCTTCTACGTTTGGCTTCGGCGGGCTGTGCCATCCGGGCTCCGCACTCTTTTTTGCGATGCTCTCATCGACAAGACGGACGAGTGCGTCGTCGACGAAGCGAAGGGGAAAGACCGCGCGTACTTCGAGAAGACAATGGCCGCCGCCCTAGCAGAGGCACGGCGGGTTGTCGCGCCCGACGGTATCGGTGTCATCGTCTTCGCGCACAAGTCGACGGCGGGATGGGAAGCGCAGCTGAAGGCCATGATCGAGGCGGGATGGGTGGTCACCGGTTCCTGGCCCATTGACACGGAACGTGCGGACCGCATGCGTGCCCACGGTTCCGCCGCGCTTGCATCTTCCGTTCACCTCGTGTGCAGGCCGCGCGAGCGTGCCAACGGTTCGTCTGCGATCCATGAGGTCGGCGACTGGCGCTCCGTCCTCGAGGAGCTTCCACGCCGGATCCGGGCGTGGCTGCCGCGGCTCGCGGAGGAAGGCGTCGTAGGCGCCGATGCTATTTTCGCCTGTTTGGGGCCAGCGCTTGAGATCTTCTCGCGGTACTCGCGCGTTGAGAAGGTTTCCGGTGAGCGAGTCGAGCTTCGCGAGTACCTGGAACACGTTTGGGCCGCCGTATCACGAGAGGCGCTCGCGATGATCTTCGAGGGGGCAGATACGGCGGGGCTCGAGCCCGACGCTCGGCTGACGGCGATGTGGCTCTGGACGCTTGCCGCTTCTCCGTCGGCGGTGGCCGAGGCGGATGCCGGTGCCGACGAGGGACCGTCCGAGGGCGACGACGATGAAAGCCCGCCGTCGGCATCGGCTGGTCCCTCGGCCGGCTTTGCCTTGGAGTACGACGCGGCACGAAAGATTGCTCAAGGACTCGGCGCGCAACTCGAGGAACTAGTTCACGTTGCTGTGATCGACGGGGAGACGGCCCGCCTCCTTGCTGTAGCCGACAGGACAAAGCACCTTTTCGGAAGGACCGACGGTGCGCCAACGTCCGCGAAGAAAGCGGCCAAGAAGAAGCAGATGACGCTCTTCGGCGAACTGGATCAGGCGGCTTCGGCGCAAGGCTGGGGCGACGTCGGCGCTCCGAAAGCAGGTATCACGACACTCGACCGCGTTCACCAGGCGATGCTGCTATTCGGCTCGGGACGCGGCGAGGCGCTCAAACGCTTCATCGTTGAGGAGGGCGTCGGCAAGCAGCCCCAGTTCTGGAAGCTCGCCCAATGCCTTTCGGCGCTCTACCCGAACGGCACCGACGAGAAGCGCTGGGTCGATGGTGTGCTGGCACGCAAGAAGGGGCTCGGCTTCTAGCGGTGATGGCAGCGACCGAGAACTACCCGCGCCGGCTCATCGAGGTCGATCTCCCGATCGCCGCGGTGTCTGAGCACGCGCGGGATGGTCGCTCGGTCCATCACGGCCACATCACCGCAATCCACATCTGGTGGGCGCGCAAGCCGCTGCCCTCGTGCCGCGCGGCCGCGCTCGCCGCGTCACTCATCGACCCCCTCGACCCTGCGTGCCCCGAGGCGTTCAAGACGAGCGCGCGCGACGTTCTCGGCCAGCTCTACCGCACCAAGGTCGAAGACGGCGGCGAGGTCCTGCGTCGCGGCCTCCTGCGGCTCGTCTCGGACTTCGCCTCCTGGCAGCGCGCGACGGACCCTGCGTTCCGCGAGGCTGCGCGCACGTTGGCGTCGTCGGCGCACGCCTCGCTCTTCGAGGGCGGGCCGTCGTTCCTCGCCGATCCGTTCTGCGGTGGTGGCTCGATCCCGCTCGAGGGGCTCCGGCTCGGCGCCACGTCGTACGCGTCCGACCTGAACCCGGTCGCGACGCTCATCAGCAAGATCACTCTCGAGTACGTCCAGCGCTTCGGCGACAAGCTCTTCGCCGAGGTGGAGCGGTGGGGCGCGCAGATCACCCGACAGGTGAAGGAGGAGCTTCAGCGCTTCTACCCGATCGTCGACGGCCAGACGCCGGTCGCGTACATTTCGTTCCGCCGCATCCAGTGCGAGGGGCCGAAGTGCGGCGCCGACGTGGTGCTCACGAGCAAGTTCCACCTGTCACGTCGTGGCGAGCGTTCCATCGGTTTGCGGCTCGCAGGCTGGGACGGTCCCACCCCTCGCTTCGAGATAGCGGAAGGGAACCTCCGCTCGTTTCCCGATCCAACTGTTCGACGAGGTGCCGCGACGTGCCTGAAGTGTGGCTACACGATTCCGGTCGAGCGTGTGCGCGAGCAGCTCTCCGCGCGCTCAGGAGGCGCGCCCTCTGCGCTGCTTGTTGCGGTCGCCCTCGGCGGGCCCTCCGGCGAGCGCTCATTCCGCGCGCCGACCGATGACGACCGCGCCGCGCTGGCCGCTGCAGCCAAGGCAGTAACCGAGCTGGACCACGCGAGCAGCGATGGCCTGTCTGCGCTTCCCAACGAGGCGCTGCCGCCCATCGGCACGCTCGGCTTTCGCGTCCAGCGCTACGGCATGGTGCGCTGGCGCGACCTCTTCACGCCGCGCCAGCTCCTAACCATCACGACCCTCGTTCGCCTGGTGCGCGAGGCGGTGCCCGAAGACCGCACGCCAAATGGCCTCGGCGTCGCCGTGCGTTCGTGCCTCGCGCTCGCTGTCGATCGCCTTTGCGACTACCAGAACACGGGCTGCTCGTGGAACCCGAGCGGATCGGCGCTCCCGCACCTCTTCACGCGGCAGGCGCTGCCGATCATCTGGGACTACGGCGAGGCGAATCCGCTCGCGTCGTCATCGGGGTCGTGGGCGGGCGCCGTCGATCACGTCGTCCGTGGCCTGCGCAACGCGCACGTTGATACGCACGGCGCCGACGTGGGCATGGCCTCGGCGAGTCATCACCCGCTGCCCACCGACTGCGCGCACATCCTGATCACGGACCCACCGTACTACGACGCCATCCCGTACGCGGATCTCTCGGACTTCTTCTACGTGTGGCTGCGCCGCATGCTCGCGTCGGACCACCCGGAGCTGTTCAAGACGGCGCTGGTGCCTCGCGAGGACGAGGCGATCGTGAACCCGGTCGCAGGAAAAGACCGCGACTACTACCGGCGCATCATGACCGATGCACTCGCGGAGGCTCGTCGTGTTACGCGGCCCGATGGCATCGGCGTCATCATCTTCGCTCACAAGTCGACGAGCGGCTGGGAGGACCTCCTCGCTGCGATGATCGATGCGGGCTGGATCATCACGGCGTCGTGGCCGATCGACACCGAGAACGCCTCGCGCCTGCGCGCACGAAACTCGGCGGTGCTCGGTTCGTCGATCCACCTCGTGTGCCGCCCACGCGAGCATCGCGACGGCCGCCTTGTCACGGATACAGTCGGCGACTGGCGCGACATCCTCTCGGCCCTCCCGAAGCGCATCGCCGAGTGGATGCCACGGCTTGCGCGCGAGGGCATCGTCGGCGCTGACGCTATCTTCGCGTGCCTCGGTCCCGCCCTCGAGCTCTTTTCGCGCTTTGCTCGCGTCGAGAAGGTGTCGGGCGCCATCGTGTCGCTCGAAGATTATCTCGAACAGGTATGGGCCGCCGTCTCGCGTGAGGCTCTCGCGATGATCTTCGACGAGGCCGAGACCGCGGGTCTCGAAGAAGACGCGCGTATCACGGCGATGTGGTTATGGACGCTCGCGGGCTCCGGCTCCTCGACCTCTTCGGAGGGTTCGGACGACGAAAGACCGACCGAAGACGACACGGACGCAGACATGACGCTGGCGGGCTTCAGCCTCGAGTATGACGCGGCCCGCAAGATCGCCCAGGGGCTCGGCGCCCGCCTCGAAGCGCTCGACCACGTCGTCGAAGTAAGGGGCGAGACGGCTCGACTCCTCGCTGCCGCCGAGCGGGCGCAGTACCTCTTTGGCGGTGCCGACACGGCGCACACACCAAACCGATCGTCGAAGAAGAAGCAGGGGACGCTCTTCGCTGAGTTGGAGCAAACCGCCGAGGCGCAGGGCTGGGGCGACATGGGCGCCCCGAAAGCGGGGACCACGACGCTAGATCGCGTCCACCAGGCCATGCTCCTCTTCGCATCTGGGCGCGGAGAAGCGCTCAAGCGGTTCGTGGTGCAGGAGGGCGTCGGACAAAGCCCGCTGTTCTGGAAGTTGGCGCAGTCGTTGTCCGCGCTCTACCCGAGTGGCACTGACGAGAAGCGCTGGGTCGACGGCGTGCTCGCGCGCAAGAAGGGGCTCGGGTTCGGATGACGGCGCTCGCGACCAAGTGGGCGTCGCAATTCTACGCGACCCTCGGAGACGACCGGCTCGCCGCCGACGAGCTGAAGGAAGCGTCCATGCGCTCGGACCTTGCGCGCTGGACCGCGACGCTCACCGGCGTCGTCGTGCGCTCGTTCGAGCAACTGGGCTGGGCGGCTGCCGGGAAGGGACACCGCTGCACCGTGCTGCCCGTGAAGCGAAACGAGTACCTGTCGCAGGACGTCATGGCGTTCCCTGGTTCGGGCTCGGGTTGGCGCTTTCCCGTCGCCGTGTGCGAGCTCGAGAACTCGGCCGATGCGGATCTTGTCGCCTACTCGCTGTGGAAGGTGCTCTGCGTGAGGTGCGGCCTGCGCATCCTGTTCTGCTATCGGCCCGATTCGGCGGAAGGCCCAGCTTTCGTCGCTTCGCTCGCCAGGGGCGTCGTGGACGCGATGTTGATTTCCGAGCGCGCGGCGCTCAGTGGCGAGACGCTGGTGGTTGTCGGCTCGCGAAGCGACGCCGGCACGTTTCCTTACGGATTCTTTCAGGCGTGGAAGCTCAACTCCAACACGGGGCGTTTCGAGCGCTTCGCGCGACAGTGAAAGTGAGAAGAACATGGCAATGAAGCCCTGGTACAAGATCGTCACTCCGCGCGAGGACCTGCGCGATGGCAAGCCGCTCGACGCGTCGGAGTTCGCTGTCCACCTCGACCACGTTCGCGACGGGCGCGCACCGGCCGTGTACCAGAACCCGGCCGAGTTCTTCGAGCGCACCTTTCTCACGAAGAACCTCCGCGAGCTCTCGGCGCAGGTCGTTCGGCGCCTCTCCGGCATCAAGGTCGAGACCTCCGCCATCTTCAACCTCTCCACGCAGTTTGGTGGAGGCAAGACGCACTCGTTGACCCTCCTTTATCACCTGGCTCGCAATGGTGAAGCGGCCAAGTCTTGGAAAGGCGTGGAGGCGATCCTCACGGACGCCGGGCTGACCAAGGTTCCCTCCGCACGCACCGCGGTCTTCGTCGGCACCGAGTTCGACTCGCTCGCGGGGCGAGGTGGAAAGGACGGAACGCCGCTTCGGAAGACGCCATGGGGAGAGATCGCTTTCCAGATTGGGGACGTCGACGGTTACCGAACGGTTGAAGAGCACGAGAAACAGGGCATCGCTCCGGGCGGTGACGTGATTGAGCAAATGCTTCCCAGGGATAAGCCGATACTCATTCTGCTCGACGAGTTGATGAACTACGTCAATCGGAGCCGAAAGAGTGGATTGTCCTCTCAGTTCTACACCTTCCTACACAATCTTTCCGAGGTAGCGCGCGGTCGAGACAACCTAGTGCTCGCGGTCTCGATCCCCGCGTCGGAACTGGAGATGACGCCGGAGGACGAGGCTGACTTCTCGCGCCTCAAGAAGATGCTTGATCGCCTTGGCAAGGCGATCGTGATGTCCGCGGAGGCGGAGACATCCGAAATCATTCGTCGACGTCTCTTTGAGTGGACCGGGCTCCCAAAGGACGCACTCGCCACAATCGAAGAATACGAAGCTTGGCTGTTGGCGAATAAGCATCAGCTCCCCACCTGGTTCCCTCTCGATCATGCTCGGCAGGCACTCGAGGCGTCATATCCGTTTCACCCGTCGCTCCTTTCCGTCTTCGAGCGAAAGTGGCGCGGCCTCCCGCGTTTCCAGCAGACACGTGGCGTGCTGCGACTGCTCGCTCTCTGGGTCTCGAAGGCCTACAGCGAGGGTTATAAGGGTGCGCACAAGGACCCGCTCGTCTCGCTGGGCACCGCGCCGCTCGAGGATCCGCTGTTCCGGTCCGCGCTCTTCGAGCAGCTCGGCGAAATCAGACTCGAGCCTGCCGTCACGACGGACATAGCCGGAAAGGACCACGCTCACGCACTCCGTCTCGACGCCGAGGCGACGCCGGAGCTGAAGAAGGCGCGCCTCCACCGCAAGGTTGCCACCACCATTCTCTTTGAGTCCAATGGCGGTCAGCAGCGCGGCGAAGCCACGTTGCCGGAGGTCCGTCTCGCCGTTGCCGAGCCGGGGCTCGATATTGGCAACGTCGAGCAGTGCCTCGAAGCGCTGACCGACAGCTGCTATTTCCTCGCGGCCGAGAAGAACCGCTACCGATTCAGCTTTCAGCCTAACCTGAACAAGCTCCTGGCCGATCGTCGAGCGAGCGTCAGCGTTGCATCGATCGACGAGGTTGTTCGGAAGGAGATCCAGAAGGTCTTCGGCAACGGCGGCGGCATCGAACGGGTCTACTTCCCGAAGAGGAGCAATGAGGTGCCCGACCGTCCGGTGCTCACACTCGCGATCCTCGCGCCCGAGAACACGGCGCAGGAGCCGTCGACGAAGACCCTGATCGCGTCGATGACAACCGAGAGCGGCTCATCCTCGCGCACATTCAAGAGCGCGCTCATTTGGGTCGTACCGGAGGACGCGACGACGCTGCTCGACGAAGCGCGCAAGCTGCTCGCGTGGAAGGACATCGACGCTGATGCCGGCGAGCTGAAGCTCGACGAAACGCAACAGCGCCAGCTTGCGGAGAACGCGAAGCGTGCGGAACGTGACCTGCGAGAGGCAGTGTGGCGGGCGTACAAGAACGTCTTCTTGCTCGCCGACGACAACTCGATGCGGAAGATCGACCTCGGCCTCGTCCACTCGAGCGCGGCGAATTCGCTCGTCGAGCTGATCCTGTCCCGCCTCAAGCAGGAGGACATCGTCGTTGAAGGCGTAAGCCCGAACTTCCTCACGCGGTACTGGCCGCCGGCACTTCCCGAGTGGAGCACGAGGTCGGTGCGTGACGCGTTCTATGCATCGCCCAAGTTCCCGCGACTGTTGAAGCCGGATGCGGTGAAGGAGACCATCTCACGCGGCCTCGACGCCGGCGCGGTGGCGTACGTCGGCAAGGCGAGCGACGGGAGCTACGAGCCGTTTGTCTACAAGCGCTCCCTGGGCGCAGGCGACATCGAGATCGCCGACGATGTCTACCTGATCCTCCGCGAGCGCGCGGAGGAGTACGTGGCCAGGAGGGCCGCGCCACCGCCGCCGACAAGCCTGGCAGAGCCAGTGTCGGGCGGCACTGCCCCGACCCCCGGCACGCTTGGCGCCACACCCGCGGGCGCGCCTCAGGGCGCCCCACCGCCGCCCGCCCATGGTTCGGAGCCACCGCCCGGTTCGGAGATCGCTGGCTTCCAGTGGACTGGCGAGATTTCGCCGCAGAAGTGGATGAACTTCTACACGAAGGTCCTTTCGCGCTTCGCGACGGCTGGTGGCCTGAGCCTTACCGTTACAGTTGACGTCGCGCCTCCCGGCGGCACGACGACGTCGAAGGTCGAGGAGACGAAGGTCGCGCTGCGTGAGCTGGGTCTCCCGGAGAACGTAACGACGAAGACGCGGGGGACCCGCTCGTGATGGCTGCCGACCTCGCAGGGCGCATCTGATGGTCGATCGCCGTGTTCCTCCGCGACTTGGGGACCGAAGACGGCGGTGGCGCGGGGACGATGTGATCTCGTCGCCCCGCGACGACGTGGCGCACGCGCACGGCGTCGAGCAGGCGCACCCGCACCCGCAGCGGGGGATCGCTGACCCTACGCAGTGTCGACATCGATGTTGGCCGATACTCTGACCGTTTCAGCAATGCGTTCGCCGAGCCCTGTTGAAGTGGAGGGCAGTCGCGGGAGCTTGCGAGCCGGTCACGTGACCCGCGCAAGCAACTGCGTTGCCCGCGCTGCCCCATCCGTGCTGAACTCCGACCTTCAAACCATGGCCGCCAAGAAGAACCCGAAGACCGCCGCCACGACGAAGCCCACGAGCAAGGCGGCCTTCGTCCGCGCCTACGCGAACCTTTCAGCCCGGGAGATCGTCGCGAAGGCGAAGGAGCAGGGCATCAAGATGGGCGAGCCGTACGTGTACAACGTGCGCGCCTACGCCAAGACGAAGCTGGGCCGCCGAAAGGGCACAAGGAGAGGTCACGCCGTAACGAGGCCGATCACGACGACATCAGCGGCCGAGAGTCTGCTCACGGCTCTTGCCGCCGAGATCGGGCTCGCGCGGGCCATCGAGATCCTGCAAGGCGAGCGCGCGCGCGTGCACGCCGTGTTGAGGACCTGAGCGGACGTTGACGCGGCTACCCGCGTGCTACACGTACGCACCGTGGCAAGGAGAGCGCGGCAGGGGGCAAAGCAGGTGCCCGAGCGCGTGCGCGAGCGCGATCTCGCCGCGTTGCTCGGTGTGCCACCGAGGCAACTCCGCACGCTGCTCGGCCGCCTGCAACCAGCGACACAGGTCGGCTCGCAACGCTATTTCCGCTGGCGCGACGTCCAACCGCACCTCAGCAGCGAGCAGCTCGCACTTGCGCGCAAACGCGCTCGCGCGCTCCGGCTGCAAGCCACCCATGGCTCCAAGTACTGGGTGGCGGGCTACCCGAAGCTCGTCGCCGAGTGGCATCCCACGCGAAACGCCGACCTGTTCCCGGACGAAGTGTCGTACGGATCGGGTCGACGTGTCTGGTGGAAGTGCCCCAAGGGGCCCGACCACGAGTGGCGAGCGGCCGTACACAATCGAGTCAGAGGAGCCCGTTGTCCGTTCTGCACCAACCAGCGCGTGTCGGTCACCAACAGCCTGGCGACGCGCCGCCCCGAGCTAGCGGCGCAGTGGCACCCGATACGAAATGGCGCCCTGACGCCCGCGCGCGTTCTGCCCGGGACAAAGCGCAAGGTCTGGTGGATCTGCCCGCAAGGGCCCGATCACGAATGGCGCGCCTCCGTTGGCAATCGCGCCCGACGAGGCTGTCCGTTCTGCAGTGGCCGTCGAGTCTCTGTCACCAACAACCTCGCACGCTGCCATCCGCACATCGCCGCGCAATGGCATCCGACGCGCAATCGACCCCGGACGCCCGATCGCGTTCTCGCTGGAACTACTGCCTTCGCGTGGTGGAAGTGCCCGCACGGCCCCGACCACGAGTGGCGCACGATGATTCACTCGCGCACATGCCGCGACCAGAGGTGTCCGTTCTGCGCCGGGCAACGGGTATCACAAACGAATTCATTGGCTGCCCGACGACCGGATCTCGCTCGTCAGTGGCACCCCACCCGCAATGGACGCCTTGCTGCAAGCGACGTGACAGTCGGTTCCAAACGAATGGTCTGGTGGCGGTGCTCCGTCTCTGCGGAGCATGTGTGGAGAGCGTATATAAAGAACCGTACGGCGAAGAAACCGACCGGATGCCCCTTCTGTCGCGGCAAGAAGGCCTCAACCACAAATTCACTTGCGACGCGCGCGCCAGACATCGCACGTCAATGGCATCCGACGCGCAACGGAAAGCTCACGCCCCACGATGTGACGTACGGCTCGACGCTGAAGGTCTGGTGGCTATGCCCCGTGCGGCGCACTCATGTCTGGCGCGTCAGCGTGAACTCTCGAACGAGTTTTAGAACCGGGTGCCCCAACTGCCGGTACATGCGCCACCGGCGGTAAAGACCTCACGTGATGCGCCGCAGCGAACTCGGCCGCTGGACCGGTGCGGCCTTCATTTGGCGACTTTCAGCAGTTGCCCCGTAGGGTTTATCCAGTAGAGACAATTCGCATCATTGGCGATGGCGATCGTATATAGTTGATTTGGCATCATACCAACCGTATCGGGAGAGATGACGGAAGGATGGCCACCGCAGCCCGTCGGCGCAAGAGCGCACTTGACGATGGACCCGTTATTGAAGGCGTAGCTATCCCAGTAGGCGTAATTCCCATCGACGGTGATAGCGCCGTCTTGATTCGCGGCAGCCGCCAACATGGACGGCGATGTGCATCCGCTCGTCGGGCAGTAGTACACGCCACTACTGCCCGAGAACTCGGCAGTCCAATATACGTACCCGCCCGCCACGACAATGTGAAGTGGGTTCTCCACCGATCCTCCCGACCCTCCAATCTGCGTGGGGGTGCTTCCGCAGCCATTGGCGCCGCACGAAAATACCGCCCCAGGTGAGCTGCTGACCGTCGCAAACAACGTGTTGGTGGACGTGTCCATCGCGACGTAATCGACGTAGCCAGACTGCGTCTCCACCGATTGGACGGCTCCGTTGGCCTTCGGGATGCGCGTGACACCTCCGGCATTGGCAGTGTAGACGTACGTCGAGTCCAGAGCGACGCCCCAAGGGTTCATCGGGCTGCTCGTCCCGCTATCCTCCCAGTTGACTGAACCGCTCGGGGAGAGGCTCACTATCCGAGAGGTATTGTCGGACAAGAACAGAACGTTCGTCGCCGCGTCGTACACGACCTGCGCCGCGTCCGCACCGCTTGGAAGCGTGTAGAGGGCAGTTGCGCTGCCCCCTGGGCAGCCCGTCTTTGGACACTTGAAAAGAGTGCCGCCATCACCGTTGGTGAAATATACGTTCGATGCATCCAGCGTCAGACCCGCTCCGGGGCCCGAGAACGTGCCGAGCACGATTGGCTGGCACTGCCCGTTCGAGCACGATCCGCCCTCGCAGGAGTGACCGCACGCTCCGCAGTTGTTCGCATCCGTCACTAGGTCGGCGCAGCCTGTATTGCAGCATGTCTCGGTTGACGAACACGCCGCACTGCCGTTGCACTCACACTCGCCGGTCGTACATGAAGTCGCGCCTCCGCCGCAGGCCGAACACGTCGTCCCTCCCGTGCCACACGAAGCGATGGATTCCGATTGATAAGGCTCGCAGGTCCCCGTCGCCCCCCCGTTACAACAGCCGGCCGGGCAGGTGTTCGAATCACACCTGCACATTCCCGCTGTCGTGTCGCAGAGCCCGTTGGAGCAGCTCGTGCACGTCGCGCTTGCCGCGCCGCACGAGGATGCGGACTGCGACGCGTAGGGCTCGCAGCTGCCGCTTGCGCCACCATTGCAACATCCAGCCGGGCAGGTATTCGAGTCACACGCGCACACTCCAACGGTCGTGTCGCAGAGCCCGTTGGAGCAGCTCGTGCACGTCGCGCCTGCCGACCCGCACGAGGATGCGGACTGCGAGGCGTAGGCCTCGCAGCTGCCGCTTGCGCCCCCGTTGCAGCATCCGTGGGCGCACGAGGTCGCGTCACAGACGCACTGCCCTTGCGAGTTGCACTCCTGGCCACCCGGGCACGACACGCAAGCCTTGCCGCCGGCCCCGCAGGTGGTGTTCGTTAGAGCCTGGCACTTTCCCGAGGCGTCGCAGCAACCATTCGGGCAGGACTGGGCATCGCATACACACTGCCCTTGCGCACTGCATTCCTGGCCTTGGGGGCACGCCACACAAGACACGCCATTCGCGCCACAAGCGGAGCTGTTCGTCGAGGTGACGCACGTATCGGACGCGCTGCAGCAGCCGTTGCACGCGCCGCCGCCGCACGAACATACGCCATTCGAGCACGCCTCGTTGGAGACGCATGTGCCGCAGGCCGCGCCCCCCGTACCGCACGCGCTAGTTGATTGAGCGGAGGTGGGAACGCACTGGCCGTTGGAATCGCAGCAGCCGTTGGGGCACGACTTGGCGTTGCAGACGCACAGGCCTTGGGTGCTACACTCCTGCCCGGCAGCGCAGGAGACGCAGGTGCCGCCGGCGTTGCCGCAGGTGGCCGTGCTCGGGGTCTGGCAATGGCCGGCTGCGTCGCAGCAGCCGCTCGGACACGAGTTGGAATCGCAGACGCACTGTCCCTCCGGGTTGCACTCCTGGCCCTGTGGGCACGCGGTGCATGCCGTTCCGTTCGCACCACACGCCGCGTTGCCGGTGGTCGTGACGCACGTGTTCGAGTCGCTGCAGCAGCCGGCGCACTGGGCACCGCCGCACGAGCACGTTGCGTTTGAGCATGTCTCGCCCGGTGCGCACGCCGCGCAGACAGCGCCCGCCGTGCCGCATCCGTTGTGCGACTGGCTACTCGGGCCAAGACAAGTGCCGCTCGGGTCGCAGCATCCGTCGGGGCAGGTGGCCGGCCCACAACCACCTGCCTCGCTCATCGCCTCGGCGCTCCCGTCCGCACCGCCGTCCCCGGTGAGCGGGTCGTCAAGTACGTGGATGCCCAAGATCCCGTTGCAGCCGCCGAGAGCAAACGCCGCCGTGATGAAGGACAGCACGAAGGCGGCCAGCGATCGGGCCTTCATCAAAACATCTCCCGGATCAAGACCTGCCGGCCGTCGAAGCCGATGCGGTGCCGAGAGGTCGGCGCGGTAAACCAGAGCACGATGCCGCCCATGCAAAGGACAGCTCCGGCGATCACCACGCCAGTGGCCACGTTGCCGAGGCTCACGGCACCGACAGAATCGTTGTGGCGCCCGACCCCTTCGCTCTGGGCCGCGTCGTAGCGCGACTTGGCAATGAGCCCGAGAACGCCCCCGAGGCCAAGGCCAATGGCGCCGGTGCCGCCCGCGACGATCGCCCACACGCGCTGCGTATGGCCGGCGTTCGGCGCTGCGGAGGGGGCTGATGCTGCGCTGATGGCAGGAACCCGTTGCACCGGTGGTGGCGCTACCTCGGCGGGTGCATTGGGTGGGCTCGTCGCGGCCGATGGCAGCGGGGCGGCGACCACGGCGCCAGCTTCGGCCTTCGCGACTGCGGGCTGCTCGGGCTTGAGGTCCGGCACCTCAATGGTGGTCGTCTGCGCGGCACCTTGAACCATGGCGCTTGTCGACCAAGGGACAAAGCCTGGGGCGCTCGCACTGATGCTATGCGCCCCGGGATCGACAGGGATGGCCGTGTTCCATGCGTCGTGTGCGACGCTGTTCCCATCCAGCGCAAGCACCAGGCCCGGGGCCAGCTTGGCGACGTGCAGGTTGATGCGCGAGAGGCGAGGCTCAATCAGCGACTGCCGGCGTTTGGCCTCAGCTTGGTCGTCGGCGCGGCCAACGTTCGCGGCGGCGGTTGCTGCTTGCCCAAAGGTGGTCCACGCGCTCTCCAGGCGGTTGATGTGCTCGTAGCAGTCCGCGAGATTGAGCAAGATGCCAGGACTTCGGTAGAGCCCTTCGGCTTGCTCAAGCTTGGGGCATGCCTGCGTGTAGTGACCGGCCTTCATCAGCTGCCTTGCTTCGAGGAACAAAGGTCGCGCCGCTTCGGGGTTGCCGGTCTGGGCGACGGACGGTGGGGCGCAGCAAAGCACGGCGGCCGCGACGCAAGCGGCCACGCATCCGGGTCGTCTACATCTTCTCATACAGGTCGCCCTTGCCTCGGCTGGAGCTGCTGGGAGAGGTCTTGGGTGCAAGGCGTGGAGCCCGCGAGGAGGACGCCACCGCTGGCTTCAGCACCGGGTGCGTTGAGGAAGGCGAGGCGGGCGCCACTTGCGCGGGATGCGACTCCGCCCCCTTGTCCGCCGTCGCCGCTGAAGCGGAAGGGACTGGCGCCTGCGCAGTGGTAGAGGACGCCGGCGGCGAGGGCAACGCGGCCGTCGACGCGCTCTCAGTCGGCAAACTCGCAGCAGCGGCTTTGGATGCCGATGGAACTCTCGCGAGCCTCAGAGCGGCGACTGCCGCCGCACCGACCAGCGCCACAGCGAGCACACCGCCAACTGCGAGCGCCTTCGTCCGCGACTTACCGGGCCACGTGTGTCCAAAGGCGATGAGGGTCGGAGGACTCGGCTGCACCGAGGGATCGGGCAGCGAAAAAAATGGCTCGGCATGCGGCGCGGCCGCCGGCGGCACGATGGAAGTGCGCAAGACTCCGGCGATACGCTGGACCGAGATCTGCGCCGGCGCGGGGGCAAACGGCGCGAGTGCGCGCGCCAACTCCGCGACGTTCGCGTAGCGATCCGACGGCTCCTTCTCCAGACAGCGCAGCACCACACGCTCGAAGGCCTCGGGCAGGTCGCTTCGCAAGCTCCGTGGGCTCGGCGCAGGAGCCGTAGCAATCTGCAAGATGAGTTCGGTCATGAGCAGCGAGTTGAACGGCGTCTGGCCCGTCGTCAGCTCGAACAAGATGGCCCCGAGCGACCACAGGTCGGTGCGAGCATCAACCGCCTTGGTCGAGCGCATCTGCTCGGGCGACATGTAGTAAGGCGAGCCCATGATGGCGTGCGTACCCGTCATGCCGCCAGTCGGCTGCTCTTGCGAATCCGACCGAATCACCTTCGAGATTCCGAAGTCGAGCACCTTCACCGAAAGTGATCCGTCGGGGCGACGGATGCAGAACAGATTGGCCGGCTTGAGATCGCGGTGGACGATGCCCAGGGCGTGCGCCTCGGCGATCGCTTCGCAGGCTTGGAGGACGAAGTCGACGCATTGTTCGAGGGGCAATGGGCCGCGCTCGTGTAACCACCGGGCGAGATCTTGGCCTTCGAGGTACTCCATGACCATGTACGGAGCGCCACTCTCAAGCGTCCCTACGTCGAGCACGCGTGCGACGTGTTCACTCTTGATCTTGACCGCAGCGCGAGCCTCCCGTTCGAAGCGCTCGATCGCTTGGGCGTTTTGGAGGGCCTGTGGCAACAGGAACTTGATCGCAACGCGCTCGTCGAGCTGTACGTGATGGGCAGCGATGACCACGCCCATGCCGCCGGCTCCAAGCACACGCTCGATGCGGTACTTGCCCGCCAACACGTCGCCTGGGCGCACGCCGAACGCGGCTTGCTCAGAAACAAGAGTCATCCAAGGGTACCCGTTGGCACGGCGCAACATTGATGGCAGGTGTGCACGCCGTCAAGCCACCATCGGCGGACCTGTTTTGTTCAATGGTTTCGGCGCTGCCAGCGAAGGTAGTGCGTCTCCTTTGCACGGGCGCAGATTCCGGGCATTTGCTCGTGGGGTGGCGCGCGGGCCGCGCTGCCGGAGAGGTTGAATGGGACGCCGACCTTTCGGGGGGGGGCGAGCGCAAGGAATCGCTGAAGTTCGGCCGGGGAGAACGCGCGTGCTCGCAAGACGGTGGGCTATGGCGCTGCCGGCCGGTCGGTTACACGCTGCCAGAGGACGGGTGGCCGAGCTGTCGGCCCCGTCGACCCCACGCACCCCAACCCCCCAACGCCCGACGGGGTCGGGACGGGAACGCACTTCAGCCCGCTCGGACAACCCGAGTTGGTGAGCAAGTCGCAAGTTTGTCGTGCACCAGTTGTCGGCCATGCACGTGCCGTATCCCTCGCAATCGTTGCTGCCCGGGCGGCACGCGACCGTGGGATCCTGCGAACATTGGTTGTCCGTGATGCAGACGCTGGCGGCGCCAGCTTGCGCCACGTAGTCGGCGTCGGAGCTGCACGACGGACGGCACTCGATGCCCTCTGCGCACGCGAGCCCGGACCCGCAGAGGTGGCAGGCGTCGCACTTGTCGTTCAGGCCGACGGTGGCTGCCTGGCAAGATCGGCAGCGATGGCTGCCGCGATCCAGAGTCCCGAAAGGCCCGGCGCGGATCGCGCTCTGCGCCATTCGCGGCGGCCGACTACGCGTTGACGGTAGCACGCCCGCAGCACCGTCGACGGTCATGCGCGCGCCTCATCATTGCGCACCCGTATACACGACGGTATCGGTACCGCCCAGCAGGGGCAGGAGCTGCAGTCCGGCGCTCACCGCGGCGAGGCCCATGACGCTCGCGCCGCCGATGCGAACCGCCGAGTCTCGCGCCAGAGCGAGCGTGAGTGCCCCCGCGAGGAACGCCACGCTCAGTCCGAGGGCGCTGTCGAACCGCACCCACCTGTGTTCTCGAACCTCGCGCAGGTCGCCGATCGGAACGCGAAACCAGAGAGGGACGTCGACGGCGCACGATGGGCAGCCGTCGGTCCATCCGGTCGAGTAGCCGTCCACGTTCCCATTCTCGTCGTGATACGCCTCGATGGCCAGCTGCGCCCGGACGTCGAGGCCGACGGACTTGTCGAGGCGCGCGTGGAGGTCGGACAGCGTCGTCTCTCGGAACTTCATCGTGCCGTGGCGATCCATGAGCTGGATGCCGTTTCCCTCCGGCAGCGGGAGCGACGTCGCCCACACAAGATCCACGCTGCTGTCCGCGTTGGGAACGAGCAACAGGTCCGCTGGCGCCGAGTGATACACCATGCGGCCGCCGAGCAGCCCCGAAGCTCCCGCCGCGGGCGGTGCACCCGCGGCCGTGACCGCAACGGAGGCCGGTTCTTTGACTCGGATGGTCGTGTCGGTCTCGAGCAGACAGCCTTGCGTCAGCAAGCTCGCGGCGAGCACCACGGCAACGGCCCGGCGGCTCGTCATGAGAAGGGCCCGACTAGATTAGAATGATGCTTCCGTGAGCCCCGATGTGGGTTGCGCTGGAGTGTACGTCGGCGCCGCTCTGCTTCAGGTGAGCCGCATAGACGCTCTCGACGTGCACGCCCGTCCCATCGATCTTCATGGTCCATTCCGCATGTTCCAGGGCTTTGATTTTCACGTCGAGCAACAAGTACTTGAGCGCGAGCGCCGTCGTCTGGATGTCCACTCCGGTGATGGCAGTCTTGCTGGTCGTAAAATTGAATCGCTGGGACACGTAGCTCGTGTACATCTGCGGGATAAAGGTAGACTTGTTGCCATTCACGGTGGTGTGCTGGTCGCCGTTGACCGTCGAATACTTGGTCTGATTGACCGTCGAGTGCTGATCGCCTTGGATAGTTGACCACGCCGTCCCCGTCACAGTGGAATGTTTGTCGCCGTTCACCCACGCGAACTTGTCTCCATACACCTCGCTGCTCTGCGCGATGTTCGCGTTCATCGAGGCCGGCGTGGGGCCCGTCGCCGGGTACGGCGGCCCACCCTGATACGGCGGCACGGGGGGGATCGGGTTGCTCGACCCGCTTCCCGGCGCCGGGCCGTCCAGTCCATGGCTCGGCGCGTACACCGTCGAGTGCGCCCCGCCGCGCACCACGCTCGTCTGCCCTCCCTGCACAAGCCCGTACGAGTGGCCGCCAACCTGCGACCGGACGTCCTGCTGGACCATCGTCACGTTGTCGCCTCCGACGATCTTCACGTCGGAGCCCGGGTGCAGCGGCGGGGATGCCGTCGGATCGCCTCCCGTCCCGAAATCCATCGCCGTCGCGTCGAACCGCTCCAGGTCGGGCACGCCGTTCTTCGGATCGGCAGCGGCCTTGATGGCGTCGTCGATTTTCTGGGACTCGCCCGGGATCGGCTGTTTCGTGTCGTTCGCGTCCAGGTGCTTCAACCGGATGTACGTCGGCTGCACGTTGGGGCTCGGATTCGGCGGCCTGAGCACCGGCGCGGCAGGCTTGTCGGTGATCACCGCAATGACCGCCAACGCGGCGAAATCGAGCTGCAACGCCACCTCGAAGACCGGCAGCGGCTGTGGGCCGCTCAGGCCGTCCGCCGCGATCTTGACCTGATTCATCGCCTCGAGAGCATCGTTGACCTGAGTCTTCCAGTCGCCCGGCGCAGGCATGCCCGAATAGTTCGCGGGCGTGGACGAGGCAAACGTGCTCGCGTCGCTCAGCAGCGTCTGAAGGTCGAGAACCGCCTTGTTGACCGCCTGCTGCAAGTCCGCGATGCCGGCCGTTCCCGAGCCCACATTGCTCGCCGTCTGCAACGCTGCGCCGGTAGAGCCCCCGGCAGGGTTCGTCGATGGATCGAACACCTTCTTCGCGTCGCTCGCGATCTGCTCGTAGATGATGCTCTCGTCTGAATCGATCGCCCCGACGAACTTCCAGCCGAGCAGCCTGCCGATCTCCTGTCCCTCGGGCTCGTCCTGCGTCACGCGCGAGCGGCCGATGACCGTCACGCGCGCGTCCTCGACGATCGTGTGAGCGTCGGTGCCGGTGAAGCTCGTCGAGATGTCCTCGGTGTACGTGATGCTCGTGCCGGCCGTGTTGGTGATGTGGTTGTACTGCGGATTGAACGGCGCCCCCAGGTGCAGGTACGTGTTCTTGTGCGGGGTGCGCAGGTGGATGTGCTGCTTGCCTGCCGCGTCCTCGATGACGATCCGGTTGTTGCCGCCCGTGTGAATGATGTTCTTCGTCGCGTTGTCCGCCGTCACCGTGCTCGGCGTCACCGCATTCGGCGCGGCGCCCACGATGAGCGGCCTGTCGGGGTCTCCGCCCAGGAACGTGACGATGACCTCGGTGCCCTTTCGCAACGGGAAGTGCATGCCCCCCGGGCTCCCCGCGTGTGGCTGCATCATGCGGATGCGCGCCGAGGCATGGGAGCCTCGCCCCTCGCCCTCGTCGAAGCCGAGCTTGACCAGATATCGCCCGTGCTCGTCGAGCTGCGCGTACTCGCTCTCGACGTCGCCGTCGATGACGCCCGCCTCCATCCCGTACACGCGCGGTGCCTGCGCCGTCGGCTCCGGCCGGAACTGCACGTCGGCGGGGATGGCCTCGAACTCGGTGCGCAGCACCTCGTCCGGCTCGTCCTGCCGGCCGAGCACGCGCTTCACCTCCTCGGCCCCGCCGAAGGTGTGCCCGCGAAGCCGCGCCGACACGATGCGGTAGCTGCCGTCCAGGTGCGCGCGCGGGTGACCGTCGAGCGCCAGCTTCTCGCCCGCGTGCACGCCGTACAGGCGCCCGTCGCCCCGGTAGACCGTCTGCCTGGCCAGCAGCGCCTCGGCCCGCAGCTTGGCCGCGCGCTGCGCCTGCTTGGGCGTGCGCACGTTGGCGTCGCGCACGCGAAGCTCGCCCCGCCCGCCCTTCACGACCGGCGCCTCGCCGCGCACCATCAGCCCCGGGTGCATGTAGTCGTAGTCCTCGACGCACACCTTCGCCGGCAGCAGACGGTGCTCGGCGTGCCACCGACGGATCCCCACCGCCTCGCCCAGGCCGGCCGACGACACGTGCGACGCGTGCACGCGCACCTCCTTCGCCTCCTGCCCCAGGTCGTCCAGCATGACCAGCTTCTCCCTGGCCGAGTCGTGCTCGAAGTACCAGTAGATCCCCTCGCGCTCCAGCCACCGAAGCACGAAGTCGAGCGTGCTCTCCTGGTACTGGCAGATGAAGTCGACCGGCGCGTACGTCCCCGACAGCCGGAACGTGTAGTCCTCGGGCGTGTAGCCCGCCTCGTGAAACAG
>JGI20133J14441_1001195_pt1 | contig 21806 bp, 23 predicted proteins | sample RS3BMetagenome_FD_14441 | JGI IMG/M metagenome (IMG submission 14441)
TTCTGCCCATCCCGATTCAGGCGACTGACACTTATCGCCCTTACGACTAATACCTTGCTAACTAGCCCTTTTCCTTATCTCCAAATCCCTGGCTAGAGCGCGTCCCGGTCGACGTAAGGATGCCACGGTGCTAGGATTAGGCGCGGTGCGCGACACCTGGTCTCCCGCTGGGCCGGGGGTTTGGGGGTGTCCCCCGAATTTCTCCTTATCCGGTGGGGGGGGCAGGGGACCATCGTCGAGGCGGTGCCCTGATCATGCGCTGGGCCAACGACTGTTGAGGAGATCGGGATGAAGATTGCCGACGTCAAGACCTGGATCGTCCACCCCGGGCGGGGTAAGAACTGGCTGCTCGTCAAGGTCGAAACCGACGAAGGGCTGTTTGGCTGGGGCGAGTGCTACACCCAGGCCGACCGCGACCAGGCGATCGAGGCGCACATCCGGGCGATGAAGCGCTATCTGATCGGTCGTAATCCCTTCAACATTAAGCACACCCTCGGGGTGATGTACCACGACTGGGCCGGTCGGCGCGGCGCGATGGACTTCTACTGCGCGGTCAGCGGAATCGAGCACGCGCTGTGGGATATTGTCGGCAAGGCCTGCGATCAGCCGGTCTACAACCTTCTTGGCGGCGCCTGGCGCGAGAAGATTCGCGTTTACGCGAACGGCTGGGGCGGCGGAAAGACGCCGGAGGCGCTTGGTCGGCGCGCCAAGGAAGTCGTCGCGATGGGCTTCACTGCCCTCAAGTTTGACCCCTTTCCGGATCCCTGGCGCACCTTCATCGACGCCGAGCAGGAGCAGCGCGCCATCGACAACGTTGCCGCGGTCCGCGAGGCGGTTGGTCCGAAAGTGGACATTCTCGTCGAGGTGCACCGTCGTCTCGCCCCGATGCACGCGGTGCGGGTCGCGCGGGCCATCGAGCAATACCGTCCGTTCTGGTACGAGGAGCCGGTCCTGGCCGAGAACGTCGGGATGCTCGCCGAGACAAAGCGACAGATCTCGATCCCGGTCGTCACCGGCGAGGAGCTCTACACCAAGGCCGAGTTTCGCGAAGTCTTCGAGCGGCGCGCCGCCGATATTATCAATCCGGACATCTGCAACTGCGGCGGTATCCTGGAGATCAAAGAGATCGCCGCCATGGCCGAACCGTACGACATCGTCGTTTCGCCCCACAACTACAACAGCACAACCGTCGGCCTTGCCGCGACCCTTCAGGTCTGCGCGCACATTCCGAATTTTCTGATCTGCGAATACTTCGTGAAATTGTGGTGGCAATCACAAAGTAGCGGCTTCGATTGCAGCCTCAGTGCGTGATTGGTTGTCAAATTCGATAGGTGAATACTTGTTCGCCTGTGCATTGTGTGATACAATGCAGTCGTTGAACTGATCGAGCTCCACGAGGGCTCTAACTGAATACTTCTCAGTGCCTGAGTTGATTGACGGCACATCTCGCAAACCAATGCGCGGATGTGCCGTTTTTTGTTGTTCACAAATAGGGGGTAGGGTGCTGGCATCACTAGAAAACGACTACTGTTCGCCCACGGAAACGGCGCGCGTGCTCCTCGTGTCGGTTAGTCGTGTGAATCAACTCATTTCCGAGGGCCGGTTGGAGGTGCTACCCACGCCCCTCGGACGACTCATTAGTCGTGAATCCATACAACGGTTGGCACGAGAACGAGCGCAAAGGCGGTTAAGCCATGACCGATGATGTACTGGCAGAGTGCTATCACCTTTTGCGAGAACGCGGCCGGTTGGCCCGGATCCGCGGCCAGAAAAAAGCCGCCGGGCGTGACAGCGCCGCGGCGGCGAGTGGATCGAGCGCTGAGAAAGACGCTCTATGCTACTTCGATGCTACCACTGCAGGCCGAGGCGCGCAAGAGGTGCAATCGTGATAAACGAAACGCACCGCTGCGCCGGCGACACGATCATCGCCGATGATACGCCACTCGGGCGGTACATCTTTGACCTTGAGCGCCAACTTGCCGAGGCGACCGAAGCGGCTGACGACTACCGCCGCCGCTGGTCGATCGCGGTCGACGAGCGCAACCGCGGCGAGAAACTAATCAGCGAACTCGCTGGGTTGCTCGATGCCGCGCTAGACGGTATCCCGGTCCGGCGCCGGGCAACCGCGGCGTTAACTCTCGCACGACCACCCCGGCTACTACTGCGCAACTTGTCGTCCTCGCGGCGGCCGCGGTCGGTGCGACTGGACGCAGAGCAATGAGACTGCGAGCGATCGATCCGTGCGTATCGGTCCGCTTAGATGAGCGGCACGAACTGATCGTGCCGGCAGCCAGGATCGGGCCGGGTGGGGTGCTGGAAGCGCGGTTCGAGGTATGGAACGGTGCGGACCGGCCATTGTGTCTGAAGCAGTTTAATCCCGCCGGGTCTCAGCAAGCCGTCTTTGCAAAGATGGTTGTCGAGCGCGTGCCGGGTCTCACCGTGGAGAAGGTCGTCGGTGCCATCCTTATCATGAATGATCGACTGCCCGACGAAATCGGGCGGCGCGATGCAGAAACCGGCCGGGCAACCTTGGCAAGTCGTAAGGAGTTTCCTTACACGGACCTCGGCAACGCTGAGCGGTTCATCAGCCAGCACGGCGACAACCTTCGCTACTCGTTCACTCTTTGCCGCTATCTGGTGTGGGACAGGGCTCGCTGGAAAGTCGACGAAACCGGCCAGGTAGAACGGTGGGCGAAAGCGACGGCGCGCAACTGCTATGCCGAGGCGGCGCGCATCGAAGACGACCACAAGCGCGGCGAGGCGCTCGCAAACGCGCAAAGCCTGGAAAGTGCGGCAAAGATCCGGGCCATGATGGAACTAGGGCGCTCCGAGGCAGGAATCCCGGTTCGGCCGGCCGACATGGACCGGGATTCGTGGCTCCTGACGACGGCAAACGGCACCGTCGAACTCCGAACAGGCACAATTCGCGAGCATCGGCGCGAAGACCTGGTAACGAAGCTCGCGCCGGTCGCGTGGGATCCGGGAGCCAATTGCCCGCTCTGGCTCGCGTTCCTCGGCCGCATCTTCGACCGCAGCGAGCAGCTTATCGCGTTCATTCGCCGAGCGATTGGTTATTCCCTCACCGGCAAGACGACGGAACGCTGCGTCTTCATTCTCTATGGCGCCGGGTCAAACGGGAAGACGACGCTGCTCAAAGTAGTCATGACCCTCCTGGGCGACTATGCACTCCGGACGCCAACTCAGACCCTTATGGCCAAGCGCGGAGAAAGCATCCCGAACGACGTTGCTCGACTCAAAGGCGCGCGATTCATCACCGCATCCGAGACGGAAGAAAACGCGCGACTGGCCGAGGCGACCATCAAAGACCTCGCCGGGAACGACGTCATCAGCGCGCGCTTTATGCGTGGCGAGTGGTTTGACTTCGCGCTCGAGGGCAAAATCTGGCTTGCTACGAACCACAAGCCGCTCATTCGCGGAACCGACCGCGCAATCTGGGATCGAATCCGGCTCATTCCGTTCAACGTGAGGATTGAGGACAGCGAGAAAGACCCCAACCTGTTCGACAAGTTGTGTGCCGAGTTGCCCGGGATTCTCCGCTGGGCCGTGGAGGGCTGTCTCGAATGGCAGCGGGATGGGCTCGGAGTGCCCGAGGAAGTCGCCGAGGCGACCGAGACCTACCGCGCGGAAATGGACTCGCTCGCCGGTTTCATCGCGGAATGTTGCACCGTGCAACATTCCGCGCAGGCGGGAGCGTCCGACCTCTATCGCGTGTATCGCGCGTGGACCGAGGCGAACGGCGACCGGGCGATGAGCCAACGTGCTTTCGGACTCCAGCTTGGCGAACGTGGATTCACCGGCGGCGGCCGGACCACCGGCGGTCGTAAGGTCTGGCGAGGAATTGGATTAGTGAACCAAGTGAATCATAGTGAACTGGATTCCGGTATAAACGCTAAGAATCTCTCTCATGGGGATTTATCCGAAAAGTTGGTTAACTATGGTTCACTTCGTTCACTCGACAACGGCATCGGCTGCGTCATCTGTGGCGAGAACCCGGTCACGATGCGGGAAGGAGCGTATCTCTGTGCCGAGCACGAGAACAGCGAACTTGACGAACTGCCGTTCTGACCGAGCGGAAAACGGGACAGAAAATGGGACAAAATGGGACACCAACCAAGTCTGTCCGCGATGCAAGCGGGGCATGCCGCGTCCGCTCGGCCATACGCCAGACGGCGAGTTACATCTATGGTGCATCGGGTGCGGGTGGATCGGTCCGGCGGCTAAGGCGGAGGTGGCACCCAGTGTCAGGTGGTAGCAGGCAAAACGCCAGGGCCAAGGCAGCGGCAATGCTGGCGAGCGGGCATACTGTCGTCGCGACCGCAAAGGCGACGAAGGTCGGCGAGCGAACGATTTTCCGCTGGCTGCAAGAACCTAGCTTCAAAGCGCAGATCGATGAACTTCGCGCCCAGGCCTGGGAACGGGCCGCGGCCTTCCTCGGCACGGCATCGACCAGCGCGGCGGCGACGCTCGTCAAACTGCTTGACGACCCGAACGTCTGGATTCGGTTGAGCTCGGCGCGCGCCATCCTTGAAATGGGCGCTCGCCTGCACGAAAGCACCGAGGTGGAACAGCGATTCGCCGAAGTTGAGTCGCGACTCAACATTCGGGGCGGGGGTGCAGCGTGAACAGTCTACGAGGGCGACTGGCGCGTATCGAACGTGCGATGCCGCGGAAGCCACGCGAGCCGGAGATTGTCGTCGAGACGGTCGCCGGCGAAGTGCAGACCCGGATCATTTACTCGAACGGACTGCTCCGGATCTATCTAGGAGTGGACGCGGGGGAGCTATGAGCAACTACAAAGCACGGTTGCAACGAATCGAGCGGGCGGCACAAGAACGGCCACCGGCGAGCACCGCGACCGAGGAACCTGGCCCGGCGCTGGCGGCCGCCTCAGCCGCCTACGCCGCGGCCGGCGGGCCTGATCTCGACCGCGAAGACACGGCGCACGCCGAAGCCGTCCGGCGGGCGGAACTGGCATTCCTGAGAGTCCTTGGAATAAACCTAGAAGACTAAATAGCAAATAGGAGAGATAACAGACTATGCCTAACAGACTGACCCGCGGCATCGGACTCTTCGGCGACCTTCGGGTCGAAGGCGGCCGGATCCTCCCGCGCATCGCGCGCATTGCCGTCACCGGCGGAACCGATACCGGCGGAGGCCTCTTCGCCTGGCAGCCAGACGACACTGACCGCGTGGTTATCGTCGACCGGGTTACCCTGGACGTTCCCACCGTGGCGACGGCGGCTTGTACCGTCGAAGTCGGAACGGATTCAAGCGCAACCGGCGCATCGGCGAACCTGATCGACGGACTCGACGTTCACTCGGCGAGCGGCATCTTCGACAACCTCGGCAACGGGGGCACCAACGGCAAGACATGCCAGAAGCTTGCCGCTGGCGACTACGTCACCGGCTCGGTCGCTTCGGGCGCGTCCGCTGGCCTGGTCGCGGTCGTTTTCGTCCAATATTTCTATCGCGACGAACTCTACAATTAACAGAGAAGGGGGAACAGATGACCAAGACAGCAACCGCGACCGGAGAGACCGACCTCGCCGGCCTGTCACTCGCCGACCTCGAACGCAAGCAGCGTGAACTGGCTTTCGACGTGGTCGCCAACAAGCCCGGCGCGCTCGTGGAAATTGAGCAAGTCGAGAACGCCATCAGCGCGGTGACCCGGCGGCAGCGAATCGAACGCCTTGCCGAAGAAGAGCGCCAGCGACGGAATGAGGAAGCCGAACGCGAGCGCTTGCGGCAGGAGATTGTCGCCCAGCAAGAAGAGTTTCACCAACTCGACGAAGCCAATCAGGTAACGGAGCGTAAAGTCTTCGAAGCGATCCGGGCGCTTGCGCCAGACGTTCGCGCCTACATCGCCGAGGGCCGGCGACTCCACAGCCTCGGTGTGCCGCTCGGGCGCCATATCCGGCACAATCAAAGCGACCTGGTAACGGACTTCGTCAACCGCACGTGGGGACTGGGCCACGTGCGAACTGAGTTTCGCGGGCGCCTGGACGCAACCGAGCGGCGCGTTTTCGGTGAGGAACTGAATCACAAGGAGTCTGACAGTGACAACCAAGAGTAAGGTCGCGAGTGAAATGGAAGCGGCAGCCGAGCGCCAGCGTCGACCCGGCGAGTCGAGTGGGGCCGCGTACGTACGCTTCTGTGCGAGCGAAGAGGCAAACCAGATGTACGCTCGGTATCTCGAAGCAGTCGACGACGAACCCGCGGCCCGCCGGTTTGATGAGCCGGTCGCGGAGATGGGCGCGCTCGAAAGCGCGGCCTGGGATCGGATTGAGAACGCAGCACGTCGCTTTACCGAGTCTGGCGCGGCCCCGACTCGCGAGCGAGCCATCGCCAAAGCGCTGCAAGATGACCCAAGCCTGTATGTTGCCTACGAACGCGCACGCGAGGCGGACGCCTATGCAGACACCCACCCGGAGGCGCTGAGGGTCACCAGCGAACCCTTCCGAGCGAATGAGCCGCAATCGCTCCGATTCAGCGAAGACGCACCAGCGCCAAAGCGCCGCGCGGTGGCCGTGAGCGTGAGCAATCGCGGCCTCGCGCGAGCCATTCGCACGCTGGCCGCGGAACGGCCGGACCTCGCTGGTCCGGAACTGGTACGACGCGCGGCGGAAATGTTTGCCTAGTGGATTTTATCCGTCCTGTTCCCCCCTTCCGGGGTGCCGGCGACCTTTGCTCTTTTGCGCGCCGGCGCCCCATTCTCGACGGCGAGGTGACCCATGGATGACGTTAAAGTCAATATCAGCGATCGAACCTGGAAACTTGCGCGTATCGTCGCCGAATATGGAGTCCCCCTCGCCGGGGAGGGTGTTACTACCATCGCCGGCCAGAATGTCGGCATTCTCTTCGTCGACCTGAGCAGTCGGCCGGAGTGCCGGCCACTTTTGCGCGGCGCGGCGCGTAACTGCATGGCGAGCCCGTATCTGCCGCTTGGTGCCACAATCCCGAGTGTCGTCTTCACCCTGTGGGGAGAAGATCATATGCTCGCCGTGGTTATCGAACCAATGCATCAACTGGCCTGGGCGAACATAACCGCGCTGGCCTGGACGACTTTAGTTGACGCGTCCGCGCCCGGCTTCGATATGTCGCTCAACGGCCCCCACAGCGCCCAGATGTTTCCGTCAGCGAGCAAAGAGTATGCCCGGTGGCTGACCGGCAACCGAGAGGATCAAGATGGCTAGTGTTGGCGACGTTACCGTTGCACTCAATGGCGATGCGAGCGGCGCAATGTCCGCGCTCGGCCAAGTGTCGAACGCCCTCGCTCAGATTGGCGAACTGGCCGCCGGCTTAGCGATCGCCGACGCGTTCATTGCCGGCATTCAAGCCGCGACGAATGCGCTCGAAGGGATGCTCTCGGCGATCGAACAGGTCTCGGCCGGCATTGAAAGCTTCACCGTCACAACCGGTGTACTCTTCGCCAACGCTGGCGCGGGGATGCAGCAAGCCGGATCCGGCGCGCAATCGGCCGCGGCCTCGACGGGCGCCGCGGCCAACACCATCGCGATGGCAAACCAGCGCATGGCCGACGCGACGCAGAATTATGACGAGCAAGTCCAGAAGGCGCACCAAGACGAAACCCAAGCCATTGCCGACTATCAGGCCAAGCTCGCCGACCTGCTCTCAACGTACAACTCGACCATGACGGCGATGGTCGACGCGCACCAGCAAGCCATGGACAAGATCGCTCAAAGCGAGTCCGATGCGACGGCGAACTACAACCGGGAACTGACGGACCGCACCCAGGCGTATCAGGACTCCCTGACCGCGCTGATTCAGTCGCACCAGAATACCCTGGACAACCTGCAGGCGAACTATCAGACCGCGATCGCCAACATCAACGCCCAGATCGACAAGCTGACCTCGAACTTCGAAGCGGCAGCGCAGAAGCAGCAAGACGCCTTCGCCACGGCACTCGACCAGGCGCCGGACTCCTACGAAGCGCAACGATCGAAAGCCGCCTCGACCATGAAGAGTCTGCAGGCCGACCTCGTGCAAGCGCAGGCGAGCGGCGATGGCGCACTCGTCGCCGCTTTGGAGCGACGGATTAGCGAAGAAAAGGCGCTCCAAAACGAATCGTACTCGACCTATCTCGCCAACCTGCAAGCCTCCCAGGCAAAGCAGACCCAAACGACGCAGAACGCCTACAACACCCAGAAAGCCGCGCTCGATCAGAAACTCAATGACGAGACGACGACCTACAACCGCAAGGTGGCGCAAGAGGACGCGACCTTTGCCCAGCGGACCGCGACGCTAAACGCGCAATACCAGCGGGACCTCGCCAACTACAAGTCGGCCCTCGATCGGCAGATGCGTGACCTCGGCGAGCAGATGACCCAGCAGAATGCCGCCTATCAGAAAGCCGTCGAGGACAAGAACGTCACCTACCAGAAGGACGTGGCGAACGCGAAAGCGGCCGAAGCGCAGAAACTCCAGGCGGTGGTTGACCGGCTCGCGCAGGAGAAACAAGCCTACGACCGGGCGGTGCGCGATGCTCAGGAGTCGGCCGCACGGGCGGGAGTGGGCGGTGGCGGAAGCGGCATTAAGGCGAGTGCGACCCTGGCCCGACAAACTCCCTACGCCAGTGAACTGCCGGAGCAACTAAAGCAACTTCAGGCAATGGTTGGTGGTCAGAATCTGACTGGAGAGCAGAGTGCAGGTGTCCTTAATTCGTGGCTCATGCAGAAGACCTTCGGGACTCCGTTCACCGCGAACGACCTCCGGGGCATGTCCGGGGAGTTGAGTGGCTATAACCTGAGTACCCTCAAGTGGACTGACACCATCACCAACGCGGCAGCCGGCATGAAGGGCTTCATGCCCCAGATGACGCCGCAGTACCTGGCTCAACTCCTCGGCCAGGTCTCGACGGGGCAAGGCGGCTTCGCGATTCGGGAACTTGCTCACGCGGGGCTGTCTCTACAGGAGTTACTCCCGAAGGGCAGTTTCACGTCAACCGGGCAACTGGCGGTTCCGGCGAGCGAGGTCCTGCCACAGATTCAGGCAATCCTCGACCAACGCTACAAGGGCATGTCTGCACGGCAAGCAAAAACCGCACCCGGCTTGGTATCGAACTTCCAGGACGTCGGACTTGATATCGCGGGACTGGCCGGCGGTACTCTGCTTCCTGGGCAGGTAACAGGAAAGAATCTCATGCCGCCGCCCCCGCAGGGCGTGGGTGTCTACGCCGAGATCGAGAAGGAACTCGGCAAGATTTACGACTGGTTTTCGAAGAATCAGGATGCCGTGGCGAAGTTCGGCGCAGCAGTGGGCGGGGTGCTGCTCACGGCCTTCAAGGACCTGGAGCCGACGATTGAGAAGGTCGCCGGCGGGTTAGAGGCGTGGCTAAGCTCCGGCCAGGCCGAGACCGACATTGCCGCGTTCGGGGCCAAGTTAGAGGGCGTCGTCAAGGGGATCGCCAACTTTGCCGGCAGCATCGCCTCGACGGTCGCTCGAATTGTGGCGATGCGTGATGCCTTTATGGTCGCGGGCGTGGCGATGCTCGGCGCGTTCGTCCTGCTCAATCCCTTCATTCTGGTCATCGCCGGCCTCGGCGCCGCGGTGGTCGCTCTGTATCAAGCCTGGACGAGCAACTGGGGCGGGATCCGGACGACAACCGAAAGCACGCTCGCGAGCATGGGCACGACCTGGACCGACGCCTGGACGCGGGCGCAAGGGCCAATCAGCGCGCTGCTTCCCGCGTTAGAGCGGCTTGGAGCGGTGCTCACCCCGCTGGGGGAGCTACTCGCCGGCGTCGCGGCGGTCGTTATCAGCGCGTTCGTCAACGGCCTCGGCGCGGCGCTGCCGTCCGTGGTCGCGGCCGTCGTCGACTCGGTCAACCTGATCGCCGATACGTTGCAATTCCTTGAAGACTTCGTGACCGGCACGGTGCAGGTTATCTCCGACATTCTGCAAGGCAACTGGGGAAAAGCCTGGACCGACAGCCAGGCCAAGGTTCAAATCTTCGTTCGCGATGTCGAAGTGCTCTTCGACGACCTCGCGCGCTTCCTTCAAGACAGCATCACCGCGACGCTCGGCTTCATCGAGGGTGCCTTCCAGATATTCAACGTCGCGATGAACGGCCAACTATTGCCCACGACGCTGAAAATCTTCTCGACGGCCTTTGACCTGATCCGCAAAGCCATTATCGACGCCATCGACTCGGCGGTTCTGTTCATCGTGGACGGCTTTAACACGGTGCTATCCGCACTGCAATCCCTGGTCGACTCCGTTATCGCGATGATCAACAAGGTCGTGGGTGGCGCGCTCGGTGCCTACAACATGATCGCTTCGGCCACTGGCGGGAAGCCGCTCAACTGGTCACCCATTCAGGACGTCAACCTGGGGCAGATCGACACCGGCCAGATTACCGCGCAACTCAATAACGCGGCCAACGCGGCGATCGTTTGGACGGGGAACGTGATTGTTCAAGGTTCCGTGATGACGGAGCAGAATCTCGTGCAAGCCGTCCGCAACGGCCTGATTCAGACGGGCCGGCGGAATGGCAACGTCTTCGGCCAGTACTAAGACAAGAGCCCCGGCCAACCCGGCCGGGGCTTTCCTGTGGGGCACCGTGTGAGCCGGCGCCGCTCCCCCAGTATAACCGATCAGGCGATAAGACGCCTACTCGTCAATTAGGCTAACGACCGGGCCACGGCCGGCCCGGTCGCGGATCAGATGACGCCACGCCAGCCACACGGCAACCCGCTGGACGGGCACCATAGCCCACTTCGCCAGCTCTTCCGGATCTTCACTCGGCCACAACCGCTCGGGTCCGAGCAGCACCAAGCCGGCGAACAATTCCGCGTCTTGCTCCAAGCCTTGCGGCGGTCCCTGGACGCACAGAAAGTGCTCGTGCTTCGGATGCAACCGCACGTGACCGACCGCGTGAGCGAGCATCCACCGGGCCTCAGCGAGCGTCAGAGAGTCGCGCTGATAGATGCACCGTTCAAGGATCAACTGGTCGACCGGCGGCACGAAGTAATACGGCTGAGGCGCCAACCCGAGCGATTGCCCGATGCGGTCTAGCGTGTCACTCGCGACCGGGGCAACGAGTCCGAACGATCGCGCGCTGGTCTCAATGCGTCGCCACGAAACAGGCTTCTCGCTTCCGTCGTGACTACTTGGCACAGAATAAAGCATTGGATAATCTCACTTTCCTTCAACCCTGAATCGTTCTTCGTCGACTCAGCCCGCCCGGCCGGCCTGCAGCCGGGTGATAAGCTCGCTGGCCTGCCGCCGGGTGCAATTGACCGGAATCTGGACGCCTGCCCGGATCAGGACGCCACGTTGTTTGTCTGTCAAACGCGGCTCGTCTGGCGCCGCGACCGGCTCGGACGCTGGGGCCGCCGGCCGAAGCGGAGTCGGAACCGGGGCCGGCTCGGGCGCTGGCTCTTCGCCTAATTCCTCGATTGCCGCGACTCCGACGTTGACGGCATCGCGGAGTGCGCGCGCCTTCGCCCTGGTCTCCGCCATCCGGGGCAGCACCGTGAGCATCGCACGGCTGACGTTCGCCGGGGTCGCATCGCCGATGCCGGAGAAGATGCCGCGGTCGGTCTCGACCTCGGCGGCGACGATCCAGGTTTGCGCGTTCTCTTCCGTGCCGACCTGGAGCAACCTCGTGGCGATCCTCTTGAGACCTTGGCCGTGGGCGCAATCGAGCAAGCCGGCGTACAGAACGAACGGCTTACCGTTGCGGTCGATGAGGTACTTCTGATCGATCATCCTATGCCGCCTTCGCCGGCTGTACGCGCTGCTCCAACTCGCTCGCGAGCATCGCGTAACGCTGCAACCATCGGACTTCCCAGCCTTGCGCCACGCCTTGCCGGCGCCGGCGGTCGGTCGCGCGGTAGCAGACCAAGAATGCTTGATCCTCGACTGATAGACCTTTCACTCTGACCTCCTGACTGAATCTGACCCTGGCAGTCGTCTTGCTTTCGACGCACTAATGATAGTCGAACGATAGACTATTGTCAATAGCATATCGTTAGACTTGTAATTACCTATCGTTTTCGTTAGAATGGATGACAGAACCGAACAACGGAGGACGGCTTAGCGATGCTACCGTTACCGCACTTGCGTGAACTCCGCCAACGCCGAGCCATGACTCAAGAGGAACTGGGCAAGGCGGCCGGCGTGGGGTCGATAACGATACTCCGCATCGAACTCGAAAAGCAAAGGGCCAGGTTGAGCACCATTCGCAAGCTCGCGCGGGCGCTCGGCGTGACGCCTGAGGATTTGATGGGGCCACCAGAAGAGGGAAAAGAGGCGGCCTGACGTAACCAGGCCGCCGAAAGCAAGACGCCTGCCGCTGGGTCAGAGCGGGAGGCTAGACGATTCTAGCAGTGTTCAGCCGTTCAGAACGAACGAACAGGAAGCCATTCGAGGCACTCATGCGTAACTTCTACCGAATCCTTCACGTCTTCTACTTCTGGCGGGCCTTCTTCCGGGGACCGGCCTACTTCCTACGGTATGAAACACGCCGACAGGCACGCAAAGCGGTGTACCGGATGACGCGCGGACCTCGGCGACGACGACGGTAAGGCAAAGCCCCGGCGCGAGAGAGAGTGCCGGGGCGGGATAGAGATTAGAGGCGATATTCTATGGCAAGCATACGACAGCCCCCAGCGGCGGCCAAGAAGCACCGACAGGCGCCCACGATCCAGGAACTTCTTGACCGGGCCCGCGACTTCACCGCGTCAACCTACATCCGCGAAAGCCGCTTCCTCGGAACCGTCGACGGATTCGGGATGGTGGCGCAAGACAAAGACGCTCGCGCGTTCTGTGCGCGAGTCGGTTGGCGCAACCCGGAGGAACTCAACTTCGCCGACGGAGTCGACGAGAACGCGAGCGGTGCTGACTGGGACTTGAAGGGCCTAAACCGGATGCTCGACGCTGCCGAAGCGGGCAGTTTTCAGGTACTCGTCGTTCCGCGCAACGATCGCTTCGCCCGCAACATGACAAAGGCGATGGTCCTCGAAAAGCAGTTACTTGACCTGGGCGTGCGGGTGATCTATGGCAACCTGCCGCTCAACACGCAGGGGACGCCTGAAGGCAACATCCTGAAGAACACCCTGCACACCTTCGCCGAGTACGAGCGTGAGGCAATCACGTTCCGCACCGCGCGCGGGCGTCGCACGAAAGCCGAACTCGGTGTCTACGTGGGCACCGGCCCAGTCCCCTACGGCTACAATCGGAAGGTCGGCAAACTGGAGAAGTCTTCCGACCCGGACAAGGTACGCCGCGTGCGGACAATCGGACTCGAAGTCGACGAGGCGGCAAGGCCGGTTATCGAACGCATCTTCAAGTGGGCGACCTATCTCCCCTGTGCGCAAATCGCCGAACGGCTAGAGCAGGAAGGATTCGCGCCGCCGGGGCGCGTCGGGCGCTGGACGCGAACGACGGTCCGCAACATCATCGGAAATCCCACCTATTACGGTCGGGCGCTCTACGGTCGCAAGAAGCCGCGCGACCTGAGCGATGGCATCGCGGTCGCGGTTCAACCAATCGTCGACGAGGCGCTCTGGCAACGTGCGAATGAGACGATAATCGAGCGAAAGACGAAGGCCGGTCCACACCTTCACAATGGCCCGGATCGCTTCGACCTTCGCAAACTTCTGGTCTGCGGGTACTGCGGGCGAGAATTGCGCGCCTGGACCTCGCCGGAGTACCTGCCGAAGCGGGGAGCGAAAAGCCTTCCGCCAATCTACTACCAGTGTCCAAACCATCATCCCACCGAGGCGCGGAACTCCGGTCTCGACGAACCGTGTCCACTTCCCGCCATTCAGGCGAAGACGCTGCATCGCCTTATCTGGGAAATGGTCGAAACTACCTTGCGGGATCCGGAGCGCGTCATTGCTGGGTTGAATCGGGAACGCGAGAAGTACGAGCAGCAACATGCCCGCCGAGAGGATCAAATCCGGATCCTGCAGGAGAGACTAACCGAACTGCGGGTGAAGCTTCGGAAGACACTCGACAATAAGGACAACGTCGACCGAGAGAGTGAGCCGGAATCCTGGGCCTACTATACCGAACAGCAACAGAAGCATGAGCGAGAGATTGCCAAGGGCAAACGCACGCTCGAGGAATTGAGCGCGCTTCCCGCGGAGGGCCTATCGCCGGCAGCCGCTGATACCTTCCGCGCGGCGCTCGCCGAAGTCTCGGCTGGCCTCGACGACCTACGCGATGCCACGCCGGCCGAACGTCTCGACTTCTACCGTCAACTCGGCTTGCACGGCAGCGTATGGGTTGACCACACAGACGAAGGGTCAGGTGTGCTTTTCCCTCAACCCGAGAGTCCGTATTGGAAGAGCGACGGTGTCCAAGTTGGCCGCCATCGCTTCGTCCTGGAGTTCCGAGCGCATATCGACTTAGCGCCAGTCATTACTTGTGAAAGTCGCGCTAATTTCGTCAACTTCGCCGAGGTTGGCGCTCGGATTCACCGTAACCCCTTCGTCGTTAAAGACAGCTACATCCCGATCCCGACCGCGCCCGGCCTGGGCGTCGACATCGACGAAGCCGCGCTCGCCGAGTTTGCCTACCAGGAGTTTCCCCAGCGAAGAATCCGCGAGCCAAAAGACGAGAGCTGAACGTAGGAGACAGGAGATAGGAGATCGGAGTCAGGACGGGGAACGGGTCGCGGGGCTTTGTCGCGACTCCCTACGGCGCGGACGTGGCGCTCGTCGCGGTGACGTTGGTTTGGGGCAGCACCTTCATTGTCGTCAAGGATGGCCTGACCGGCGTTGGGCCGTTCGAGTTTATCGCCCTGCGTTTCGGAATCGCCTGCCTGGCGCTAGCCCTGGCGTTTTCCCGCCGGTTGCGCGCGCTGAAGCCAGCGGCCTGGCGTGCCGGGCTGGTGATCGGCATTTTTCTCTTCCTGGGCTACGCCTTCCAGACGACCGGTCTGCTCTATACCTCGGCATCGCGCGCCGGCTTTATCACCGGACTCTCGGTACTGATCGTCCCGATCCTGGCCCGCGCGGTTCTCGGTCAGGGGATCGGCAAAGGCGTTGGGATCGGCGTCGTCTTCTCCACGCTGGGTCTCTGGTTTCTGTCCGCCGACGGTTCGTTCAGGTTTGGCGTCGGGGATTTGCTGGTCCTCGGCTGCGCGGTCGCCTTCGCGGCGCACATCGTCTCGATCAGCGCCTACGCGCCGCGTTACGATCCCATTGGACTGGCGATTGTGCAGACCGGGGTGGTGACCGTTCTTGCAATCGTCCTGTCGCTGGGGTTTGAACGTCAGCTGTCCCTGCCCAGTGGTCCGTCGCTGTCCGCGGCGGTCTACACCGGTCTCCTCGGCAGCGCGGCGGTGCTGGGTATTCAGACCAGCGTTCAGCGCTATACTTCGGCCAGTCACGCCGCGCTGATCTTCTCGCTCGAACCGGTCTTCGCGGCGCTCTTCGCGTTCCTCCTAGCCGGCGAGCGCCTGGGATTGGCTGGCCTCTTCGGAGGCGGGCTGATTCTGCTAGGCATGCTGGTCGCCGAACTCGCGCGCTAGCGAACCGTCAGACGATAGGTGATGGGTGTTTCCGTCGCCGCCTTCAAAGGCGGGCGTAGGGAAGGAGGCGCTAAAGCGCCCGGTCCGTGGGCTTCAGCCCCACCCGTCCGACGCCCGCTCTTCAGGGCGGCGAAGTCTGGGCCGGGGACTGGTGGAGCGAGCGATGGGCGCGCCAGCGGGTGGCGACGTCGGCGACCTGTTCCGGCCCCACCGTGCGGACCCAGCCGGTCGGGCCGTATTCCAGACCGCTGCCCTCGGCGAGGAAGAGGGTAAAATCGCGGAGAATTGGGCCGTGGCCGGGCAGGACGTAGCGGCGGCCGCCGAATCCGACCAGACGGTAATGACCGTTCCGCGCGTAGCGCTCCCGCAGGTCACTCCAAGCATTCAGGGGAACGAGGTCCGGATCCTCGGCAATCGCGGCCGGCAGGGTGGGTACGCGCACCGGAATCAGGTGCAGGTGGGCGTGGAAGACACTCTGACCGGAGACACCGTTCTCCCAGAGCAGCACCGGCTGTCCGTAGGCGGCAGAGAGAAAGGATTCGACCTCGGCGATTGCCAGATCCAGCGCGTAGTGCACGTCGTCGTCGGCCGCGCCGTAGCAGGCGAGATGTGCTGACGAGACGATCAGGGTGTGGCCGGGCGTCAGGGGAAACTTGTCCGGGATCGCGAAGAGGTGGGGCGTTTCGAACAAGGGCGGGGCCTGGTCGTACCGGCTACAAAAGACGCAATCGCTCACAATCCGGTGCTCCGGTCGGAATGGTTTTATCCCGTTGGCGATAACTTTGAAACGCAGTCACCCACGGGCCCTATCTTCAAGTACCTAACGTCATTCTATCAATAGGTTACCGTGCCCCGCCAGCTGCTATCCCTCTTCTTTGATATCTTGGCTTGTCTTCAGTCCGCGACTCTATCCGTGGTCGGGACCGGCATTAGCCTGGAAGTGCCGCGCGTGGACGACGAAAAGCTACCCGGCCCGCGCGGCGGTGAGTGTTCGGCCATCTGGAGACGCTGGCCCAGAACCTCTTGCGGATGGCGATGCAGCATCTCAACCTCTCCGCGCGAGCCTACCGCCGGGTGCTCGATCTGTCGCGCACCATTACCGATTTGGCGGGCTCGCACTTGATCAATCCCTCCCACGTGGCTGATGCGGTGCAGTACCGGCCACGGTAACGAGTGTCATTGCCACGCTTGTGCCGTGACGATGCCGTGCTGTAGTAAAATAGTCACGCAAGGGAGCACCGGATGAAGACGATCGAAACTGTTGCCGTAGTGACGGAAGAACGCACCATGACGGTTCACGTGCCGGCCGATGTAGAGCCAGGTGAGCATCGGGTCGTCATTATTGTTGAGGACGCAGCAGCTACTCGCCCAGGACGAAAGCCCCTGGATCTGCCTAGTTTCGACGTGGGGCGCTGGCCGGACAATTTGCCACTTCGTCGTGACGAATTGTATGACGACCTTGGGCGGTAGTTCTGTCTTTCTTGATACCAACGTTCTTGTCTACGCCACGATCGATCAGGCCCCGCTGCACGCGGTGGCTCGTGCCGTACTGAACGGTCTCAATCAGGCTGGCACCGAGCTATGGGTCAGTCGGCAAGTCCTTCGTGAATACCTTGCCGTTCTTTCCCGCCCGCAATCTTTCACAGACCCGCTATCTCATCCCCAACTCGTCAACGCCGTTCGGCAGTTCTCTGAACAATTCCAGGTCGCGGACGACGTGCCGAGTGTTACAGAACACCTACTCTCGTTGATCAGTCAGTTTGCCGTCAGGGGACGCCAGATTCACGATGCAAACATCGTTGCCACGATGCGGGCTTACCACATCGGCACACTGCTGACGCACAATGAAGACGATTTCTCCCGCTTTCGCGGACTGATCGAGATTTTGCCGCTCCATGCCCGGTTGTAACGAGGGAACGTCCAACTCCAGTTCAATAACCTTTTCTGACTCTTGGGTCCGGTCCAGGTCAACAGTCTATCCGGGATTATTGCGAGCGCGATGGGTGGCATCTTCAACCTCGCTCACAAGGGTGATGGAACGGTCTGGGCCTGGGCAGCAACGCGTCTAATCAGTCGGGGGTGACGACGAGTCGGACCTGCGGAACGACGGCGTACAGTATGTCGCCGATTCAAGTCACCGGTTTAGGGGGGATGACCGCGGCAGCGGCCGGCGCCAACCATAGCCTGACCCGGGTCACACCCCCGGGCGGCACGGCCGCCTACCAGTACGATCAGCTGTATCGCTTGACCAACGTGACCGCGCCGGGCCGCTCGGCAAGTTACGCCTACGATCCGGCAAATCGGCTAGCCAGTTTGACGATTGGTGGGACGACGACGACCTACATCTACGATGGCGAGGTGAAGCGGGCGAGTAAGACGGTCGGGACAACCACGACCAATTACGCTTACGACGTCAACGGTTCTCTGCCCAACCTTCTCACCGATGGCACCCTCAAGTATGTCTACGGCCTTGGCCTGGCCTACGCCGTAGATACCTCGGGCAATCTTCAGGTCTACCACACCGATGGGTTGGGCTCGGTCCGGGCGATCACCGATGGGAACGGCAACCTCGTCGAAGCCTACCTCACCGATGCTTTCGGAGTTTCCCTGGGGACCGAAGGCACGGTCACTCAGCCTTTCGGGTTCACCGGTCAGCAGCAGGATTCCGAGTCGGGCCTATCCTACCTGCGCGTGCGGTACTATTCACCGACGTTAGGGCGCGTCGTCTATGAAGCACGCGACCGCTGAGTGGATTGCCAAGGCCGAGGAGATCGACGTCGCGGGCAGAGTGCGGGCGCATCGAGCATAGACCGCGGCGTGAACATGCGTTCATGCTTTCCCGAAGAGACCCGGAAGGTACTTGTCGCTCCCCGAGACCCGAAGATATCATACTTGTAGGCCCATTTCCAAGTGAATCGTGCCGGGTGAATCGTCCGGTGGCAACTGACTCGTCGATTCAACACAATGGAGGTGTCTTGATGCGCCGTCGCATCGCGATCAACGGGTTTGGACGAATTGGCCGCCTCGCCTTCCGGAGCATCCTCGAACGCCACCCCGATACCCTCGAGATCGTCGCGATCAATGACCCCGCCGGTACTCACACTGAGAGCCTGTTGCTGGAGTTCGATTCGAACTACGGGCGATTTCGCGGTGACGTCGTCAGTCACCGTGGCCACCTGCACGTCAATGGCGACCTCGTGCACGTCCTCCGCGACCGCGAGTGGGCGCATCTCCCCTGGGAAAAGCTGGGAGTCCACACCGTCCTGGAATGTTCCGGCCAGGGGGTGAGCCGCGAGAACGCGGAAAAGCACCTGCACGCCGGCGCGCGCCAGGTGATTATCTCCGCGCCCGGTAATGGTGATGATGTTACGATCGTCCTTGGCGTCAACGAGAGAGATTACCAACCGGGCAATCACACGATCATTTCGAACGGATCCTGTACCACGAACTGCCTGACGCCAGTCGCCTACGTTCTGAAGGAGGCCTTTGGCCTGAAGTGGGGGTTGTTGAGTACGGTGCACAGTTACACCAACTCCCAGTACCTTCACGACCGGGGCGCCAAGGACGCTCGCGAGTGTCGGGCGAGCGCGCTCAACATTATTCCGACGACGACCGGCGCAGCGAAGACCCTCCCGAAGATTCTTCCGGAGCTCGCCGGGGCCTTCGACGGAATGGCGTTTCGGGTGCCCACCCCCACGGTTTCGGTGATTGATTTCGTCTGCGAGACCGAGCAGCCGGTCAGCGTCGAGCTGGTCAACGACGCCTTCCGCGCCGCGGCGCGTGGGCGCCTGAAGGGCATTCTCGACTACTGCGACCGCCCGCTAGTCTCCATGGACTTCAAGGGTGATCCCCACTCGGCGATTATCGACGGCCTCTGCACCATGGTCGTCGACAGTCGGATCGTCAAGGTGGTGGCCTGGTACGACAACGAGTGGGGCTACTCCTGCCGACTGGGCGATATCGCGGATTACGTTTCCCGGCGCGACCGCGAGGCCGGCCTCGCCGAGGTCCCGACTCCGGCGAGTGACGGTGTTTGCGATCTCGCCGCGGTCTCGGCGTGAACGAGGAATCTATCCCTCGTCCCGCAATCCCAAGCTTGCCTTCAAGGATCGATTCACCATCCCGCGCGGGTAATAGCCTTTGAGGATGCGCGCGGCGTCCTCAAAGGGTTGAATCCGCCAGTTCTCCATCGCCTTCCGCGAGTAGACCGCCAGGTGAGGCGTGACGATCACGTCGTCGCGCTGGGCCAGCGGATGATCCGCGCGGATGGGCTCTTCCTCGAAGACGTCCAGACCGGCCCCGGCCAGGCGGCCCGCCTCCAGCGCCGCCAGCAGCGCGCGCTCCTCGACGACCGGTCCTCGACAGGTGTTCACGAGGTGCGCGGTCGGTTTCATGAGTGCTAACCGCTCGGCGTTCATCAGGTGGCGCGTTTCGTTCGTTAGGAGGACGTGAAGGGTGACGTAGTCGGCCTGGCGCAGCAAGTCCTCGAGCGACAGCAGCTCCACCCCGTGCTGGGCGGCGGTCTCCGGCTTAACGTAGGGGTCCGCGGTGACCAATCGCGCGAAGAGACCGCGAGTCTTCCGCGCGACCAAGCGGCCAATATTGCCAAATCCGACGATCCCGAGCGTTCGCTCGCTAAGCCGCTCGACCTGACCGGTCAGTTGCTGGGTGTTGACGCCCGGCTTGCCCCAGAGGTCGTCGCGGACAATTTTCTGCATGGGAAAGAGGCGGCGGGCCGAGGCGAGGAGCAGCGCGACCGCGTGATCGGACACCTCTTCGATGCAGTAATCGGGCAGGTTGGCGATCATGATCTTCCGCGTGGTGGCGGCGTCCACGTCGATGCGGTCGTAGCCGACCGAGCTCTGGATGACCGCGCGACAACGGGATAACTGGTCGAGCACGTCGGCGGAAAAGCGCACGCCGCCGGCGTTGATCACGATGTCGGCGTCCTGCATCGCTGTGACCGCGCTCTCCAGGCCGGCGACCGCGGTCATGCGGAGGTTGGCGCCGGCCGCTTCGATCAGCGCGTGTTCCGGTTCCGGATTAACCAATGGGGCGCCCAGCCGAACGACCAAAGGTCGCGCCTGGCTCATGACGGTTTGCCCTCCGAGTTCTTTATCAATGTACCCAATCTGGCGCGGCCATTGTAGCACGGGGAGATAAGGGTGCACCGGGGAATCCAGGAGCCAGAATCCAGAAGCTAAGCCGGACCGGTGCTGACCCTGGCCTGCCACCTCTGAGTGTCAGACGTCCTCTCCTGGATTCTGGCTCCTGGATTCTGGATTCCCGACTAAAAGTTCACCACTTTCCGAATCGCCGCTTCGAGGTCGCCCTCATTCGGCAGGAACAGCTCGCGCAATTGCCGGGACGAAGGGACCGGCTGGCGCGGCGCGCCGACGCGGACGATCGGCGCGTCCAGGGCGTCGATCGCGGCTTCGGCGACCTCGGCGCTGATCTCGGCGCCAATGCCGCCAACCTTCCACGCCTCGTGCGCGATGACCAGCCGGCTTGTCTTGCGGACTGACCTCAGGATCGTGTCGAGATCCAGCGGAGCGAGGCTTCGCGGGTCGATCACCTCGACGGCAATCCCCTCCGAGGCCAACCGCTCGGCGACCGCGAGCGCGCGGTGGACGAGCCAGCCGGTCGCGACCACGGTCACCCGGTCGCCTTCGCGGACAACCCGGGCCGAACCGATTGGCAAGGGATCGTCGCGGTCCGGAACGTCCTCGCGCACGGCGTGGTAAAGCTGCATGTGCTCGAAGAAAAGCACCGGGTTCGGGTCGCGAATCGCCGCCCGCATCAGCCGGGCGGCGTCACGAGGGAAGGCCGGCATCAGGACCTTGAGTCCGGGGATGTGCGGGAACCAGGCTTCGTAGGACTGGGGGTGGCCGCGATAGGGCCCATCGCCGATCCGGGTGCGCAGCACCAGCGGCACGCTGGCGCCGCCCGCGGTCATGTAATGAACGTTCGCGGCCTGGAGAACGATCTGACTCATGGCGAGCGGGAGGAATTCACCGAAAGAGATCTCGACGATTGGCCGCTGGCCGAACATCGCCGCGCCAACCGCCGCGCCCACCATCGCCGATTCGCTAATCGGCGCCTCGCGGACGCGCCGCGGCCCAAACTCCTCGTACAGCCCTTTGCTGCCGCTCATTGCCCCGCCGAACTTTCCGATGTCCTGACCGATCAGGTAGACCTGCTCGTCGGACCGCATCTCGTCGGCGATTGCCGAAACGATCGCTTCGACGAAGGTCCGACGGGGGGGGGGGGGTTGGGGATCGGG
>JGI20133J14441_1001196_pt1 | contig 21793 bp, 27 predicted proteins | sample RS3BMetagenome_FD_14441 | JGI IMG/M metagenome (IMG submission 14441)
ATCCGGAACTGTTCTGCTCGCCCAAAGGAATCTTCTGCTTCTAATCACGAGATTCGGCTTGACATCTTTTTATAAAACGTATATATATGAACGTAAATTTACTTATCTGTTAACCTGGCTAATATATAATACCCCGTCCTTCCATCTGGAATAGAGATAAGTAACAATTTTTAGTGTTCTTTCCGAGTAGTTATGAAGTATTTCACGTCATCGAATAAACTCCACCTTTTAGCCGTTTAAGAATCACTATGTGTTTTCCTAATTAATATTACTTACTATTTCGGGTGATTTTACAAGACTGTTAAAACCCTGACATGGATCGTTTGCTACTTTATCTGCAGTGGATGTACTTGATTTTGGCTTTTTTCCTGTAGTTGTTTCCAAGGAAAAAATTTGAACCTAACCTTTCTTAGAGCGAAGTATGAAAATGATATTTGGAAAGGTATAAATGAGATTTCATAATATCTGTGTTACGCCACAGAAAAAGAATGTCGATAAATACAGATAGAATATTTCAAGGCGTGCAATCAAGTATTTTGGATTGTTCATAAAATCACTTAAGCATTGGGTGGTCGCAGTAGGTCTTAGATCAAAAATGTAACGTATAGGGCTAACAAAGTTACGAAGATTTTGCAAAGACCGAATGCTGAGATGATAATAGATGAAGAAGATGGACTATACAAGGTAGGCAACCCCATAATGAGGAGCGATTATTACCTTGGGGGTATTTACTAGCATACGACCTTCTCCAGATTGATTCATAGCAACTATAATTACATAACATAAGTATTAAGATAAGGTAGTCCAAGGAGCTGTGTAATGGCACGGCTCGAATTCGACTCGCGCACTCTAAGAGTGCTTTTAGGCCTTTTACTAGGAAGACCTTCAAACTTTTCTTGGTTCAGGGAAGGAAAAATAGCTGGATCAGGCCTGCCAGTCGGAGAGAGGGGGTTTCGATGGTTAAAGGACCATGGTGTCTCAACCATAATTACCCTTACCCCGGAAGGTCTTGATCAGGCTGCTCTGCATCGGGTAGGTATATCTAACATAAAAATCCCGCTAATTAACAGAGCCCCCGCAACACCTGAGGTACTTGACAAAATAGTCGACTCGCTGGTGTCAGAGCTGGCACAGGGGAGAAGGGTGTTGGTGCACTGCCAAGCCGGTCAGGGAAGGACTGGAATGGCGCTTGCCGCTTATCTCATACGAGAGGAGGGCATGACCGCCGAACAAGCCATAGAGGAGGTGAAGCGTTTGCGACCGGGATCCCTTAAGAGAGATGTACAAATAGAATGTTTGAGGAAGTATGAAGGGCATGTCTCAGGTGTCACCAAGATCGAAACGCGCACGGACGATAATAAATGAAGGTGAAGCTTGTCCCCATAGTTAACTCCTGAAGGGGCGGTTCGCCTTCTACATTATGTCGAGTATCAACAGCCGCATTTTGTCTCATTGTTTCCAAGGAATATGATGAATTTAATTCAATGAACTCCGGAATCGAATTTACGATCATAATACCTGCTCTTTGCACCTGTTATATCCCATATCTGGCTTCGGGGGGAAAGGTACGTATGTTTAGAACCGGCCGCACCTCAAACATAAAGGTCCAATGGTTTGATCTTGTTACAAGAAATAAAAATTCAGTTAGTTTCAACCGCGAGGCCACTAGAATTCGGATCTATTTCCGTAAGGTTGCGTGTAATTGGATACACGACGGTACCCTCTAAGCACTAGAACGAGCACGAACGAAATCGCCACGACGAAGACTATTGAAGTTCCGAATTCAGGAACTCCGGCAACCGTCTGGCTTTGGCATACAGCCACCCCTCCGTTAGCGGTATACGTTGCGCAGTCTGTGTCTACATTCGAGAATACATCAGAGAACTTTGCTGTCACGGTCAAGCCAGATGTATCAGATACCGCCGCGATTCCTACGGGAGTGTTTGAAATGGTATTTCCTAGAATGCTTTGACTTTCATCATAAATGACGATTCCGTAGTACTTGCTTGAGAGGATTGTGTTACCGGTAGGACTAATTGTTCCACTCGTGTCCAGATACAGAGCTATGGCGATATCATTTGTGGATAAAGTGTTTCCTGAAATTGTTACGCCAGAGGATCCTGCTCGGTAAGTCAAAATCCCGGTACCCTGGGCTTCTGTAATCAAGTCATTTGTGCAGTAGTTCGCCAGCGTACACTCGTCACCTGTGATCGTATTACCTGTTATGCTTCCAATCGCCCCAAAGGCTATTTGAATTCCGTTCGACGCAATGTAAGGTTCGGCTGCTGCGAGTGGAGACACTTTATTGTCAGATATTGTGCAGCTTGTACCGGCATCATTACAGGTGATCCCATTCTTCTGATAATTCGTAACTGTGTTATCCGTAATTGAGACAGCAGAAGTTTTACCCGAGGGGGACTGGACAAAAATGGCATTCCCTGTCTGGCAACCGTAGAGAGCAGCATTGCCCAGGTTTATGTTTGTAACCTCTGTGCTGGTAATGGCACCTGAAGCACCAAGAAATAGAATACCTATAGATTCCAGCGAACACCCAGTGGTCCAGGTAATAGCGGACCCGTCCACAGTCAGATCCTCGATATTAACCCCAGTAGTAGAACTAACCAGTATGATCGGCGCCTGGGGAGCCCCGCTGTCAGGGTCGGTTGCAGTTTTAGAGACGGAGTTTGGCTTGATGATTGTAGATAACATACCCGCGCCCACAAGGGTGAGCGGCTTTGAGATGGTCAGCTGTTCAGAGAATATACCAGGTCCTACACAAATAACTGCACCAGGACTGGCTGAGTTGATAGCATTTTGGATGGACTGCCCGCTCGTTACCGTTGTTGTGCAGCTAAGTGCGGATACGACAGGAGTTGATACGAAGATAGGCACAAGAGAAAGGGAAAGAAGAAAGAACAACGTCCCAAAAACAACTTTCGTATTCATAAATTCGCACCCATAATCTGACCTATTTGCTCAGTATGAATTTAAGCTATATGATACACGAAATCATGATAATGGATTCTTGATTCATATGCTGCAGATTAAACTGGATATATTTCAAACCGAACCGTGATGCTATTGACAGCATACGATTTGTGGGCTCGATTCCTGAAATGTCAAACCTAGCATTGATTTTTGGTTCGAGACAATCGATTTTTTATCTAACAGATTTCAAGACAATCTGCTCTGTGATCAATGCCAATTCTATTCGCCTCCAAGCTAGATTTCTCATTGGCGATTATTTTTCCGAGGACCCCGTAACTGGTTACGAAACAGAAGAAGAGGATGAGCGCGAGGAAAGTTGATTTAATAATCATGACAACCTAATACACGGGCTCGGTTGCCTTCGCGAAGGTTATGCTTCCATCCCTCATGGTAAGCTCGTACATATCATTCACTTCGAAGCGGACCCCAAGTAGGTCGTATTCGTTTTCAGACAATATCATGGTCATCTTCGGAATCACCATATCCCTGATCCCCTGTATTGGTATACCGAAACCCTGCAGCTGAGAGAGAATACCCTGCACCATCTGCGCCTCCTCACCATATCCTCGCGGCGGTGGCTGCCTTCTTCTGACTTCGACAAGCTCTATCTGTTTGCCTAATTTACCCGTCTCTGGATCGGTGTAGCTGCTGACCCTGTTCACTTTGATTAGTACCATGTTTGATAGGGCCAGATGTATCCTCTTATCCTTTTTGGATGTTAAATACCAGTATCACCAAAGCTTTCACGATGTCATTCCACCAGACGATCAAACACTCAACTTACCTTTTCTGGCTCTGGAAGATCCTTGACAGGGTAATAATGATAGATGTTCTTTGCCCTTGTCCTCTTGTCCCTTGGGTGTTTGAACTCCCAGTACCAGTATTCATTTTCAGGATTCTTACCCGTCCTCCTCACCTTTCTTGGTCTCCACGCAAGTCTGTCACATTTTGGGCATTTGTATTGTGCGGGCATAGGGATCAGTGGCAACACATCTATTTTGTGCCTATTTCTGCTTTTTGCCACCACTTATCCTCCTGGACCAGCCTTGTCCAAGATTGCCCACTTTTTGCCAGTATCGTCAAAATCGGTGGGAACACCCAAACCATCCCCATGCTTTGCCGTAAAAAATATCGTTCGTCTTTACCGACCGTGGTGGCAACACAGTAATGCTGTTTGTTAAAACAACTATCCCGGCTCATTCGTTATCCTCGGGATACTCATCCACCCGGTAGCTCTGTTCAAACTTCTCGACCTTCCGTCTGGTCCACATCCAGTAAAGTATGAAAAGAATTATCGCGGCAAGACCAAAAAGATACGCTGTTATATCAGCCAAACCTAGTCATCAGTCCAATTATTGCAATACCTTCATTAACATTTCCTGCGCCTTTTCAAGATCTACCGATTCCGTCACTTTTGAGAATATCTCATCGATGCTCGAACCGGCGGCGAAAGCCATTGCCTTCGTTGTTGCATTAACCCCTCCTCTTCCCCTATGATCAAGTGCGATTGCACCCGCACTGCCCCTCCGGAAAACTCTCTTCATTTCGCCAAGCTCCCTCGCAAGAACCCTGAATGGATCCCTCGCGTCACCCAAGTTCTCCACTACTTTGAGAGAAAGACAGTATCTCATTATGTCTTCGCCTTCGCCAGTAGCCGAGACTGCCCCCTTTCCGTTCACAGCGTAGAACCCCGCCCCCGGTATGGGACTGTCCCCAACCCTGCCCGGGAGCTTAAAGGCAGTTCCCCCCGTACTAGTTGCTGCTGCCAGGTCGCCGTTGCCGTCAAGCGCAACAGCGCCTATGGTATCAGAGTTTTCCTTCAACCTATACCTGACGGGAAGTGATTTGATCCAAGACTGTTTTTTGACGTATAGCTGCATTCTTTGTTCGATAAGATCCTTCTTGGATGCAGCAACGTCAAACGGAACGTACAATCCGTATCCTCTTGCTATCCTCTCCGCCCCCTCCCCTACGATAAGGACGTGCTTGGTCTCCTTCATTATTTTGTACGCGAGCCTCACCGGGTTAGGGACGTTTCTTACACAAGCGACGGCGCCAACGCCGAGGGATTTACCGTCCATAACGCCTGCATCGAGTTCGATATCGTACTCGATATTCGGGTAGGCCCCCCTACCTGCATTGAACTTTCCCGACCCCTCCATGTACGAAACAGCCTCTATCACAGATTCTATGGCAGAACCGCTCTTCAAGGCCTTGAGTCCTACAGAAACCGCCTCTTTCATTTCCGCTTCTGTGTCATCTAGCACCTTGTTAGGGAGATTCCATTCTCCTGCACCACCGTGAATTATTATCATCTTTTTTGATCTCATTTTACACACTCATCCTCCCCTTCTCTTACTACCTTTATCATCAGTTTCTTTCGTCGTTGTTGTAACTTTCACTTTATATAGGCAGTTGTGCAAAACAACATTTGATACTAAAAAGGTCCCATCAGTGGTTTCAAGGTTAAACACTTCGCCTGAGAAATGATTCAATGTCACGTCATTGATAGGAACCCAGAACCCGCAACGTGATCTTATACAATTACCCTTGGATGGACCCAAAGTCAAAATCTCACCGCTTTCGTTGTGGGATAGATGTTCTGTCCTTTCTATGGAAGCAAAGATGCCGAGAGTGGCAAACATATATTGGAGTTGAAGCCCCAAGGCCAGGTTCGACCCTATCAGAATCGAGTTCCCTCTTGTTTCACAGCGAGAGATCAGAGATTTAAGGAAGGATTCCCTTATACAAGCGTCCGAGCTACATATTATCCCCTTTGGAATCGAAAGGACTTTCCGTTCGCTTTCACCTAAATCTTCCATGCCTGAAGGGCGTACATTGAAGTAAGGTGTGTGATCCTCTGTCTCAGCTAATAGCTGCAGGTCGGCTTCCCACATTGTATGCACCGCTAAAGACCTTCGCTGATCGCTTCCATTTGAGAGTATACTCCTTTTGATCTCGGTCCCGTATGCCATACCGAGTTCGCGTGCCATCTCTACGGAGTAAAACTGAGATTCATCACCGGATCTTGTATCCTTCAAACCGTCCGATCGGTGAGCAGGTCGATATGCCGTATTGACGGGGAGCAAAAGGTGGTCCGTCCCCCTGCTTAGATGGCTCCTCTCAAGTAATCTGCCAGCCTGAACCCAGTGGGGTCTTGTAAGTCCCCCCTTAACAAGATGAGAGACATAGAGGAGGTGATCCGGAGTGACGCTGAACTCGATTAAACCAGATGCCCTTATAGTAACGATTCTACCATCGTACGGATGTTTCAAAATATGTAACACTTTGCCCAATCCTCCTAGTCCCAGAACAGACTCACCTTTCTTGATACTATTGATGGGGGCATATGGTCCCCCCACTATGGTTCCCTTGGGCAGACACTTTGGGCATGTCGCATAATACTTACTGTTCCCCTTGTACTCCCAGTCATATCCGCAGTGCGAGCAGGTCAGTTGCATTTGGAGCTCTTCTACCTACCTACCTACCAATTATTTATCAGTTTAGTCGGATAGACACCATGGTGTCTCGCTGCAACAAATCGTACTATTGGTCATCTGTCATGTTTAGCACCAGATGTTCCAGTTAGCACTTTTTAGATAGCAATCAGATAGTTTATTTGCAACCCGTAACTAATGGGCGTTGCCCTTGCCCGATAGCTGGCTGGAGGAACTGGATGAATATCGAGCTGCAAAAGACGAATTTTTCAGAACACATCCCGATTCCCCTCTTTCCAAAGAACAGAAAAAGCAATTCAAGGGGTTACGTTATTTTCCTGCAAATCCCGTTTTTAAGGTCAAGGCATCGTTGGAAAGGCTACCGGAACTCCGCAGGGTCGAACTGCTTAACAACAAGAGTGAAGCAGAGGTTTTCTTCCTAGTTGGAAGGATAACCTTCAGGATCCTTGATCTCGATGCTGCATTGCTCGTTTACAGGCCAATGGATTCTTCGGCAGAGGACAGTTTTGTACCATTTAGGGACAAAACTTCTGGAGTCAGTACTAGCGTTTATGGTAGGTGGGTGGATCTCGGGGATTGGCAGGACAGAATTACAGTCGATTTTAATTACTCATACCATCCGTACTGCGTTTACAACCCCAATACCACTTGCCCTTTTCCTCCTCCTGAAAATGATATTCCTATCGCAATCGAAGCTGGAGAACAGAATCCCTGAAATGCAGGGAGATCGCACGTTACTCTTCTATTCACTCAATCGCTTGTCCGTCTCTCTGAGCCTTCTGGCCAGCGTCTTCAGAAGTTCCAGAGCAACTTTAGGCTCCGACTGAATTAAGGCTTCCCACTTCCATGCCGTCATTATGAGACATGTGGTAGGTTTCACCGCAACTATGTCAGCGGAGCGAGGATACTTATCTAAGAGAGACATCTCTCCAAAGAATTGCCCACTCCCAAGCTTAGCTATCCCCTTTGATTTCTTACGCACTTCAACTTCACCGTCCAGGATAAGGTAGAAGGCTATGCTTACGTCACCCTCTTTTTCGATAACCTCACCGGGCTTGTACGTCCTCTTTGTTAGTTCTTTGGAGAGACTTACAAGCTGTTTATCGTTAAACGATGAAAAGAGGGGAACTGATTTCAAAAGTTCTACAGCAGACTGTTGTTTCGTTTCCTTTGGTTGACCGGACACAGCTCATTAGCGGAGTTTCACTTATTTAAATGCTCGTAAATCTCAAGATGGCTCGGTAGGACTTTTCGAAATTACTGCTTCCTCCCGACATCGATTCTGGACGAGTCTTTCTGACCCTGATTCCTGCGGGGGAGGAAACGGGTGAGAAAGAACATCAGAAGAAGAGAGACCACATAGTTAGGCGCCCAAGACACATACTTGCCCCAGGCATTTTTAGCCACCAAACCCTGTGGTGTTGCACATGTACCTGAATGAATATAACTCTCTTGGTAATCCGGTAATTGACAACGAAATCAAGCTCAGGGTGGGGCTATGGAACAAAGACTGTTCTTGATATCGGAAAGTCCAAGTTCATAGATTTTATTTTGAGGGATAGCCCCCAGATCATCTCATATCTTCGAACTGTGAACGTTCCCTCAATATCGCAAGAAGCATATCGAAGAAGCGAGCAAGTTCTGCGGCAAACTCCCCTCTTGGGCTGTTCGAGTTGAATTTTTCAAAAAAATCAATCAACTCATATTGTCTTTCTCTCATATCCCTTGGTACACCCGAAAGAAATTCCTCGTTTGATCTGGCCATCTCTCCTAGAGGGTCAAATAAGTTTCTGCGTCTGAGTGACGCAATCGCAAAGGCGTTCCTGACAAGGGACGATGCGTCGTATAAGGAGTCTCCCTCCGCCCTTGCCGTGATCCAGGACGCAAAGAACTTCTGAGCCACCCTTCTCTCCTTGTCGTTCATAACATCGAACACGATATCGTCCACGATAATATTCTGTAGGTGGCTGAAACTTTCAAGAAGGAAGGCCACTTCCCTATCGTTCAGCCCCTCTACCTGTTTGTATCTAGCGAGGTACGATTCCAAAAGTCTGAGGTCATGAGACGGAAGTGCCCTTTCGGTAGAATATATGTGTGAGAGTTCATGAATGAGAAAACCTCCCAACATCTCAGAATCCAGCGCCCACTCAGAGGCAACTATGTAGTGAACACCCCTTTTTTCCTCAGCATATCCCATGAATTCAAGGGAGGGGTCCACCACCAGCTTCACCTTACCTTCTATCCTGTATCCGGCCCTTCCAAGCCTCTCTATAGCCCATTCCAGGGTGGCACGAAGAGCATTCTCCGGCTTTGGCATTCAAACCACCTCTTACCTACACACATTGATATAGGCTGCGTGGATATAGTCGTTCATATGACACAGGCGTAAAACCACTGGCCATCAATCGGGGTATTCGAGCTCCTGAAGCGCCTTTGCATTGCGCAGGCTTTCGCCCACTATCAGCCTCTGACTGATTATACCAAGAGGTTTTCCTCTTTCTGTGACAAGAAGCCTCCTAATTCGCTTTTCACCCATGATCTTCATGGCATCCTTGACGGGGGTATCTGACGTAACAGATATAACAGGTGACGACATAATCTTTCTGAGTGTAATCGTGGATGGGACCAGGTTCTCAGCCGCAACCTTGTAAAGGATATCCCTCTCGGTTACAATTCCTACGGGTTTGCCTTTGTGCATAACGATGGCGCTTCCGAGATTCATCTTCCTCATTTTTTCAGCTGCAGTTAACACAGTTTCTCCCGCATCAAGCTTTAGAAAATCCCTTCTTGTATAATCCTTGACTGTTGGCACCTTCCTTTCCTCATGCCTAAGCCATATTCCCATTGAGTAGTGGCATGATGGGCATTCATCAGGGGGGTACTTGCTCTGCACAACCCGCCCGCACTTGTAACATTCCCACTTTGGCAATGTTTACAGCAGTACAAATCATCGAGTACTTATACATTGGCAGGATAGTTATTAAAGAGTCACCATATTTGATGGAATCAAGCATCTTGTTCTTCCCTTTTCATGCATGAACAACTCGGGTTCACTTTTGGCTCAACAGTTGTTTTCAAACTTGGTAAATACCTTCAACTGCTATCCAGAGCCCAGTGTATACGGATGGAAACAATAACAGAATTTGTTGGTAGAAAGTCAGCATATCAGGAGACGATTCGTTCGCTGGAAACACAGAAGCAGGTTCTTTCAAATCAAGTAGCTGAACTCAGGGAAAAAGTTGAAGCGCTGGAGCTTCAAAGACAGATCGCAATTCTCAGAAATGAAGTAGATGCGCTTCAGGCAGAAAAAGAGTCGCTAACAAAGCGTGCATCTATCTATACCAGTTCTTCCCCAGGTGAACCAACCGAGGACCCCCAGATATAACCAAACCACACACGATCTTTCGAATACGTCATGGATTATTTTTATCTTTATTTTTTGAGCTCAAGGCCTTGGTGCTCTACTGTCCACTGGTTGAAAGTTTGGATACCTTCGAAGGAATTCCAAATTGAACAGCGAAGCAGCTGCAGAATTCCTGACTATCTCCTCAGCATCGTTCAATGCCATTTCCAAGTATTCCCTTGAGCTTTGACTTCCGATAGAGCCGAGTGCTGCCGCAGATTCATGCCTCACTATCGGATCAGGATCGTGCAGCATGGCTTCCGCGAGGGCACGATTTGCGGAGGAAAGACCGATCTGCCCCATCGAAAATGCAGCTTCGTGTCTTACGAGTGGATCAGGGTCATGTAAAAGGACGTCAGAAAGTACCTCCACCGCCCGGTCTTTGCCAACCTCGGCTAGTATTGTGACAGCATGAACTCGCAACACTAGGCTGGGCTCGTTTCGAAGAACTTCAATGAAGTAATCCTCAGAACCTTTTCCGTACTCCTCCTCCATTTTTTCCATTATTTCAAGGCATCTTTCCTTGTCGTCAATAAGTACCGACGTGTACACGGCAGACCTTTTTAGAACTAATATTTTAAGTCGTAAGTATATATATAGCATATCCTATATGACGACTGATCCCTATGCAAAGGACGTTGATGAAGGGTTTGCTTTCGTTCTCAATCCTTTGGTTGCTGAAAGAAGGGGACATGAATGGCCAGCAACTTGCTGACCAGTTGTTGAAACGAAGAGGTAAAAGGCCGACACCAGGCACGCTTTATCCAGCTTTAAGGGAACTTAGGGAGCGAGGTCTTGTAAATATGCAGAAGCGTGGCAGAAACACAATTTATTCCCTGAGTCCCGAAGGCCGGAGGACGGTTTTTGAATTCGCTGGCTACCTTTGTGAGGCGTTTCATGACGTTTTCGCTGAATCTATGAGCAGAACGTAAACTTCGTATTAACCATAATCGAGGCTATATAGGCTGCTCGGCCTGTGTAAGCAGCTCGTCAAGAAGGTCGAGTGTCGCCTGTCTTCCCGCAAGATCCCTTAGCTCTTCGACGTCTACTTCGGCGTTCTTCAAGATCGAAAGTACGTCCATTCTGTCTATGAACCTCTTTTCTTCATCCTTGGTTATCTTCATCAAACGAAGCTTCTGAAGAACCAGCGGGCCAGGCTCTTGCAAATATGAAGTCTTTCCGAGAATGGTTACTTTTCGCCTCGGTATCTGATCACGAGTTAAAATTATATCGAGCAGCAAACCCCTCCCACCTTTCAGGTGAACAATATTGTATCCGGATTCCCACGCTTTCGCGAAATCCTGAAGAGAACACTGTAGTTTAGCCTTGCGAAAGGCCTCAACAAGTCTTTCAAAATCTGACGGTTCGGCTCTGATTATTACGTCGACATCTATTGTGGTCCTTGGTCTACCGTAGTAGGAAACAGCGAGTGCGCCTGTAACAGCGTACTCTATGCGTAGTCGGTTAAGCTGAGATATAACCGTCCGCACAAAATCAGCGTAATTCAACTGCAATCATCGAGAAGGGGTATGGTTTTACGCGAACCTACCCGTTTGGAGAAGATATCTCTACACGCTTCCTCTGAAAGCCACGGGTTCGATTGGCAGATCGAATTCCAGCATATATCGAGCGTGACCGAAGTCATCTCAATCGCCATATGGAGTCTTTCCGTCGGCGAATACTTGGAGAATTCTCCATCGTTCAACCTGATGGCTTTAGGATTACAGAGATAATAACTTTGTTCTTGTCAAGCGAGCATTAGGGACTAGAGTTCTGGACAATGTTTCATGAGCGTATTACAAAACTATATATACGATACTGTAATACAGCAAAACTCCGATGTCATACATAATTACAGCAAGGATAGATAAGGAAACAATGAAGGCTGTCAAAAAGTACAAAATCAACGTGAGTCAGGTTGTACGTTACGCGTTAAAGTCAGAGATTAAGAAGCGCGAAAGATCAATGCTAAAGGAAAAGTTGGCCGAAGCGAAAGCTGTGCTCGGGAACTCCAAGGAGAAGGTCAAGTGACTACTTTGGCTGGTTCGCCAAAAGGCAGAAAATACCTGATGGATCCATCCACCTATTGCAAACTGGTTCTCACGGTACCGGAAAACAGAGCAGGATCTCTCATTGGGTCAGTTGCCCTGTTGAATTCCTCACATCAACAAGTGGCCCAGACCCTTCTTGACCTTATAAACGCTAGAAAGGTTGGGAGAAGAGGAAGCTACAAGCTTGTAGAAGCCTTCTCTCAAGCATTGGCTATGGTTCACACCATTACCATTAACCCGATGAATCTGAAAGATGTGTTCAAAATATCCTTTCGTGAGTCTATTGGAATAGATTGGGCTTCTCTGATATACGCAGCAAGAAGGCACAGGTTACGCTTGGTTAGTGAATCTGCAGAACTCCTGAATGCAGCATCGAAGTATTGCAAGACTGTGAAACCTGATGCTGTAGCTGAGTATAGGGAGTTCTGGTCGACGCAGCAGGGGACGAAATAATCAAAAACAAGCTACGAGCTGCACCATAACAGCTGGCTTCCTTTTTTGCCATCCAAATCAATATCAGCGATCTTGTTTACGTTGAAAATGTTCGGTTAAAAGTCATCGATACAACGAAGTTCAGATCAAGACATCAATCGCCATTACGGTAAAAAGAATCGCAAGATACGGTGCTGTGAATTTGAACAGGCGCCATGCACTTTTTTCATTTGGGCTCTTTATCAGATGTGCGCTCATAACGAGAAGTGGTACAGCAAGCACAGCAGAGGATAAAAGTGTGAGGAGATGGAACGGTGAGCCCGGTAGGAATGGGAGTGCTACAGTGAAAATGGCGAGGAGAATGCTTGTGCAGGCTACACACCTTATGGCTGCTTTGACACCCACAACCACTGGAAGCATAGGTACGTTTGCCCTTCCATAATCCTCCTTTGAGTGAATAGCAAGACTCCAGATGTGCACCGGTGTCCATAAGACTACTATCGCCGCAAGGAAAAACGCCATGGCATCTATCCTACCGGTCATTGCTGAATATCCCACAAAAGCGGGGACCCCACCGCTAGGTGACCCAAGAACTATATTCCAGGGGGTACGTCGTTTTGTCAATACATTGTAAACAACTATATTGTCTATCAGTCCAAAAAGTATGATTCCCGAATAGAGCAATCCAGCAGCAGCCGAAACAACAAGGCCCGTGGAAACAAGGCCAACGCCATAGGCGAGCGCATTTTCAGGAAGAACTACCCCAGACGGCAGTGGCCTATGCCTCGTTCGATTCATAAGAATATCTATGTCTCTGTCCACATAGTTGGTCAGCGACCTCGCCCCCATGCTGCACAGAGCTATGGCCACGGTTATTTCGATAAGACGAACTGGGTCAGAAATGCCACCACCAATTATCCCCGCTGCAAAGGCGGTGAACACCAAGAGGGAGACTATGTTAGGGTTGGTAAGCTCCCAATAGCTGCGAAGACTCATCTGGGCATCCCCGTCTGTAGGAGGTATTTTTTCCTTCCGTAAAAAGAGTGAACCAAAACACCTTATGAGTAGTCCTTAGCTTCATTTCCTGATAACCTTTCTTTCTTTGTGAATCAACCAAGTCCTTTGACTCCAACGATCATGCCATATGAGTAGAATTTCCGTGCAGCATTTTGTCCTTGAATGAGGGCAAACTGATAAATCCACACCATATGAGTTAACTACGGCGATGAAGCTAGCTGGTATTTCTGATCTGTGATGAGTGACATCAGAGCTGAGCCAAGAACTCGAGCCTATTGGCCTTGATGCGCATCATCTGGCTTCCTCACACCGTTTCTTCTTGGATTTCCTGGCCACCAGTTCAGTCTCTTCGCAAGCACCATTATCGCGGGCACGAACATCAGCCATACGACGAATGTATCCATCAAAACTCCAAATGTAAGAGTGAGTCCAATCTGCTGCAGGAGCTTCACCTGAGAAAGCACCAACCCAAAAAACACGGAACCGAGGATCACCCCAAGCACGGTTATCACACCTGCGGTTGTTTGGGCTGTTCGAAGGATGGCATCTTCATCAGAGTAACCCTTCATCACTTCCTCCCTAACCCTAGTTATCAGGAATATGTCGTAATCCATTCCAACGCCGAGCATAGTCGTAACAAGAAACAGGGGAGCAAAGATGTAGATGCTTAGTCCTGATAAATCATAGAATATGATCCAGACCAGCGCGAGTGTCCAAGTAACACTGCTAAGTATGGTCGCTATTAGCCTAAGAGGGGTAAATACAGACCTGAGCTGAAGTAGCAGTACAAAGAATATTGCAGCCACAAGCACAATTATTATCTTGGGAAGAATGCTAAACACGTACTGCAAAACACCAGCCGAGTCGGTGGATATCCCCCCGAGTAAAATCTGGTAACCTGAGGTGTCGAGTTTCTGCAAATTTGCCCCCAGTTGGGTAGCTTCGGAAAGCACTGTGTTTGAAAATGGATCCCCTGAAAAAATCACTTTGAAATATGCTGTGGAATTGTCCTTTGTGAGGTACGGGGAGATCGCCTGAGCATATACAGATCTCTGGTCGTAGGGTAGCGAATTAATGGTGGCAACCGGAATTGTTGAGTTGTACGGCGAAACCGGACCGTAAACTGTTGAAACTCCGGTCTGATTCCTGATTACAGAGTACACCATGGCCAGGAAGTTAAAGGAGGTTTGATTGTAAGTATCGTTTCCGATGCTCAACGGAGCGGGAAGGCGGACTACCACGTACTCCGGAAGAAGGGTACTTCCGCCGAAGTTGTTGGTGATCTGGTCAAGGCCAACCTTCCCAGGAGTGTTCGGAGCAAGCGAAAGGAAGTTTACGTTTACCGGAAGATTCACCGAAAGAAAGGCAGCTCCAAGGGTTATAAGCACAAGAACACCCACCACAACTTTGGGTTTCTTCATGCTGGCTCTTGTTAATCCCGAAAGACGGGATGGTTTGAAGGAAAGGGAGTGACCAGGCCAAAATATTTTGCTTCCCGAAGACGCCATAAGGACAGGAAGAAGAGAAAGAGAGCTGGCAAGGATGACCGATACAACTATTACGTTGGCTGAACCAACGTCGCTGAAGAGCGGGATCCCAGATAGGGATAACGCGAGGTAGGACATCACAACGGTCAATCCACTGGTAAAGACAGCCTCACCAGCCCATCGGACGGTAGTTCTACCCGCCTGCTCCTTGTCACCTCTCAGCTCCTGCCTGAACCTGTTCAACATTAGTACGGCGTAGTCCGAGGCCAAGCCCAGTCCAAGGACCGCGATTATTATAGGACTTATGTAACTCAGGGTTTGACCTTGCAACCTTCCGATGATCAGGTCCACCAAACCAAAGCCCACTTCTAATGCAACACCGAACATGAGGGTAGGAATGAGGGCGGCAACAGGCGAAAGGAAGAATATACCCGTTACGATTATGGCAATAATTATGCCGAAGGGTAATGCGATTCTCTCGCTATCCGTGATCACAGCCTGCACGTCGTTGTCGAGTATAGATGTTGATGTGTAATGTGTCTGAAATCCTGTTGAATTCGCACCGTCCACTATGGATTCAAACAGCTTCTGCGTCGACTGAGACGGGGGAGAAGAGAACTGGAGTATTGCTATTGTTGTGTTATGCGAAGGGCTGACGAACTGGTTGAGAAGGCCTGTTCCAGGATACACTGGGAGTTGCTCGATCGACCCGTTCCAGCCAAACATTCCAGACAACAAATCGTTAGCGGCTCCTTCGGGGTAAAGGGTACCGTTTTCTATTGCCTGAACAAGACGGTATACTTCGTTTCCGTTATAACCTAGATAAAATAGCTTTGCCACCTGAGTTTCAATGGAGGTGGCGGTTATTCTTTCGGAATAAACCTTGAGGGCCAAAGCTCCACCACTAGAGGCGTTTGATACCCGAAACACAAATTGTTGGACAGAGAGGTTGAAATCCTGTTGAAGGGCCCTGGTGACCGTATCGTTTGATGATATTGCCTCAGTGATTATTTCGTTTTGATAAAGATCAAGCAGGGAGGAGTTATCTGGGACACCGATGTTGAACGCATCAGTTACGAATTGATTCAGCGTCAGGTTGTATTTTGATGAGAGAAGAGATGATAACGAAGGGTCTGTGGACATTGCATCGTTTACAAAGTAATTTATACTGTACTGTGCGAGAGTATCATTCAGCGAGGCATAGTAAGCGCCCAAGGTGAAATCCAACTGGGAAGGCGAAAGCTGCGTTGAAAGTACAGATTGTGCAACATTGATCAGTTGTTGCTGGGACGGGTTCCTGCCTAGTGCAAATACTTGGTAGGCAAGCTGAGACTGGTTGGCCGGCAGGTTCATTGTGAAAAGCTTCATTGTCAGTGAGGAGATGGAAGATTTTGAACCGAAATCTGTCAAGTTGAGCGATTGGGCTACAAACTGCAGAAAACCTGCCTGCGTCTGGTTCAGATTTTCCGTAGCAATAAACTGAGGGACTGTACTGTTTATCGCAATCTCCCCTATTTTCTCAAGATTTGAATAAACGTAATAAGGGCTCATTGAATTCTTTGTTTCGGAGTACCAGTTTCTGTAAAAGAGGGAGTAATATGATTGTGACTGATTTGACCCCCCAAAGTCGCCCGTCTTCTCCACATAACTGCTGTTCGCAGTTGAATCGATCATCTGGGTGGTCATAGAACTACCATATGGCGAGCCATAAACAGCAGACCATACGGAAAGGTATCCGGCCGGCACACCGAACAATAGTTGCGCCGTTTCGTTAACCCGGTCGTAAAGCTGATACTCCGCCACGCTGGTTTTATTCAGTTGACCTATCAGCGCCGACATATTAGAAGCAGCATTCGATGCATCTACAAACACCTGATGAACTGCCGAATCTGTGGCTGACAAATTTTCCCTGACCTGAGAGAGTCCACTTGAAGTATCATTCACAAGAGTTGACGCGTTTGAAAATGCACCCGGTATATTATTTGCTAGCCGGTCAAGAAGAGAGTATTCTAGTGAATAGATCGATGTTATGTTTGTGAGGTCATCAAATGCGAGTGAAGAAAAAAGAGATTGGTTCAGTCTGAGGTAGTTGTGATAGAAGGTGGGGGTCAAGACATTTTCCCCTTGTAGGATTACGTAGTATGTGTTGTCAGGCTGCTGGTAGCTGGGGAACTCGGTTGAAACTATGTTCTCGGCAACCTGCGATTGGTTGTTTGAGGTCGGTATGTTTATCGAATATGACACTATCCTGGTAGATTCAAGCGCAAACGGTCCCATCACTACAGCGAAGACTATCCATGCAGCAAGAATCGGCTTCCTGTATTTGACGACTGTTTTGGCATATCCTTCAAACATGCTGTCGAGTGATGGCAAAAGGGGCTGACCTCGCTCCTTCGCTGGAGGAGGGGTATTCTTTATCCCTTACCCACAAAGAGTTGGTGGGGGGACGGATAGAAAGGTGAAAGAAAAGGTATGATCAACCCGTTCGCCTCGGTAGCGCTGGGCGCAGGCCTTGCGCTATCCCTCGCGGTTCCACCAGGACCGATAAATGCAATGATGGCTTCGGTTTCTGTGTCAAATGGTGGTGCCCTGAAGGGAACCGCGATAGGTTTTGGGGCGATAACAGCGGACGCTACGTATCTTGCCCTAGTTCTACTGCTTCACGACTTTATCCCCCCAGTGCTCGAAAAACCTTTGGCGCTGGTGGGCGGATGCTTCCTTCTCTTCATAGGTTACAGCATCATACGAGGGGATGGGTCGAACCTTATCAGGTTTGCAAGCCGGGGTTACATTTCGGGGGTGCTCGTTGGTCTTACGAACCCATATCAGTTAGGTTGGTGGCTCACAGCAGGTCTCTCGATGGTGGAGATCTTGGGTTACTCATCAGCAGCCGGGTTCTTCGGAGCTCTATTTGTGTGGGTTTTTGCTTTTCCCTTCACCCTTAACAAGATCACACGAAGATACGGTGGTTCCATATCAAAGGTCATAAGGTTCGCCTCGGGGATTGCCGTGATCGGGTTCGGCTTCTTCTTCATATTTTTGGCTGTGTTCGGGATGTACTGATAACTCCAAAGAAAGGTTTGGGTCAGGAATCGAAGCAGACCGCCCCAAGCCATAGCTTCCTGTGTCTGAACCTCAATGTGTTTCTAACACGATACCCTCTCTCTTCCAAGTAACCGATCATTTCCCGCCACTCTGTAGTTACCACAACGCCCTCCCCAGGATGGTCGAGTAATCTTTCCAAATTAACGACGAACCTTTCATAAAGGGCAAGTATTCTCATCTTCTTCGCCCCCCTTACGCCAAAGGGTGGATTTGTTATCATTCGGCCGAACCTCTGGTCTGGCACGTATCTGGTAGCATCACCCACCAAAAGTTCTATCTCTGATTCAACGCCAGCATATTTTGCATTTTTGATTGCGCCGCTCAGATGCTTTTTGTTGATGTCGACCCCTTGGGTCCTGTGATCCTTAAGACCTAGGTTTCTGTACCTTTCATGGTTTCTGAGGTACAACCTGTCTTCTATAACTATGGTACCACCTCCAACGAAAGGGTCAATCAGGTCAACCCCCATGTTTATCAGTAACAAAACTGACGCGGCCGTTGAGGGAAGAAGGGCTGAAGGATGATTGTACCTCCTATAAGCGCGCAGCGACAAGTTACTCCATTTTGCTCGGCCTTTCATCAAAGAAGCCCTTTGGAATACATGGTGCGCCTCACCCCCTGCCAAGCCTTCGGGATCATCGATCTCTCCATCGATTTTTGAAATCCATTCTGCCGTCCTGATCAGTCTTACCTCTTTGTCATGTAGCTCGCCCTTTGAACTGAAGGTAACAAAACCGTCCCTAACTTTCACATCTAGATACCCAAGTGTGGTTAGCTCCACCTTGGTGCTGGTCTCGAGCCCTCTGCAACATCCAACCGCATAGAACGGCATGCCATTGCGATTGAAGATAGGGTTTGTAAAGTATTACTTCATTCGCCACACTCAACTAACCTTTCTTTTTTTGCGATAAAATTAAATTATGGGACATCAAAAAAAGTTTGTGATTGAAGAAAGGTCTGCCGGCGCGGTGGTTTACATTCCGCGTAATAGGGGCTACGAGTATCTTCTTCTGAACAACGGCGGTAGGCTGGATTTTCCAAAGGGGCAGATAGAGTCAGGTGAAACCGAGCTTCAGGCCGCGATAAGGGAAACCAAGGAAGAAACAGGCCTGGATACAAAGTTTCTTGATGGATTTGTTCAAAATGTAAGTTACTTCTATTCGAGACCGGGTGGTGTTAGGGTGCATAAGGTGGTTACGTTTTTTATAGCTGAAAGCAAGTCATCAGAGGTAAGGATATCAAAAGAGCACCAGGGATACGTATGGCTTCCGTTTGACCAAGCCTTAAGAAGAGCGTCTTATGCCAGTACCCGTTCGTTGCTTATACGAGTAAACAAATTTCTCAACAGTAGGTTGCTCCAAAAGAGCTTAGATATTTTTTAACTGGACTGTGCCTGTTCTGAACTGTGGCGTTGTACCCTTTCGGGTTTTGCCTGCTGCACCTGAACCGGAAGAAGAACTTTGAACGTTGTGCCCTTGCCGGGAACGCTTTCGGCTTCTACCTTTCCGCCGTGGTCTTCCACGAACCTTTTCACAACGGTTAGACCTAATCCGAAGCCGTGCTCCTTGGTGGTAAAGAAGGGGGTAAACAGCCTTTTCAGTGTGTCAGCGTCCATCCCTTTGCCTGTGTCCGTAATACAGATGCAGGTGTAACCCTCACGCTGCTCGGACCAGAACTTTAAGGTGCCACCACCCTCCTTCATGGCTTCAACTGCGTTCTTTGCAAGGTTTTGAAACACCCTGGTCAGCTCTGCTCTGTCGCCGTAAACTACAAGGGATGGTTCGATCATCTCTTCATCCACACGAATGTTTTCCGGTATGGTTAAGGTCTTCAAACTGTCCTTAATCAGGTCGCGGACCTTTATCGGAGACCGTCTGGAAGGCCTAGGTTTCACGTATTGGCTTAGGTCGGATATTACTTCGTTTGCCTGTTTTATAGCTGACCTCATCGTAGAAATTATCTTTTCATATTCATCCTTTTCCTTCTCAGGGGAAATGTTCTCAAGGGCGTACAGCCCGAGGTCGATGGCTGTTAAGGGATTTCGGACATCGTGTGCCGCCTGCGCCACAGCCATCCCAGCTGTCATCAATCTTTCTGCTTCTGCAATAGAGGCCCGTAGATCCTCTAGCTCCTTTCTCTTTGTTTCAAGCTCCGACTGCAGTCTTGAGACTTCTGCCCTCAGTTGATCTTCACGTTCTCTTCCAGAAACATCGTCGATACACAGCAGGACCCTATCCCTTACCATGCCTTCACCAATTATAGGCACAAATGAAAAGCGAACATTCTTGGGGTTATGATTGGGTCCCACCACCTTCCTCTCAACGGTGAGGGGGGAACCCCTTTCTAAAACAGATCTGATGTCTTCGTTCACATAACTTCTTTGTTCTGAAGCAAACAGGTCTTCAAATTTGGCTCCTTGCAGTTTTTCCCTGTCTTCGCCAAAGAAGGATGCCGCAGAGCTCGAGAGCATCAGAATTTCGCCTGAAGAAGAGAGCTCTATAAGGGGGAGTGGGCTAGCTTCAAACATACTCTTCAGAATCCTGTTTTCAGAAATCACACGGGAATGTTCCTGATCCTCGGTAACCAGATCCGTCAATATCATGAAGACGGTGGGGCCGTCTTCAGTTCTTATCCCATTAAAATGTACAAGCACCTCGATTTCAGAGCCATCCCTAGTCAGAAATTTCGACCTAAATTTACCTGTTGAAACTCCTTCTTGAAGAAGAGTGTCGAAAAGTTCGGCAAGCCTCCCCAGAATAACTGTCTGCTCGCTATCGGGTGCCAGCATCCTAACGCTTCTGCCAATGACCTCGAACAGACCGTACCCGAGCCTGTTCTGGGCAGCTGAATTCCATGACATTATCCTTGCTTCCCTGTCTATTGCGATCAGTGGTAGGGGCAGGTGATCACCCATAATCCTACTCCGTGAAAAGATAGAATCAATTTGGTTGCTCAGCCGTTTTAACCCGGTTATATCGTGTAAAATCCCTAGGTAGCCATTGAAGTTAGAATCAATAAGCAAGGGAGTTCCGGTTTCAGTGAACCATCTATATCCCCCTCCCACCTGCTTCAGCCTGAACTCTATCTTGTAGGGCAACCTATTCTTGACCGAGTTTTCATAAGTTTCCAGATATCTTCTGACATCCTCGTCGTATATGTCCTGCACCCATCCCTGGCCTACCTCCTGGTTCAAGCTTCTGCCGGTTAGCTCCAGCCAAACTTTGTTGAAGTAATCCCTCCGCAGGTCTGTATCGGCGTGCCAAGCGGGGAAAGGAAACAGGTCAAGAATCGTTTTCAAAGGAAAAAGGTTTCCTATCACAATAGAGCACCCGAGCTTTATATGTAGTTACGGTCTCATGTTCGCCACCGTGAACCGCTTGGTCAATTTGCCGGGCAAGGGGAGGTAGAGCACCTAGTGCAAAAATTTTATATTCACCCATATATATTCATTGCGTATCATAACAATCGTCCCTGTATTATGTAGAAATTAGCATTCTGCAGATTAATTATCCATCAAACTGTTATAAAGGAACACGAATCTTGGCGGCGTGAACCAAGCAGCCATAATCTGGATGACATTTTGGTAAAAAGGAAAATCCACCAGTGAAGGCAGGGTAAGAATATATCTGGGCATAAGGTTGTACGCGGCATGCAAGAAAAATGGGTGGAGAATGATGAAGTACGTTCAAAATGGAGCAACGCCTACGTAAACTCTCCAAAAAGAAAGAGTTCTTTCCTCACAGAAGACGGTATCGAACTGAAACCTCTTTACGAGCCGGTTGCACCGGACAAAGATTACATCACGAAGATTGGATATCCCGGTTTTCCACCATTTACAAGAGGCATCTACCC